>JAEEGL013108101.1_pt1 | contig 12634 bp, 4 predicted proteins | sample 9134231 | NCBI WGS metagenome assembly JAEEGL01 (sample SAMN16246548, study PRJNA631951) | gut metagenome | biome: gut microbiome; feature: rumen; material: fiber-attached | host: Bos | place: Iran: Karaj | collected 2018-10
GTGCCGTCTTGCGCCACGGGCACAGGGCGGGCGCAAGCTGCGGCAAGGAGCCCGGCGAGGGCTCCGATGAAGTATTTACGCATGCTGTGTATTGATTCTTAAAGGGAAACCCTTACAAATATGCACTTTTTTTTCCGCTTCTCAAAAGACAAAGGGGGCGGCCTGCACCGGCCGCCCCCTCCTTTCTAACCATTCATTTAACCAAAATGCTATGCTAGTCCACAGGATAGCCGGGGTTCTGGTAGGCTGCGCGCTCATCCGCGTTCATCTCCATGCCATCCAGCTGGCCCTGGGGAATCGGGAAGAGGTACATGTACGGCTCGATTGTCCGGGTAAACTTCTGGGGAGCATGGTCGCCCCAGTTGGAGCCACTGATGGTGTAGGAGCCGGCGCGCCGGGCCCAGGTCTGGGTGCGGGCGAGGTCAAACCAGCGGAAACCTTCGCCGTAGAACTCGCGCATGCGTTCGTCAAGGATGTAATCCAGGGTGATGGTCGCTGGCGTGGAAGCCTCCAGGTCGGCGCTGAAGTCGGCCTTGTATTCGGCCCGTTCACTCTGCTTGTAAGTCCATTTGCCGGCACGCCTGCGGAGCACCAGGATGTTGTTGCGGGCCTTGGTGTTGTCACCGAGCTTGAATGCGGCCTCGGCGGCGGTCAGATAGAAGTCGGAGAACTTCAGGACGGCATACGGACGGGTGCTGCCGGCGTTCGGGGAGCCGAGTTCGCTCTCGATCTTGTAGTCGGTCCGGTAGCATCCGAGCTTCCAAAGAGCGGGATAGGCAATGCGGCTGAAGCCATTCAGGTCGAAGACATAGTCGGCACGTCCCGGAACGGTACCCGCACCGACGTTCGCCCCGTCCTTGTTATCCTGCTTTCCGGGATATGTGATATTGCCAATCACCTCGGGGATAAAGGATATCACGCGTCCGCCCTTCGGAATCGTCATGCCGTTCGCACCGGTCACACTCTCGATCTTCACATTGTCGCCTCCGGCCTTCTCCCAGTTCGCATAATAGGCCAGGGAGAAGGTGCCCTCGAAGCGCGAGTCTTTGTCATACTCGGTGAAAGTAGCGATGGCTTCATGGGTGGGAGCCATACGGGTCCAGGGACGGCCGATCTCCTGGCAGGCCTCGCGCTGGATCACGCCGACACCACCGATGTTCACGGTACCGTGGTTCCAGTTGATCATCCAGCCGGCGAAATTGTCCGGGGCTCCGCCACTTCCGTAACCGAGGCTGCCGCCATTGTACTGTTCGCTTTTCTCGGTATGGTCGGCATAGAGCATGATTTCCCGGTTGCGGTCGTTCTTGGCGAGGTTCACATCCCGGTACGTGTCCATCAGACCATAAATGCCGGGATTCGCGATGGCGGACTCGCAAAGCGCCAGGGACTGCTGGAAATACCAGTTCGCATCGTGGCCGTCCAGGTCCTTGCGGTCGCAGGCCGGATAGGTCGGGATCTGGCCGGGATTCTGAAGCCACCAGCCGTAGGTCAGGTAGGCCTTCGCCAGCACGAGACGGGCGACGTTCCTGGTGACGGTGCCCGTCAGGCGGGGACTGTCAGGCAGATTGTCGACGGCATCCTCCAGGTCGGAGAAAATGGCCTGGTACACTTCGGGAACCGTATTGCGGACGGACATGCGGGAGGGAGTGCTGTTGAACTGGAGCTCGCCGGAACCCAGGTCGAGCGGCACGCCGCCGAAAGTCTGGACAAGCTGGAAGTAATAATAGCCGCGGAAAAACTTCGCCTCAGCGATCAGGGATGCGGAGAGGCCCACCGACTCGGCGTTTTGAATGATGCCGCTGGCCGTGTTGATGTACGGGAAGACCGTTCCCCAGAGCACGTCGCTGCGGGAGGTGCTGGCGTTGATGACGCCCACGCCCGAATGGTCTGCATCCTTGAAGTTGCCGTCGGCAGACTGGCCGTAAGTGGCCTCGTCAGTACCGGTCGTGAGGCTGTTGTAATAATAAGCCTGGCCGTAGAGATAGCGCAGAGAGGCGTACAGGGAGGTAAGGCCGCCTTCCACACCGGCCTGGGTCGTGAAGAAGCCCGGCTCGAAGAAGGTTCTCGGCTGCTCCTCGAGGATCTTGGAGCAGGACACGGCGAGCATGATGGCAGCCGCGGCCGCGGCGAAGATGTATGTCAACTTTTTCATATTCGTATCCGATTAGAAGGTGAGATTGATCCCGATGAGATAGTTGCGGGTATTCGGGGTGTTGGTGCCGATGACTTTCTGCCGGTACAAGAAGGCGGCGGAAGCCTGGTTCTCGTTACCGCGGGAGTTCGGTTCCGGATCGAGACCGGTCTCCTTGTGGAACTGGGAGAAGAGCACGAGCGGATTCTGAGCGGTCGCGTAGATGCGGCAACGGTCGATGCCGGCACGCTTCAGGAGCCCGATCCTGTCGAAGTTGTAGCCCAGGGTAATCGCGGATATCTTCAGATAGGAGCCGTTGAAGTAGCCGATGGTGGAACCATACTTGGGGTTGTCACCGCTGATAAGTCCGCCGGCACGGGGATAGCGGGCGCCGGTGTTGGTCTCGGTCCAGTAATCCAGGTCGATCTGACCGCGGCGGCCCGTCATCATGTTCAGGTAGCCGCTGGGCGTGTGAAGGGTGGATATGAGGATGCCGCCGTTCTGGAAATTCCCGATGACGCTCAGGTCCAGGTTCTTCCACTGCACACGGGTGTTGAAGCCGCCCAGGAAGTTCGGGTCGGCGTTGATGGGTACCTGGTCGTTGCTGTCGATGGCGCGGACGGGCTTGCCGTCCTTGTACTCGCCGTGGTACTTGACGCGGATGTCGCCGGGAGCGGCGCCAGGTTCGAGGATGGCCATCAGGTCTTCGTCGCCCTTCTGCCACAACCCGTCATACTCGTAGTCATACAGGCAGTTGATCGGCATGCCGACGAACCAGCGGTTGCCCTGGTCTTCTTCCTGTCCGGATGCGAGGGCGACAAGCTTGTTCCGGTTGGCATACACATTGATACCGGCGTCCCATTTCCAGTCGCGGGTGTCAATGATGGAAGCGTTCAGCGAGAATTCCACACCCTGGTTCCGGGTGCTGCCGATGTTGGCCGTGTAGCTGCCCACGCCGGAAGTGGACGGGAGATTCAGGTTCAGGAGGATGTCGTGGGTGCTCTGGCGGTAGAACTCCAGGGTGCCGGTCACGCGTCCCATGAAAAGGCCGAAGTCCAGGCCGAAGTTCCAGGTGTTGGAATACTCCCAGCCGAGTTCGGGGTTCGGGAGCGTGGACACGAAATAGCCGGTTGCGTACGTGTCGGCGAAGTTGTAGGGACGGGTACCCAGGGAACCCAGGGTCTGGTACGGGTTGATGGACTGGTTGGAAGTCTCACCGTAACCGACACGGAACTTGAGTTCATCCAGCCAGCCGCGCGTGCCGGCCATGAAAGGCTCGTTGTGCAGGTTCCAACCGACGGAAACGGCAGGATAGGTATGCCACTGGTGACCCGGGGCCAGCCGGGAGGAAGCGTCGGAACGGATGGCTGCGGACAGCATGTAACGGTCGGCATAGGTGTACATGATACGGCCCATGTAGGAGATGAGGCCGGCCTGCCAATAGTCGGAGGCGTTCGGGTTCACGGTGATGTCCTCGGCGAGGGACTGTCCCAGATTGTAATAGAGGAACTGCTCATTCGGGATGTTCCGGGCGGAGAGGCCGTTCCTGATGTAGGTGGTCTGCTCGGCGGAATACATCGCGACCACGTTCAGGTGGTGCTTCTCCGCGAAGGTGCGGTCATAGGTGAGGAGGCTCTCAAGCGTCCAGTTCTTGTTCTCATTCTGGCTGATGCCGGCGGTGTTCGGGTTGGCGACGTTGAAGCTGTTTACACCCTTGCCGGTGAAATTGCCGCTCTTGCCGGAACGGTAGTTCAGGCCGACGGTCTGCCTGAAAGACAAGCCCTCGATCCAGGGAGCGCGCAGTTCCACATAACCGGTGTTATAGGAACCGAAGCCAAAGCTTTCGCTCACCCAGAGGTCGGTGACGTCCTCGATATTCTTCCTGGTCGGGATCCACACGTCGTCCAGCGGCATGCTGGCGCGGACCAGGTTGGAGCCGTCCGCCGCCGTCGGGCTCAGGATCGGACTCAGCTGCAGGATGCCGTACAGGCCGATCTGGTTGCCATGGCGGCGGTTGTAATTCGTATTGGTGGAGAAACCGATCTTCAGCCAGTCCCGGAGGTTCTGGTCCAGGCTGCCGGAAAGGGAGATACGGTCGTAGTCCTGCGTCGGGACCACCGCCTCGTCCTTGTAATAAGAGACGCCGAACCGATAGCTGCCCTTCATCGTGCCGCCCACCACGCTCAGCTCATGGTTGCGCGTGATACCCGTCCGGTAGAAAAGGTCCTGCCAGTCGGTGTCGGTGGCATCGTCCTCATACCCGATCTTGTTGGTGAACTTGTTCGCCGCCTTGCGCAGTTCGACATAGCGGGGACCGCTCATCATCGGATACTTGATCGCCTTCTTGAAGCTCACATAATTGTTGAAGGTCACCTTCGGAGCCTGTCCGGCCACACCTTTATAAGTAGTGATCAGGATGACACCGTTCGCGCCGCGGGATCCGTAGATGGCTGTCGAAGAAGCATCCTTGAGGATGTCCATGCTCTTGATGTCGCCGGTGGCGATATCGGAGAGCGAACCCATGAACGGAACGCCGTCCAGGACGATGAGCGGATCGTTGGAGGCGGACAGGGAGCGGTCACCGCGGATGCGGATTTCCATGCTCTCACCCGGCTTGGAGTTCGTCTGGGTCATCTGGACGCCGGCGACACGGCCGTTCAGGGAGCGGGTAAAATCGCCCGAGGCAATCTCCCGGAGATTGTCACCGCCCACGGAGGCAATGGATCCGGTCACGTCCGCCTTGCGCGCGGTACCATAACCGATCACGACAATGGCATCGAGTGCCTGCGCGTCCGCGCCCAGGACGACATCGATGACGGAACGTCCCTGGACAGGAATCCGCTGGGTGGCATAGCCCATACAGGCAACCTCGACGGTCGCATTCGCGGGAACGGTAAGGGAGTAGGCGCCATCAATGTCAGTCACAGCGCCGTTGGTCGTGTTCACGACCATCACGGAAGCACCGATTACCGGTTCTCCGGATGCGTCGGTCACGACGCCCTTCACGGTAACATTCTGTGCTGCGGCAAAGAACGGAACCGCCAGGCCAAGGGCCAGGGCGAGGAGCGTTTTCTTAAGTTGGAATCGCATAGGTTTGTTGATTATTGGTTGGTTTTGAGTTGTATCCGCTTTTTGCAAATGTATCATCTTTACAATCATCACTCATCGCGGGATGTAACAATAGTTGTCGATTTTGAACCACAGTGCTTGTGGGGCAAAAAGAATTTGTATTTTTGTAACAGCTGCGTCAAAAAATGACAATGAGACATTTATTTCTTTCAACCACGCTCCTCCTCGGCGCCATCCTGCCGGTTGCCGGCCAGGATGCCCGTCTGTACCGGCCGGAGACCGGTCTTTCCAGCTCGCAGGTGAACCGGATCTACCAGGACCGGAGGGATTATATCTGGATCTGCACGGAAGGCGGGCTGGTCCGTTTTGACGGGATGCGTTTCGAAACCTATCAGCACGACCGGGAACGGGCGAACTGCCTGGCCAGCTCCTCGGTGATCGACATCGTCGAAGACCGGTTGGGCAACAAATGGATTGGAACGGCCGCCGGGGTGGACATGCTCGATTCAGAATATGCCTCATTCACCCATCTCACGCTTCATCGGAACCCGGATACGCCCGTGAATCCTTATATAGGAAGGCTGCTCGAGATTCCGGGCGAGGGAGGCGGCACCGTCCTGCTTGTCGCCACAGGAGGATCCGGAGTGTTTGTCATCGACTGCGAAACCCGGCGGGAGCTTCCCGGACGGCGGGAGCAAATCCAGCAGTATCTGCATACGGACTATGTCCATTCCCTGTTCCTGGACGGTTCGGGACGGCTATGGATCATCCCGGGAGACGGAATCCCGGTCATCCTGGACCCTGTCAGCCTCCAACGGGTGGAAGGCCCCGCCTGGAGTCCGGAACTGGGCCGGAACGGAGAACAGTTCCGCATCATCGCCCTCGCCGAGGACCCGGTCACGGGCAACATCCTGCTCGGGAGTTCGCAGGGACTGCTGATCTACAAGGCCGGTTCCAACCTCGTCCGGAAGGTTTCCGGCCCCCGGGCGGCCGCGACGGTCGCCGCTTCCGTCATTTTCGACTCCCAGGCCGCTTCGGGCGAGGAACGCCTGTTCCTCGTCGGGAACGAGGACGGCGGCCTGCTCCATTTCGACACGGATACGGAAGAAATCCGGACCGCCGTCGTCTCGTCCATCCGCCAGGAAACGGGAAACTGGAAAGCCACGACCAGCCTCCGGGATTCTCAGGGAAACCTCTGGCTGGGTCTGTACCAGACCGGCATCCTGGTGGCTCCGAAATCCCAGTTCGGCTTCTCCTACCAGGGATTCAGCACCCGCGGGATGCCCGGTGAGAACAACACGGTCGTCACGTCCGTCTATGAGGACGGCCGGAACCTGTGGGTCGCCACGGACGGTGGCGGCGTGTTCTGCCGGCCGATATCCGGCGGCCGGCGGGGGCAGCCCGAACGCGTTTTCACACGGGACAACTCCGCCCTCACGAACAATTCGGTCCTGACCGTCACCGGCGACCGGTACGGAACCATCTGGATCGGGACTTACCTGGACGGACTCTTCTATCTGGAGGGCGGCACCACCCTGAAAAGATACCCCTACGGAGACGAAATCGGCACGGAACGGATCCGGACCATCGAGTACGACCCGGCCCGCGACCTGCTGTACGTGGGGACTTCGGGGGCCGGCCTGGTGGTCATCGACGCGAAAACCCGCAGACCGGTCGCCCGGCAGGTGGACGAAGACTACCGTTGGATCAGCACCTTGCACCTGGATGACGCCGGCCGGCTATGGGTGGGCAGCTACAACGGTCCCTTTTGTTACGACCCGTCGGCAGACCGGATCGTCTCCTACAACGAGGTGTCCGGAAACGATCTTCCGGCCCGTATCTACGCCATCTCCAGCAGTCCGGACGGATCGGTCTGGTTCGGGACGGAAGAGGGACTCTTCCAATGCGATGAGGCGGCCCGGCAGGTCCGGCGGTACACGGTGCAGGACGGCCTTTCCAACAATGTGGTCCGGGGCATCCTGAGCGCAGACGGCGGAGACATGTGGATTTCCACCTCCAGCGGGTTGTCCCGCCTCACGCCCAGAACCAGGAAGATAACGGTTTTCCATGCTTACGACGGCCTGCAAGGCAATGAATTCCGTTCCGACTGCGCCTTCAAGGCCGCGTCCGGACGGCTGTATTTCGGCGGGAACGGCGGCCTGACCAGTTTCTCGCCGCTGCTGGTGGACAGCGGCGGCCACCGGATGCCGCAAGTCACCCTGGCGCGCCTGACCATGCTGGACCGGGAAGTCGTTTACGACCCCGCCCTCCGGGAAGAGAACCTGATCGACAAGCACATCTCCGAGGCCACCCGGATCCGGATTCCGCGGAGTGTGGACATGTTTTCGCTGGAATTCTCCGCACCGGAATACACCAATCCGCAGCGCCTCGTCTACGCCTACCGGCTCGAAGGGTTCGAAGAAGACTGGAAAACCGCACCCGCAGGCCTGCGTATGGCCACCTATACCAATGTACCGCCGGGCCGCTACCGCTTCAATGTCAAGACTTATTTCGACGGGTCGCCGGAAGTCTTCTCCGAGCATAGCGTGGACCTTCGCGTCGAGGCGCCCTGGTTCCTGACCGGATGGGCCTGGTCCGTGTACCTGCTCCTCCTCACCGGTATCGTCTTGACACTGCTCCATCTGGCCCGCCAGCGCCGGCGTCAGGAGGAGCAGAAGAAAGAGGCCGAACTGAAGGAACTGCGGCTGGGCCTCTTCACGAACCTCACCCATGAGATCCGTACCCCGCTGAACCTGGTCATGGGTCCGCTGGGAGCCATCCGGGAGGCCGAACCGGATCCCGTCCGCAAAGACACCTACAACCTGATGTACCGCAACTGCCTCCGTATCAACCGCATCGTGAACCAGCTGATGGACCTGCGGAAAATCGATGCCGGGCAGATGCAGCTGTTCTTCCGCGAGACGGACATCGTGTACTTCATCCGGGACATCATGCAGTCATTCGACAAGCTGGCCGAGAGCAAGCGGATCGACATCTCCCTGACCTCCGCGCACCCCGAAGAGATGCTCTGGATCGACCAGGGCAATTTCGACAAGATCGTGTACAACATCTTGTCAAACGCGTTCAAGCACACGCCGGAAGGCGGGCGTATCCGCGTGGACGTCTCCGCGCCGACACCCAACCGAGGCGAACTGCAGGCCGATGTCCGGGAGTTTGTCCAGATACGGATCTTCAACGCCGGCAGCCGGATCGAGGAAGCCTGGATCAGCCACGTCTTCGACCGCTTCGTCCAGGTGAATCCGCATGACGCCAATTCGGGTTCCGGCGTAGGCCTCAACCTGACGAAAATGCTCGTCGAACTGCACCACGGGCACATTTCTGCCGAGAACGAAGAGGACGGCGTCGTCTTCCGCGTACTCGTGCCAGCCGGCAAGGACCACCTGACCGGGCAGGAGCTTTCCTACACTTCCCACCACAAAGACCTCTATATCAAGTCCCCCTCCGCACAGGAACATGAGGACCAGACTTTCACGAAGGACGCGGCCCCCGCGGGCAAGACTGCCCGGGCCCGGAAGAGCGTGGTCGTCGTGGACGATGACGGCGACACGCGCGAATACCTGCGGAATCTGCTGCATGGCCGCTACAACGTGACGGCCTTCGCCGATGCGGAATCGGCCTGGAAGGCCGTCTTGGAGACGCTTCCCGACGCCGTGGTCACCGACCTGGTGATGCCCGGCGAAAGCGGCAGCGACCTGTGCGCCCGCATCCGGTCGAACGATGCGACGCGCCACATCCCCGTCCTCATCCTGACCGGTCAGAACGGAATCGAGGAGCAACAGGATGCCAGCGACAGCGGCGCCGACAAGTTTCTCTCCAAGCCCATTTCCGTGGAACTGCTCCTCAGCAGCATTGCGCAGGTCATTTCCAGCCGGGAGGCGGTCAAGGAGAAGTTCGGCGTCGCGCTGAACTACGACTATACCGGAATCAAGATGGGATCGGCCGACGACAAACTGCTCCACCGCATCCTGGAGAGCATCCGGACGCACCTGGACGATTCCGATTATGGCGTGGCTTCCCTGTGCGAGGACGTGGGCATCAGCCGCGTGCACCTGAACCGCAAGCTCAAGGCCTTCGGCAAGGATTCCCCGGGCGTGCTGATCAAGACTTTCCGGATGAAGCAGGCCGCCTATCTGCTGGCGAACAACAAGGTCAATGTGTCGGAGGTCGCCTACCGCGTGGGCTTCTCTTCCCACTCCTATTTCTCCAACGCCTTCCGGGATTATTTCGGGATGTCGCCGCGCGAATTTGTAACACGTATCCAGGAGAATCCGGACGATGCGTCCCTGAAACAAATGTTTGAATAGATTAGCCATTCGGCACTCCTGCCTGGACACAGGTAACAATTTCAACAACGATTGTAACCAAATCGCTGGGGCACTGCTTTCGTATTTGTTACATTTGCACTCGGAAAAACGAACCCAGTCCCATGAACAAGCCCTTGCTGTCCCTTCTTGCCGCCTGCCTGCTGTCCGGCTTCCCGGCCGCCGCCCTCGACCATCCGGGCATCACGGAAAGCCGCACGGCCGCCGGCCGGTTTTCCCTCGTGGAGAAAGGCGTTCCCGCCGCCGTCGTCACGGACCCTTCCGACAAGCGGGGCGTGCAGATTGCCGCGGAGACGATGCGGGAGGATTTCGCCCGCGTGTGCGGCATCAAGGCGCCGGCTCAGGGCACCCGCGCCATCTACGCCGGAACAAAGGATAGTCCGATGATCCAGCGGCTCGCTGCTGAAGGACGCATCGACACGGCCTCCCTGCATGGACAGTATGAGACCTATATCCTGCAGGTGGACGGCGACAGGGTCATCATTGCCGGCGCGGACATGCGCGGAACCATCTACGGCATTTACGAAATCTCAGAGCAGATGGGCGTCTCCCCCTGGTATGACTGGGCCGACGTTCCCGTCCCGCACCGCGAGGACCTGTCCCTGGCAGCCGGGACCTATACGGTCCCCCAGCCCGGGGTCCGCTACCGCGGCATCTTCCTCAACGACGAAGCCCCGTGCCTGACCTCCTGGGTGAAGAACACCTATGGAACGGACTACGGCGACCACCGCTTCTATGCACGCGTTTTCGAACTGCTGCTGCGCCTCAGGGCCAATTTCATGTGGCCGGCCATGTGGGACTGGGCCTTCTATGCCGATGACCCCGAGAACAGCCGGACAGCTGACGAGATGGGCATCATCATGGGCACCTCGCACCATGAACCGATGGCGCGGAACCACCAGGAATGGGTGCGCCGGCGCGGCGCCGGCGGCCCCTGGGACTATACCGCCAACAAGAAAGTCCTCTCCCGGTTCTTCACCGAAGGGATCGAGCGCGCCAAGGATACGGAGGACCTCATCACCATCGGCATGCGCGGGGACGGTGACGCCGCCCTGGGCAAGGAAGGCGAGGAAGCAAACTACATCAAGCTTCTGGAAACCATCATCCGGGACCAGCGGAAGATCATCCGCAAGGTGACCGGGCGGCCGGCGGCGGAACGGCCGCAGGTATGGGCCCTGTACAAGGAAGTCCAGCAATACTACGACCTGGGCCTCCGCGTCCCGGACGATGTCACCATCCTCCTGAGCGACGACAACTGGGGGGACGTCCGCAAACTTCCCACGCCGGCGGAACGGGCGCGGAAGGGCGGCTGGGGCCTGTACTACCATGTGGACTACGTGGGCGCTCCCCGCAACTCCAAGTGGCTGAATGTCACGCCTGTCCAGAACATGTGGGAGCAGTTGCAGCTCACCTGGGCCTACGGCGTGGACCGGATCTGGATCCTGAATGTCGGAGACCTCAAGCCGATGGAATACCCCATCGACCTGTTCCTGGCGATGGCGCGGAATCCGGAAGCGATCACGGTCGACAACCTGCCGGACCACACGCGCGCGTTCTGCGCGGCGGCATTTGGCGAGGATCAGGCCGCCGAGGCCGCGCGCATCCTCAACCTCTGCTGCAAGTACAGCGGCCGGACGACGGCCGAAATGATGGACTGGCGCACGTACGACCTGCCGTCCGGTGAATTCCGCCAGGTGCGGGACGATTTCGTCCGCCTGGAAGCGGAAGCCCTGCGGCAGTTCCTCACGCTGGAACCGGAATACCAGGACGCCTACCGGGAACTCATCCTCTTCCCCGTGCAGGCCCTGGCCAACATCTATGAGATGTATTACGCGCAGGCGATGAACCTGGACCTGGCCGGCCGGAAGGACCCGGCCGCCAACGCCTGGGCCGATGAGGTCGAGCGCTGCTTCGCGCGTGACGCCGCCCTGATGAAGGAATACAACAAGGACATCGCCGGCGGGAAGTGGGACGGCATGATGACGCAGAAGCATATCGGCTATTTCACGTGGAACGACAGCTTCCCGGCTGACCGCCTGCCGCGGGTGGAACGCGTTGAGGAGACCCCTCCGGGCGGCTACTCCTTCGCGGCCGATCCGCGGGGATTCACGGCCATCGAGGCCGCGCACTGGAACCAGGCTTCAGCGGCCTCCGGCACCGCCTGGACGGTGATTCCGGACATGGGCCGCACCCTGAGCGGCGTCGCTCTGATGCCCTACACGGAACCGTCCGAAGGCGCTTCCCTCACTTACCGCATCCAGTTGCCCGAAGGAGTAACGGCCGTCAAGGTCCATGTCGTCACCAAATCCACCCTCGCCTTCAACAATACCGGCCACCGCTACGAAGTGGACCTGGCCGGGCAGAAGCGGACGCATCTCTTCAACGAACGCCTGAACGAGGATCCGCGGAACATCCACACCGTCTACTACCCCACCGTCGCCCGCCGCGTCGTGGAAACCGTCTCCGACCTCCCTGCCGCCCCCGGCTGGCAGGACCTCGTCCTGCGTCCCCTCGACCCGGGCATCGTCTTCGAGAAGATCGTCATCGACTACGGTGGATACACCCCCCGCTTCCTCTTCGGCGACGAGTCGGCAACCGGCAAATGAAGGCACCGGTCGCCTGGAGACGGCCATCGCTCGCCTGCAACCCCGGAAAATGAGCGGAATTATCATTTTCTGAAGCATTTCTCGTCTTGTTTTCTGCCGGGAAATCGTATATTTGCATTTGGTGAAAATGAAAATAACCCCCAAGGGCGACACAAACGATATGACAAACAACGAATCCAAAGGCTTCTACAAGCTGAGCTGGGCCCAGCGCATCGGTTTCGGCGCCGGTGACATGGCTCAGAACCTCATCTACCAGACCATCTCGATCTGGCTGCTGTTCTTCTATACGAACGTGTTCGGGCTGGACCCGGGCGCAGCGGCCCTGATGTTTCTCATCGTCCGCCTCGTGGACGTCCTGTGGGACCCGATCGTGGGCACCATCGTGGACAAGGGCAATCCGAAATGGGGAAAATACCGCAGCTGGCTGATCCTCGGCGGCATTCCGCTCGTGGGCCTCGCCATCCTGTGCTTCTGGAACGGATTCA
>JAEEGL014024267.1_pt1 | contig 12634 bp, 9 predicted proteins | sample 9134231 | NCBI WGS metagenome assembly JAEEGL01 (sample SAMN16246548, study PRJNA631951) | gut metagenome | biome: gut microbiome; feature: rumen; material: fiber-attached | host: Bos | place: Iran: Karaj | collected 2018-10
AATGTGCGATATTTTATTAAATTTTGATTAAACAGTGCTGTTTACTTTTCCGATGCTATCATATATTATTTATAGGTTGATTATTGAATTAAGAGGTATGATTATGGCTTATAAAGATTATATGGTAAGAGCAACTGCAGGTAATGCCCAGATCAGAGCGTTTGCAGCTACAACAAAAGACCTTTCAGACTACGCAAGGAAGGCTCATGGCCTGTCTCCTATCGCAGCTGCTGCACTTGGTCGTCTAATGACAGGAACAGTCATGATGGGAACCATGATGGATAATGAAGATGATCTCATCACAGTCAAAATGGACGGCGATGGTCCAATGAAGGGAGTCCTTGCAACTGCAGATAACAGCGGCCATGTAAAGGGCTATGTATCCAATCCTCTTGTTATCATGGAGCCCAATGCATCCGGGCACCTTAATGTTGGCGGAGCTATAGGTAATGGAACCCTCACCGTTATAAGGGACATGGGGTTAAAAGAGCCTTATGTGGGTCAGACAGATCTTTTCTCCGGAGAAGTTGCCGAGGACCTTACCTACTACTTCACAAAGTCAGAGCAAACTCCTTCTTCAGTAGGTCTTGGAGTTTTGGTTGAGCGTGAGAACCTTTCAGTAATTGCAGCAGGCGGATTTATCATCCAGCTTCTGCCCTTTGCTGAGGAAAGCACTATCGCACACCTTGAAGAGAATCTTAAGAAATTCACTTCAGTTACAGATATCCTCAAGGCTGGTAAAACTCCCGAAGAGCTTCTGAATATTGTTCTAGATGGATTTGATATTGAGATCACAGACAGACTTGACCTGGACTTCTACTGCAACTGTGACAAAGATCGTGTTGAGAGAGCCCTTATGCTCATTGGTGAGAAAGAGCTTGATGAAATGATAAACGAGGGAAAAGAGATTGAACTTCGCTGCCATTTCTGCAACAAGGCATATACATTTAACGTTGATGAGCTTAAAGAGATCAAGAAACGTGCGAAGATAAAGAAAGAATCTTAAATTCCGGAGTTACAACATAATGAATTCTCTTATAATGTCAATAATTGAAAACGTAGGAATAACAGCATTTGCAATTTCCGGAGCTGTTGTTGCAGCCAAGAAAGACATGGATCTGTTCGGTATCAATCTCATGGCTCTTGTGACTGCTTTAGGTGGAGGTCTTTTGCGAGATATCATATTAAACAAGATTCCTCCTGTCATGTTTGTAAACCCGACCTATACCATAATCACTCTTATAACAGCTAACATTGCATTTATAATAATGTATCTGAAAAAGCCTATGCCAAAGGGCATCACGCCGGTGTATGAAAAACTCATCTTCTGGCTTGATACCCTCGGTCTTGCTGCTTTTACTGTAGATGGCGTTTTCGCCGGCATATATTCCGACTATTCGGATAATCTTTTCCTTGTCTCATTCCTTGGTGTTATCACAGGAATAGGCGGAGGAATCATACGAGACCTTTTGGCAGACAAGGTTCCATACGTTCTTGTGAAACACGTCTATGCCATTGCATGCATAGCCGGATCTATTGTTACCGTACTCTTATGGAAATATTTAGGAAACGAACTGATAAGCATGTTATCAGGCTTCTTCACAATCGTGATCCTGCGTTTCCTTGCAATGCACTTTGAATGGAATCTGCCGGTCGTCCACCTTGAAGAGGACTAAACCGGCAGTTTCATTTCAAGTTCAATCCCACCAATAGCTTCCGTAGTAAGCAGTTATCTTGTTGCCTTCTAGAGCAACTTCAAATACACCTGAAAGCGCAGGACCTTCTGCCATATATGCATCCGTGTCGGTTTTCAGAAGGTTTATATTTTTTACAATCCACTTATAAGGTGTATCACCCTTTTCATAATTGGAAAATGAATCTAAATCTCCGTCAGCAGCAAACTCTGCATCTTCATATACATACAGATCCATAGTGACGCTATTACTGCCTTCAATCCAATAAGGAATCGAAACATTTACCCCGTGAATAATTACACAGTCCTTCAGAATTTCCATGTCTTCCGAGTCAAACAGAGTGTAATTGTATCTATTACCTATATATTTCCCTGCAAGCTTTACAAAAGCATCCTTAAAACCTGCTGCCTGAACCTCTTTAAGGCGGCTGTTTGCTTCGGTCTCAGTCTCAAAAAGTCCCGCTGACACTACATAGTAAGGCTCAGGATTAAGCCCAGAAAAATCAGGAGTGTAAAGCATAATATCATCATCAAAGCCAGCATCCTCAAGCTTCATCTCCATCTCGACACACTTTTCCTTATCCTTTGCTGACATTACAAAGACGCCGTAGACATCCGGCCCGCTGGTTGGAAGAGCTACGCTCTCTGTGCCTGCAGTAGACAGCTGCACATGATAGATGCCGCCGAAATCTGACTCAAAAAAGCCCGTCTGTTCATCGCCCCAGGCATTTATATAGTCGCTTATGCGAGTGTCATAAGTGGCATTCATGTACTGGGTTGAACTTGATCCGTCCGCATTATCAGTTCTCTGTGAATAATTGACATTGATTATGCCATTGTCTCTCTGGATAACATTGTCAAGGGTGTATCCTTTGCTTTCAAGGATTGAGGATAAGTCTGTCCCGGTGATCTTCTTGTACTCATCCGCCGAGATCTCTTTTGCCCCGTATTCCTCAAAATCACCGGTATTCCTGCTGTAATAATAGTAATAAGGTTTCCAGCTGTGCCCAAGCCAATCTGGCGCAGCAGAACCTGTAGCATAATCGCAGGCACAGTCGTAGGCACTTAAGGTTATTCTCAGGTCTCCTGTGTTATGATCAACACCGGCGTCTCCAATCCTTGAGACCACTGATTCCTTGCAGTCTTTCCCATCCATGTAATACAGGTTAGTAACGGCAGACGTAACATACATGTCGTTAAACGCCACAAAGTTCTTGTCTGCACCTTCAATTATCCAGAATACATTCTGATCATTGTTTACTATGAAGCTGAATTCGTCATGAATCTTCTTTGACTCATTTTCATTTACAAACCAAATCTCGCCATCAGCGCCGCCAAAGTCAGGATCTTCTTCTCCGCCGATGAACACAAATCCCTCATATTTGCCATCAAAGTTCAGGTCATCAACAAGGAAGTATCTCACATCCTCATTGCTGGCCTTTGCATCAGAGGCAACCTTGGCAAGAAGATACTCCGTCATTTCCTCTTTTAGAGCCTCCGAATCAGCAGCAGTCTCCTGTTCTGAAGTTTCTTTTGAAGGCCGCTCCTTTTTTTGCCTTTCGCTGTCATTCTCCTGTTCCTGTTCTTGCTCCTGTGCCTGCGGTGGTGTGGGATCAGTTAAAGCCTCCATCTCTTCTTTTCCGCAAGCTGCAGTGCCAAATATCAGCGCCATGCAGGAAATAGCTGTGAAGATTTTGATAAGCTGATTCTTTTTCATAGTAATTGTCTCTCCCTCATCTCATTTGACGTATCAGTCTCATTACTTGGTTATGAACCTGCAGTGAGTGTAGGTTTCCCCGCTAAATTGAACCACCGGCCACTCAGTCGTTATCTCTTTTCCCTGATCCAATGTGGTAACCTTGACGGTATAAAGAGGCATGCTTTCTGAAACTGTCATCTTGTACATACAGCTCCTGCCTTTATCCAGATACTCTGTGGCGGTGCACTGCTCACCATCCTTATATACATCTACTACGCTATTATCTGAAAGAGCTACGACCATAACGTAGTTTACTGCCGTCTCCTCAAGCATGTCTGACAGGTAAAAGAGATCCTGAGACCAGATCTGCGGATCGGTAATAGCAAAGAACTTGGCGTCATCAGGTGCATATTCCATAAACTTTCTATAGTCGCTGGCTCTGCCTGAATCCACATAATTGCAGTAGGCAGTCATGGCGCCATCAAGTCTGTCAGGCATTTCAAAGACCTCTTCATAGGTCTTGGCGTCTCCAGTTTTGATTGAGGAACAGTTGACCTTTTTACCATCATCAGCAAAGCCAAGGCTTAGTATCTCATCATAGTCTGAATAATACATAAGATCTCCGCACAGATCCCTTACCTCACTCCAGTTCGCATAAATAGCTGTTGTAAAATCGTCGTTCAGCCAGATGAGGTTTGTGCCCTCTATCGGCTCAGAGCAGAAATCTCCCCTGAATTTATCAAATATATAGTATACGCCCATATGAGGACTTACATGGCACTCCACGATCTCTTTTCCATATGCGTGATATACGTCCATAATGGCATTTCCTGCGCCTTCGGAAAGATCAAAGTCCACTCCATTGTAAGTAAATGTCAAACCATTGTAGGATATTTCAGCCTCCAGATCTCCAAGGTCATACATTCCATAGAAGGCACTGTCCACTTCCTCAAGGTCCTTAAGGCTGCCATCTGCGCCAACTGTCAGTTTACACATATATCTTGGATATTCCATCTCAAGGCGACGCCCGTTTAAAAGGAGCTTTTTATCTACACTGTCAGAGTATTTATAATATGCCGATCCCATCTCCTGTGGCATAAAGGCTGCTGCAGTATAGCGGTTCAATGTATACTCATTTTCATCATCCCATGTAAGAGGCTTCATCTCCTGTGCCCAGATGCCTCCATCATCAGCCTTCCACACCCATGCATAGAAGCTGTCACTGCCTGCCTGAGCTTGAGTATCAATGCTGCTCTTTCTGTGCAAGATAAACGAACTGCCTCCCAGGTAAAAAGAACCGTCTACAGAATCAGGATCCTGAAACAGCACGACTGCCGTGAATGAATCACCATTCCCCGTTTCCTCCATGTACATGAAGTCCTCTCCGTCACAGCTTCCGTAATATAACTTTGCATGTGTGGAATCCTTGCCATCGTCAGGAACATGGAAAATGGTATCGCTAAATGTCATCTTATCAAGTCCTGCCACATCCACATTAAATGATAGTGGTACGTTATCTTCCCCTTGATACTGGTGATCAGCTGTGAACGCTCCGGTACATTTCTCATCAGAGCCTGTATATCCATAGGTAAAAGAACCATCGGCTGCAATCTCAATATGACCATAGTCATTTAATGTGACCGGATTTACAAGGTTCCATTCGCCCTCCATAAAGGCAAAAAGATCCTTTTCTGATGATGGAACTGCAAGTTCTTGTGCATTCGGCTTTGTTTCTGATTGCTCATTTTTTGCTTCTGGAGTGCTTTCATTAGTGCTATCACTCTTAGAATTCTCAGTCTGCTGCACGCTGTCTTTGAAGCTTTCCTGGTTTTCGCCTCCGCATCCTCCAAGGAGCAAGCCGGCAGATATCATAATTGCAACTGCAAGTAGCGTCTGTTTCCTCATTGTTCTTATCTCCCCTCACCGATTAGTCCATTATCACCGGACGTACATAATATATCTTTCCATCCTTATCAAATGCCAGATGACACATCCATACGCCTTCGCCGTCTTTTATGGTCAGCTCAGGTTCATATTTCAGTTTTCCATTTTCATCGTACTGGGCAGGTCTTACAGGCACCTGATTCTGTGGTATCCAGGAATATATAAAATCTGAAAACTCATCAAGATCCCCAACAACGAAATCGTCCAGGCTATAATCATCCTTTAAATGCTCATAGTAAAACTCATCCGCAAACTCTGCCATATAATACACGTATGATTCTTCAGTCGGGGTCTCCGGTCCTCCGGTATATACTTCCTCATAGTACGCTCCAACAAGCTTACCATCCTTGTCTGCGTAGAACCTGGCAAAAGCGTACAGCGTCGGCTGTTCCTCATAGTACTCATACTCCAGAAGGTTGCCTTTTTTGCCCAAAGGCTCAAACATGGTATGAAGAAGCACCGGATCTTTTCCACCCTTTGGAAGGAAATAATAATAATAGTTAACAAGGCTATAGGACTCTCTCCAGCCTATGTCCTCAAAGGGATCCCTGTGGCACTGTGCCTTTGTAAAAAAGATTCCTTCATCAAGTTCCTCATAGTTCTGAATGACGTTTGCTATGCCACTTCCGGACTCCTGGCTTGGAAAGTCATACATCATGTCTTCTATTTCTGACGGATAAACACTCTGAGGGTCTTCCTCCTGAAATGCCTCTTCCATCTTGGCTTCATACAGGAATGAGTCACCTGGCTCTGCTTTCGTGTCTTTGCATATCGGAACGCTCACTTTTGCGCTTGTATAGTAGAAATGTCCTGTTCCCTCATAGAAATCAAACTGCGCTTCAATCTCTCCGTTTTCTATATTTACCACATTGGAAAACTCCGGATATGATATGCCATATTCAGCAAGTTCTGAAAAATCACATTTTCCTAGCTTATAAATATTTCCACTGTTGCTGACCTGGACGATCATATGGATATTGCTCTCTATCTGCTCCAGGAAATATGCGTTATCATTGTCCATTGTAAGGAATGTAGCGCCATCAGCCGGCTCGTAATGTGCTGTGTCTACATCTTTATCTCCGGTCTCATAAATAAAGTAGTGCACCTGATAAGGATCAAGGGTGTAATTGTACACAACAAAGTGTTTCCCATCCGGAGAAAATCCTTGAATTTCACCAACGGTTATATCTTTATCTTCCCCACCTGGGAGCTCCTTCTTATAAACCTTACTTGTAAATTCGTTATTAGGTGAATAATCAGTGTTTTTCTGGGAATACAGAGTGCTGTCGCCTATTAAATATAAGCTTCCATTTCCACAATCTTCACAGATTGTAGTTATTCCTTTTTCAGGAGCCTTTGGATCAAAGGTACATAGACTTCCCGGAACATATGTCGTCGAATTTCTTTGGAATTTTCCATGGAGCGCACCATAGCCAAAGGACTGGTAGCAATAATTACGGAAAAGAACCTGACCGTCATAGTATACAGTTTCACCAGCTTGCACCAAAGATGAGTTTTCTTCATTGCTCTCCTGCTCCGGTGTTTCAGCTGTCGTATCAGTAGGCGCCTCACTGCTTTCCTTTGGTTGTTCCTGTGATGGTGCCTCACTTTCTGCCTCTGTTTTAGCAGCATCTATGGCCTGGTTAAAATTCACTTCATCACTTTCTTTTTTGCCGCAGCCGGAAAACAGCGTACTTACCGCAATTGTGGCTACTGTTGCAAATACAATCCTCTTCTTCATCTAAGTCCCCTATAAATATCAATATTTCGCTTCCAGATGCTCAAGCTTATATGCTGAACCTTCTACTCTGACAACAGCATAGCCTGGATATGCTTTTTCAAGCTTTGGAAGATTATCAGCCTCTTCTCCTGTCAGAGTGTAGTACTTATCCTTCTCAACGCCATCAAAATATTCATCAAGATCCTGGTAATATTTTGCAAAATACAGCTTAAGTCTGTTGTCCCCAAGATCTTCAACCTGATGAACGATGCTAAGACCTGTGTAAGATTCTCCGTCAGCCGCAGGAAATTGAATCAATCCATCTTCATAAAACAGCCCGTAGTAATCATCAGGTTTTGAAATCTCAGCTGCAGCTACTTCATCTGTCACTGTAAAACCAAGATACTTATCAAGAACAGCATTTATGTCTTTAAGGCTTATCACTTCATAAGTGTCAAAAGTTTTATCAGTATGCTGCATATAAGAGATATTCTCCCATTTGTTTATCTTAGTCCATATAACTGTCCATGCAATCACATCTCTCAGCTCATAGTTATCTTTGTCAAAGTTCGCTAGTCCTGCTTCAGAAAAATTACTCAGGAAGATGTTCATTTTCTTGCGTGTTGCAGAATCAATATCAATCTCTGTACCAAAGGGTTCTTCATAGTCACTGAACACAAAATCATCTGATGCGGGTATCAGTTCTTTCTCTGCTTCCTTAAGCACTTTTGCATAGGAGTTGATGTCCGGAATCTGTCCGCCACTGTAATTGTTGTAGGTATCTGTAAATACATCCGGGTAATCCTTAAAGCCTATCTTAACGCTCTGAGCTCCGGCAGCATAACTTCCCATTGCATAGTCTTCAAAATAGATAACTATTCCATCGTAATCCAGCGCCCACGCAAGGTTTTTGGCATCCTCTGAAAGTCTGTCAGGGATTCCGTCCTTTAGATTCTGAAGATCCCCCGGGCAGGACTCGAAGTAGCCCACAAGGTCTTCATTTTGCTTTTGCAGCTCATCGGCAATAATATCCGGAAGATTCTTTGTATCTTTTACCACACTGGAAAACGATATGTCCCTGCCGGTTGCAGGATCAAGATTCCATGTTTTAAAATGTGCAACGCCATGGGCTCCTGCCAGGTATGTATAATCCAAAAGAGAATAAGAAAATACCCTGCCATCTGAACGCACTGGTATATAATCGTGATCCAGTTCGTATGCAATGAACCATCCTGAAGCTATTAGCTCCTGAAGCTCCTGCTCGCTTCCGGTAAAGAAATCCAGGGTCTCTTTTTTGTAGTCTTTGCCTAGCTCATCCAGCTTCTTTTGAAGATCAGGATATTTATCCTTTGCGCTTTCATCGAGCTCTATACTGAAAATATTGCCCATGGCGAGCTCTTTATCACCAGCCACATAAGAATAGGGATGATTCTGATATGTGTAACTTATAGGCTCATCAAGGTCCGTTTCTGACGCGGTATTCACTGCATCACCAGTACCAGCGCTTTCCCCGGTCTCCTTTGTTGCCATATTAGCAGCTGCTTCCTTGGCAGCATCCACACCATCTGTCAGATTGCTCTGCTGGTCAGCTCCGCCGCAGCCCACTGCCATTAATGATATTGCCAAAGACATTAATATGCTTATTCGCTTCACATGTTCACTCTTAATCATCAACACTCCTCATAAGTTATCATTTTATTTATGGTGTATATGGTTCTTTGATCAGTATTACTGTTCCATTATTATCAAGGATTATATTCATAAGCCTGCCCCCATCTTCTGCATTCGCAGGCACATAAGAATTGAACTCCTCAAGGGTAAGGAGCCTGTGCAGGCCGTCAGGTGCATACTGAGTGTAGATAGGACACTGATTTGCAAGATCAAATTCTTCGAACTTTCCATCATAGCCGCCAATCTGGTAATCATCATAAAATGCGTCAGGGTCAAGACCATACTTTTCTATCTTTTCAGTCTCACCCTCGTGTACAAACTCTACTTCGTCGCCAAGGATGCTCCGTCCCTGTCCCTTTATGCATTCTATCAGAAGTTCCGTGTAAGGCTGTCCCTCTGTTACTCCGGCACATGAAAGCTCATCCTTCCTTCCGGAAAAAGACAGAGACCCCAATGCCATAGATGCAGTCTCCGCATCTACAGCCTTTCCGGCGCCATGATATTCCAATATGTAAGCAAATACATACCTGTCATCATCTATATAGGGACTTACAAATCTGGCCTCGTAGAATACATAGTTATCACTATCCCCAACGCTCCAGTATGCATACTTGGTCTTCATTCCATTTAGCCATTTCCAGTCAGGCTTGTATATCCACTCATCGTCGTCGTACTCACCGCCATCGCCACATATGGTGATATAATCATAATCCATGTTCCCATATATCTTTTTGATGCAATCCTCTACATCAACGTCTAATTTGTCATATTCAAAGCATGTATTTGTAAATCTGATATTTCTGGATTCATCAACGTCAATACAGGTATAGGTGCCATCCGGATTTATTGTAAACTCTTGATTTATAAATCCTGGGAGCTTAGCTCTGTTTTTGATGTACAGTTCATTCTTGCCGGACACATTTCTTCCAGAGAAACAGCCATCCTTAGTGGAAACAACGTAGAATGGAAGATCATCTGGCGTGTCAAATACCCAGTTCATGTCATAGCCCACGTATGCGCCAAAGTCGTTACCAAACAGCCATGAGCTCACATCCCCAGGAAGCTCCTCTACATCTTTTCCAGGAAGAAAAATAGTTATTTCACCGCCTGCATCAAGACCTTCCAGGCCGCTGGCCTTAGAATACTCCTTTGGAACATCTGCAGATACGTCATAGACAAGATCTTTCAAGTCAGCCTTCCAGGTATACTGATCAACCTGTGTGCAATTTCCAAGTTTTCCAGTAAAGCTTCCATCGGCCTCTCCATCTGCCTGTCCATCTGCTGATTCCACATAGTAATCTTTGATGAAGGATCCGCTAAAAGAGCCATCCTCCTTAAACTTTATCCAGGTCCTGTAGTTGCTTTCATAGGGCTGCACGGAAGAAAGCTCAAAATCCTGACCTGCCAGTGCACTGTAAAGATCAAGGGATTCCGTACTCTGAGGCTCATCAGTTTTTTCGGTTGCGGCGGTCCCGGTCTCTTCCTTCTTTGTCTCATCCTTTTCGTTTTGCTTTTTGCTTAATGCCTGCTCTGTCACATTTTCACTGAAGCTGTCCGCACCGCTATCCTGTCCGCATGCCGACAAACCTAGCGCAGACGCTGCTATCACAGAAAGGCAAAGAACTGAAGGAATCTTTTTTATCATTATTTACCTCCCCTGATTCTTATAATAGATTTTTCCAAAGAAGTTCATCATATAGCCATGTTCTTTATTGGGGCCGATTTCAAAGGCGTCATATTCCGTACCATCGGAGTTATACAGGTAATATATCCCGCCATCCTCAAGGAGCGGGGAATCCTGTTCATACTCAATATATCCCACTGTACCAGCATACGTATCGTCGTAGTGAGTAGTAAAAGTACCATTGGTATCAAACTCTATCCAGGTGGGAGCTTCATAATCATCAGTATCCAGATACCATATACCTGGGATCTGCTCGGCGTGCTTGCCCTCTATCAAGATTTCACCCTCTGTCAGATAGGAATCATCAATTATTGGTGCTCCCATAGCAGTGATTCCAAGTGGCGCAGCTTCTTTCATCAGTGTAAGCTCATCTTCCATGTTTTTTGCATCTGAGAGAAACTTGCTGTTGTAATCATTTGGGGAAATAAAGCTCTTTGCATCCCTGTCAAGATTAAAGAGGATTGTTTCATCACTTCCATAAATCTCAATTTCAGCATTTACTGCAGGAATGTAATACATAGGAAGGATGTATCCCTTTTTCGGAGAATAATACATCTTCCCATACATGGAGTATTCACCGGTTTCTTTGACTTCACCATCCTTATAAGTAAAGATGTGAACAGGATTCCAGGGCGCATCTCCATTAGCCACCGCAAGTTCCGGGATATCATCATCATCCACGTAAATCAGTGAAAATAGCACCCCGTCTGAACTCTCAGGTTTATCCTCTTCTCCAAATTCTTCCGACAAAGTTGTGGACATCGCGGGATGATCCATGTAGCTGGAAAGAAATTTCGCATATGCGGTTATTTCAGAACTTGCACCACTTGCCTTACTTACATATTTCCCGATGGGTGTCCATGAAAGGAGTTTACATTGTTTTTCATAATCATCCATTTTGTCCCAGAACTCGTCTTCGGAAATATTAAGCTCTTCCGACTCGTTTGCATCAAATATACCGGTAGTATTGTGATATACTCCTATAACTCCACCAGCCTTTTCATCCGAGAAATAAAAGTCATCCCAGACGATTTCCAAGCCGTCTTTGCTCAGATGGTTTTCGCCAAAGAGGGTGATTGCTGCTCCGCCTGAGCCGCAATAATAGAAATGGTCATCTCCTATCCAGCGATAGCTGCTTCTTGCCCAGCCATCAAATACCTTGATGGGCTTATCATTCTGTAGTGAGAAAACGCTATAAATATAGCTTTGCTTTGGATAATCGCCATATTCTTCATCGCATCCAATAATAAGCTCAGGTATACCGTCGCCGCTTATATCATCAAGTACATATCCCACAACCTCAGACAGATCTCCGTCACCGGGATACATGCATTTTTCCATCAGGCCGTCAGATATGTATTTGTATTTCTTATCATAATCATAGCCGGAAGTAACAACCTTATGCACCTCGTTAAGGACAGGTGCATAGCTTACTTCATAGTCTATATCTGTATCTGTCTCAGACTCTTCCTTTTGTTTTTTCTCCGGTTTGGGCTTCGATTCAGCTTTTTCTTCGGATTTTGGGCTGTCATCCTGGACCTTGTCGGTTTCGGATTTTACCTCTTCATTTTTATCGGGTGTTGTTTGTGAATCACTACCGCAACCTGTAAACAGACAGCTTGTGATCGTAGATATCAATATCAAAGATATTAGTTTTCTCTTCATCTTTCCCCCTCATACACACTAATAATCATATCACTTATTGACGTACAAAAATTAACTACTTGCCGCGATGATCGTAAATATAATCGTAATTATTGTGCATATCAGCCCCAGGCTATAGACGGCAATCTCAATTATTCCAATAACGAAGAACTTATGGGATGCTGCTATGCCCTCTGCTTTTGCCTTTGAAGCAGACACTGTTCCCAAAATAGCCATCACAAAGCATGGCAGCGTTGTAAGTACCAGGATAATTGTGCCCACAATAATAATTGCAATCACAGTAGCGTCACTGCCTGTGGACAAATAGCTAATTGTCATTGTTCCCATACATATAGTAGTGAATATGAAAACAACAATTGGTATCAGAGTTAAAATTTTGGCTTTTGTATGATTACTGTTATTCATTAATTTTTAATAAATTCCTTCTTTATCACGAACGACGTTATTACAGTCTGTAACGAAGTTCCTCAGATCGTAAAACATATTAGCGATATTATCCGGGTTACCACTGCCAAGAAACTCGTTTTCTTCTTGAACCCCCTCATAGAATTCTACGCT
>JAEEGL014154168.1_pt1 | contig 12634 bp, 8 predicted proteins | sample 9134231 | NCBI WGS metagenome assembly JAEEGL01 (sample SAMN16246548, study PRJNA631951) | gut metagenome | biome: gut microbiome; feature: rumen; material: fiber-attached | host: Bos | place: Iran: Karaj | collected 2018-10
ATTTCGTCAAATTAATCTCCATGAAAAAGCCGAATTCAGGCATGTTTATTGACAATGATCTTCTGCAGGATTTATATTTGAGCAATATGATTCCCAAAAAGTTACATTACATCTGGCTTTCTAACGATCCAATGCCACTTTTGCCGCGGATCTGTATTGACAGCTGGAAACGCCATTGTCCCGATTTCGAAATCGTCCATTGGGACATGGAAAAATGTCAACGCATCATAGAATCCGTCCCCTTTGTCCGTGAAGCAGTCGAACATTCCAAATGGGCTTTCGCCAGCGATTACATACGACTCTATGCCGTTTACCAGAAAGGGGGAATCTACCTGGACAGCGATGTGTACATGTACCAGAGTTTTGAACCCTTTTTGGGGAACGACTATTTCACCAATATTGAATGGACTTCGCATTTCAAGAAGAACAAGTCATGGAATCTGCTGAACGAGGACGGAACCAAAAAGGACCCTAATTTGATTCCCGTTCCGGGACTCGCTTTGCAGGCAGCCATTTTCGGAGGACGAGCAGGCCATCCATTTCTAAAAAAATGCATGGAATACTATGAATCCCAGAAATTCGTCTTGCCCGATGGAAGCCTGAACATCCAAATCATTTCACCCTTTGTATACGCGCACACAGCCCAACAGTTCGGCTTTGTGTACAAAAACGAGCTGCAGAAACTTTCCGAAGGAATGACTATTTATCCTGGCGATGTTTTCTTGCCCAGCCTGAACGAATCTAAAACCAAGCCCTTCGCTATTCATGTAACAAATGGCAGCTGGCGTCCTTTCTGGCAGCGCGTAAAGAACTTCCTCCGGAATGCTCCGCGGGGCTCCATTGAAAGTCGATTGGCAGCCTACGAAAAAAAGAAACCCATTGAGATTTAAGGATTATATGCCTTCCGTAAAGTACCTTTTTGTTCTGACTAGTTCACCGAAGGATTTTTTCTGCGAACAGACACTGGTGGCCATAGCCTCTTTGCGTGTGCATAATCCGGGTGCTTTCGTGACGCTCCTGACAGACGACAAGACGGCGGAAACTTTGACCGGCCCGCGAGCGGTCCTCAAAGAGGCGGTAGACGAGCTCAAGGTACTAACCCTCGATGAAAAGTTTACCCCCATGTTGCGCTCCCGCTACCTCAAGACGGTGATGCGTAACGTCATTGACGGCGATTTTCTGTACATGGATTCCGACATCGCGATTGTAGGCGACCTTTCCATTCCCGAAGAATGGAGAGGAGGAATTTATGCGGTGCTGGATTTCCACACCAACCTCTCGAAAGCCATCAACCGCAAGAAGGTTCTGAACAACGCCAAGATGATGGGCTTCTCGCCGATTCTGAATGACGAAATCTTTAACGGGGGCGTGATGTTTGCGGCCGACACTCCCGAAGCCCACAAGTTCTTCGAAACCTGGCACGATCTCTGGCTTTACTGCGTGTCTAAAAATTTCCCTTACGATATGGCAAGCCTCGCCGAGACGAACTTCAAGTTCGGCTACATCACCAAGAAGATGCCCGGCGGTTGGAACTGCCAGCTGGCCTATGGCAACCGCTTCCTCCCGACAGCGAAGGTGCTGCATTTCTTCGGTTCGCGAATCATTGATACCCGCGGTCACAAAGTACCTGCAAGCATGGACCTATTCTTGCCGAAGATTTTACGCAAGGACTTCTATACCAACCTAAAGAATATTCCGGTGAAGGTCAATGCCGACAAGAGCATTACCATCAACGAATACTACGATGACGTGATTGCCCATGCCAAGGAAGAGTTTGAATTCCAGACCCGCAAGGTAGGGGCTGGTGGCGCTTACATTATCCGCAGCTATGCCTTTGCCAAGTCCCTTTCCTGGATTTACAAGCACTTGCCGATTCTGGTATTTCCCTTGAGAATTTACGGAAAGATTCTGGGGAGATAGCGATGAACCTGCTTTTTAATCTGGTGGCAGTACAGCCCATTCATAGTGCCAAATTCCACGGTGGAGGAAGTTACGGGGAAGTGATTTTCTGGGCGCTAGTGAAGCGTGGGGCAAAATTCAGTTGCGCCTACGATAGCCGCAAGTACCTAGACCCCGCAATTCTTGAAGCCTGCAAGCAGAAGGACATTCCGCTGTTTGATATCAGCGAAAAAGCTCCGCAGCAGGTTATTGACGAAAACCAGATTGACATCTTCTACACCCCGCTTTATTCGCTCGAAAAAAAATGGGCGATTAACGTGAAAGACTTCGTGTTCACCTGGCATGGTGTGCGTGCCCTGGAAATGCAATACAGCTGGGCCGGAGTTGGTTTTGCGAAAAAACTCGGGCAAAAGTTCGAAGCCCTGGTACGCTACCGCGAAAGTTGGAAGAAGTATTTCTACAAGCCCAAGTATCAGGATCTGGCGAAGCGCATGGCCGAAGGCAAAGCCCGCACTATCACAGTGAGCGAGCACAGCCGAGCCTCTATCAAGTCGTTCTTTCCAGAACTGATGGACTTGGAAATCCCCGTATTCTATAGCCCCATGACAGAATACGAACCCGAAGGGTTCTCGCCTCCGGGAGTTATTGCGAAAAAATATTTCTTGCTCACTAGCGGTGCCCGCTGGGAAAAGAACAACCTGCGAGCCGCAATGGCTTTTGACGAACTGATAGGCATGTATGAATCGCAGAGCAAGCCGTTTGATTACAAGATGGTAATTACCGGGGCAACAAACGCTCGCGCCTATCTGCGCCACCTCAAGCATAAAGACTATTTTGTGTTGCTGGGTTATGTGGAAAACAAGGAACTGGAATTTTTACACCAGAACGCCTATGCGTTTGTGTTCCCGAGCTTGAACGAGGGCTTTGGCTACCCGCCAGTGCAATCCATGCGTTATGGCGTACCCGTGGCCGCGAGCGGAACGACTTCGATTCCCGAAGTCTGTAGCGATGCGGTGCTTTACTTTGATCCGTATTCTATAAGCGAAATCAAGAACCGCCTGGTGCAATTGCTCGATTCCAAGATTTATGCCGACTATGCAGCCCGCGCCCCAAAGCGCTATGCGCAAGTTCATGCACGCCAGGTTGAAGACCTGGATCACGCCGTCGACTTTATACTAAAAACAAAGAAAGCCTAGAATTTTCTCTTGTAGAACAGATACTGAGCGCCAAGAATCAGCATCGTGACTACATATATGGCAATCTTGTGACACATTTCCAAATGTACTCCATCGGTATTGACGAAAATGTACAACCCGATAAGGGCAAGAATCCACACGAATTCTACCCACAGCTTGGAGGAATACGGCTGCATCTTCCGACGCAACAGGTAAACGTTGTAACAGATGGCAGAGGCAAGCCCGTAAATAAACATGGACAGTGCTGCACCGACCAATTCAAAGGGCGGAATCAACAAAACACCAAAAAGCAGGGACAGAACCAAAGCAAGCAGGCTCACCTTCAAATTCACGATGCTTTTCCCGATACCGTCAATAATCGTGTTGACCATGCCAAAGAACGTGGCAATCAGCTGGAAGAACAGGAGAATGCCCAGCGCCTTCGGTTGCATAACATAACTCTTACCCGCAATAGACATGATTTCGGCCGGGAAAAGGACAATAAAGAAGCCTATGACAATCTGGATCATGGTGGCCATAGAAACGCAATAAGAATAAACAGGCTTGACATCGGTCTTGAGCCGTTCCTCATTCATTTCAGATACCACAGGAATCAAGATAGGGTTAAACCCGTTACGAATGGTTTGCAAGCCATTTGCCAGCGTAGTCATTAGAGCATAAACACCAGCCGCTTCGGCACCCAAGAAAAACAAAACCATCCACAAAGTCGAACGCATAAGCAAATTCCCTGTCAGGACATTAAAGCCTATAGGCAAGGAATAGAGCAAGAGTTCCTTCTCGATACGCTTCTCGGGAATCAGCGGCATATCCTTGAACTGGGAACGAATCACCAGGGAATGCATGATAAAACCGCCCATCTGCCCAAGCAAAAGTCCAAAGGGCAGGGCGTGCGGGATTCCGCAAAGATGCAGGATGATGGAAGCGCCCGGAGAAAGGACGGCGACAAGGAAGTCGTTTATGAGAATGGCGTACCAGGGCTTACGATTGCCTTCGGAGGAATTGCTGAGAACAAAGGTTCCCGAATAGAAGACAAGAGAAAGGGCATAGTACGGAAGCTCGTCGGAAACGAAGTCCGTAAAAGAAGCGCCAAATATGGCCAACGTCACCGCCAGGGAAATACTGACAGTCACCCAGAAGGATTCCATGATGCCCTGGTGTGGAGGACGATTATGGAGCTTATTCTGAGGCAAATACCAATGAAGGCCTCTATCTAGGCCTATTGTCGAAGCCCTGGAAACAGTGAGAAGCAAAGCCTGCGTTGACACAAATATGCCAAACTCCGTCGCACCGAAAATACGGGCCAGCAGCACGGTCAACAAAGGGCCGCAAATTTTCAGAGCGGTCCCCAAAATGTTGAACAGGGCTCCCTTCTTCAAAAATTTGCTGTCGGATTCCAGGTTATTCATAAAAACAACAAGTTAGAAAATTTCTATTATTTTTACAAATTTGATAGACAAGAAAGGCTTGAATCGTGCAATTTACAAAGAAAAGACGCCATTTCTGGAACAGCCCCATTCTCTGCCTGGCGATAGTAGCCCTAGTCATCCAAACCATTTTGCTGGTGATTTTCTACAGCCTGCCAGATCCCCTGGGACTTTCCTTGACCGAAATGTTCGAGGGCAAGACCCTCTGGCAGATTTTCATGGCGTTTGGCGCGATTCTTGTCATGGCAGCACTTTTCGGTTTTGCACGTGCACCTCGCGGACTGGCCATTTTCTATGCCCTCTATTTTTTTGTTGCCGTAGCGGACTATGACGTCTTCCGCTTTTCACACCAGAGGCTTTCCTATTCTTTCCTCCGCACCTACTTCCATATTTCAAACATCACCGATGCCACAACGGTTTCAACACTCGGCGGAGACCTGCTTGGAACAGTCCTTTGGCTTTTGATGGTATTCCTGTGCTTTGCTGGCGCGGCCGTATTTGTAGCCTTCTACACACTTAGACTTCGTAAACAGCGCTGCTCGCTCATACTTACAAATAGCGAAGGCCGCTGGAAACCCCGCTCCAAGAAAATTCCCGCCGTACTGTTCACCATCGGCATGGCACTCTCGCTCACTCCATTGGTATTATTTCTTTTGGGAACGCGAGGGACTTTTGAAATACCCGTGCTCCATACAAAAGTGGATGTTCGTTTTACCTTGGGTAAACACACTCTCACTGCTCCAATCCTTCACATTGCGGCAGTCGAGACTTTTGAATTTTTCCATGACAACACCAAAATCACGGAAGAACTCGTAAACGACCTGGATTCGTTCCTGCCCAAAGACTTTGTTGACCAGCGCACAAACAAGCTGGGGCTTCCAATGTACAGGAGCGCCCCCACCCACGAGTACAAGGCGAAAAAGCCCTACAACATCGTATTCATTATGGGCGAGTCCTTCAAGGGGCGCATTTTCAACAAAATGCTCAATGGAGACACCACACTTGCACCGAATATCTGGAACCTTGCAAATGGTGGCTACTTCAATAAGGATTCTAGCGGAAAATCCCTTGGCGGAGGGCTTTGGTTCAAGAATGCATTCAGTGGCGGGTACCCAACAGTGCGCGGCACAATGGCAACCTATATGGGATTCCCTTCGCACCCAAACCGCGATGTGCCCAGTTTCTACGCGGCGAACAAATTCAAAGGTTTCCCAGAATTCCTGACAGAATATCAGCGCTCCTACATGACCGTCTCCAATCCCATTTTTGATCACACCCTCCCCTTTGTGGAAAAGTTTTTTGGCAAGGATTGGCATCTACCCGAAGAAGAAAAAGTAGAAGGCACTGCCGATAGTCTAGGCATAGACAAAGCCCTTGATCTGCTTGCAAAACAACCAACCGACAAGCCCTGGCTACTGTCTTTCAACACTATTTCCTCACACATACCCTTCTTCAATTACCCCGACAATTTTGCACCTAAGCCGGACGATGCCATGGAGCGATACCGTAACGCCGTCCGCTATTCCGACTTTCAACTTGGCCGTTTCTTTGCGGCCCTCTCGGAGCGTCCAGATTTTGAGAATACCGTCATCTTTATCGTCGGAGACCACGACACTCCCGTAGATTCCATAGATTACAAGATACCCCAACCGCTAGGCCTTTCCGCATCTCAAATCTTTATTGGCATATTCTCTGCGGATACCACCTTGTTTAATGGACTTACCATTCGCGAAGATGTGGCATCACAGCTGGACCTGGGGCCCACCATTTTTGACCTCGCTCAAGTACGGGAGGCAAACCATTTCTGGGGTTATGACTTACTTGTCCAGGAACGTCCGGCTGCGCAGCCTTCGGTATTTTTCTCGCAGAACGCCTACTACCTAGGTTTCCGTGACCATGTACTTGCCGGAGGCCTTGAAAACGAAGACGTTTATCGGGCGGAATCCGGGGGAGAAAGCGACTACAAACTCACCACAGAACCTGCCGATCTTTCCTGGAAAAAGAAGGCGGTGGGCGCAGCACGCACACTGCGGTCTGTTCTTCGCAATGACATTATGATGCCGTAGCGAGCTATTGTTCTTGAGGCATTATCCTGTTTTGATAAACAATATAATCCCAGGCTCTAGCCGCAGCACGCATTTTGCGTGATATTTCTTGCAGTGAGTCCTTAGGCAACTCAACAGGTGTTCCTGTCACATAGCCATCCGCCGGATTATCCGTATCCCAGCTGGGATCTAGCGGTATCTTCTGAGCCGTTGCCGGTTCTGTACCTTCGATAGGGACAATGTAGTACGACATAGAGTCATGACGCATGGCCATACTGCCATACTTGTACGAATAAACCTCCGGTAAATCCTTGAACATAAGGGAATCATCCAACAGGTTAAATCCCATATAGTGGTTAGAGACATCAAGTCCAAGGTACGCTAAAATTGTCGGAGCAATGTTTTCTTGCGACACGATCCGCTTGTCAATAGCCGGTGTAATGCCGGGCCCGCTGAACATGATTGAAATCCAGGTAAAGCCTTCATTTCCCATTCCGATACGTTCCGAAGCCTGTTGCTGCTTACCATTGGGAACCGCATGGTCTCCTGTCAAAATGACCAAGGTGTTCTGGAAGCGGGGATCCGTGGAAAGGGAATCCAGTATGATGCCCACGGCACTATCCATGTAGGCGCTGGCCCTTAAATAAGCTTCACCCGGGTCTTTGGGAGTTTCACCCAATTCTGGGGGCAAAACAAACGGTGTATGCATACTTAAGCTCATCCAATGGAAAAGCGAAGGCCTATCCTTGGGTCGCATGCGATACCGTTCCACAAATCGCTTTGCCGAAGAAACATCGTCGGCGTATTCAGGCTTGAACTCATGGTAGTCAAACCACTTGGAATACCACGATTCTTCATTATCAAATCTAGGGTCTGCCCCAAGAATGACTTCGGTATAGTAACCCGCATCAGAAAGGATTTCTGAAAAAGCCCGGAGGTTAGTATTTGGATAATCCCTTAGGAGCGTTTTCGTAGAATGGCTGTGGATTCCAGTCATAATGCCAAGCAGGCCCTCTACAGACGGATTGCCCACACTATAGGCGTTAGGATAATAAAAACTCTGTTTGGAAAGCTTACAAAGATTTGGATAGCGATTGCAGTTTGACTCCACACGCATATCACAAGTCCAACCTCTCAGCGACTCTATGGTAAGCAGAAGAATGTCGGGCTTTTCATCCAACGCTTTCGCCTTAAATGCTTTTATCGAAGAATCGTTGTTAGGAGATTCCTTCCAGAAGGGGTACTCGCTATCTGGGTTACCCCCGAGAATTCTAATACCCTCGGCAAAATCAGGGGGTTCCGCCTGCAGCTGCAGGTCTTCGAACAAGTCACCCACAAGAGTGTAAACCACAGGGCGGATTCTGTCCCAGCGGCGGGGAGAGTAATTGTACCATAAATGGGAAGTGCATCCAAGGGCAGCAAAAGCAAAGACAAGCCCCAACGAGATCCAGGTTTTCTTTTGAATCGGGCGCTGCCACATCTTGCGAATATCAACCTTGTACGAAAGCACCGAAAGCCCAGCGACAGCCAAAACCACGATACCCACGGTCAGTAGGAAATGCCGCAAGCCTCCGATAGCAATTTTGGAGACCAGCACCGTGTCTGTCCAAGCATTAGAATAGGTCTTAATAAAGGAAAGGGATAATTTCTGGCTCATCCACCGTTGCAGTTCATCGTCCGTGCCACTCAAAACCAAATAAACCGCAGCACAGATTATGGCCGCGATTTTCACGAACTTCACTTGACTTTCACGGACAATTCGAGAGATGCCGAAAAAGAGCAGGGACAAAGCCATGCTAAACCCAATTTCAGCATACAGGGTGTGCCATATAAAGCGGTTAAAATCCGGTACCAGGGATTCTCCGGTAGGAGTATCCAGCATATACAGAGAACACAGCAAGGCAAAGCGACCCGCAATAAGGATTAAGCCAAAAGTAAGCCAAAAAAAGTGATTCATGGGATGAAATATAGCATATCGGAAAATGCATTTTTTATATTGCCTTCCATGGCACAAAAAAAATCCCTGATTGAACGTTTTTCCAATTGGTATATCCCTCTCATCTGCAAGCATCAATACAAGGCTCTCGCTTTTTATCTTGTAGTCGCTCTCCTTTGCGCGATTCCCATCTTGTTTAAGCCGGGACTCAAGCTAGATGCCGACCTTTCCCACTTGCTGCCCGAGGGAACCCCCAGCGTGAAGGCCCTCGAGGAATCTTACCAGCGTTTCGGATCTACCGACAAATTCATGATCGCTATCCAGAGCGAAGATATAAACCTGGTGGTTGCTTTACAGGATTCTATTACGGATTACATCCACAAGAATTGGCAAGGGGATTTTGTTTCCACCCAGGTGGACAACGACAACCAGTTCTTCAAGGACAACGCCCTTCTCTATTTGCCCATCAAGCATCTGGAACATATCCGCGACAATCTCGAAGAACTGCAGCTTGAAATCGGCCGCAAAAACGGCCCGCTTGTTGTCGACTTGTTGAGTGACAGTACGGCGACAGACTCTGCAAACGCAGCACCTAAAAAGGAGCGGGTCTGGGTCGACGAGAACCTGCCACAAGAATTGGGTCTCCCCGACGAAGCCGTAAGCGCCTTTGCCGCATTCTTCAAAAAAGAAGAAGCTGACACTATTGATTTCGTCAAGGCATCAAACGAAGAAGAGGAATGGAATCCGAAATCCACCATTCCCACCGAACTCAAGAACCGCCTAATCGGTTCACCGCGACCCGACAGTACTGGGAAGGTCCTGTATAACGGCGTTGTGAATGCCAAGCTTATCAAGCCCTCCACCGACTATGAGTTCGTGACCCACATTCTAGCCCGTACCGATTCCCTGCTGGCCTATTTCAGCAGCAAGACCTACCCCGTTCCTACCCGCTTTACAGTAGAAGGTACCTACGAGGGCCTCAAGGAAGTGGACGAAGTGGCCAACGACTCCATCTTCTCTTTCGGTATCAGCCTCGTACTTATCATCTTCCTCACCATCTTCTTCTTCAGAAGCGTAAAGGGGCCCATTCTGGTGACCGCCTCTGTACTTTACGCCTGCCTCCCGACACTAGCATTTACGGCTCTGTTCTACGGCAAGCTGAACCCCTTCACCGTGTTTGTGGCATCCATCATCCTGGGCATCGGCATTGATTATTCAATCCATATCCTGGGAACTTCTCAGAAGATGATGCACAAGCTTGCCACCCTCGAAGAGGTTCTTGAAGCCGCCCAGCGCAAGATGCTCAAGCCCTTCATATTGGCAAGCTTTACCACCATTGCGGCCTTCCTCACCCTTCTTGCGGCTCATTTCCGCGGGTTCTACGAATTCGGCGTGGTAGCCTCCATGGGTGTGCTGTTCAGTATGCTGACTTCGGTGCTGTTCCTGCCGGTACTTGTCAAATGCATGGGCGGTATCCCGAAAGCTCCCGACAACACGCTGTTGCCCAAGTCCTGGGACGAGGCGAAAATCCTACGGTTCTTCAAGTACGTGGCCCTCGCGGGCTTCGCCCTCGGCGCCGTTTCGCTCTGGTTCGCCCAAGACGTGGATTTTGAACACAACCTACGTAATCTGCGCCGTGTTTCTACCAATGCCACGGCTTACAAGAAAAAGATTTCCACGAAGGTGACCCGCGCCACAGGCAAGGCTGTAACTTCTACGCCTGCTGCCGTCATGGGATCCAAGCCCGAACAGCTGGATATGCTTTACGACACGCTGATGGTCCGCCTGCATGTGGAGAAGGATTCCACCCTGGGGAGTTTCCTCACCCTTAAGAGCTTCGTGCCGCCCAAGGATTCCCAGGAAGCCCGTCTCGAGATTATCGAAGAGATTCGCGACCTGGTAGAGGCCCGCGTGTTCGACCGTGCAGAAGGTGACGATTCCGTGAACATCGCAAACCTCCGCAAGCTCGCCTCCGTAGAAAAGCCTTTCACCGCCGAAGACGTACCAAGCTGGACACTGGACCTGCTTCGTGAAAAGGACGGTAGCTACGGAAAGATCGGTTTCATCTACGGAGATTTCCCCAGCTGGGATGCCCACGCCCTGCAGAATTTCCAGGACCGCTACGGCCATTGGAACTTCGATGGCGAAGAACTCCGCACCTTCTCTTCGCAATTCATCCTCTCCGACGTAATCGACTCCGTAAAGAAGGACAGTTTCCGCCTTGCGCTGGTCATCATCCTCGTGATTTTCGGCACACTTGTCATTTCGTTCCGCAAGCCCAAGCTGTTCCTTGCGGGCTGCGTGTCCTTCGGTATGGGCGTCGTACTCACGTTAGGCCTGCTTGGATTCCTAACCGACATGTTTGAGTTTGGCAAGATTAGCATCTACAACGTGATTGTGATTCCCATGGCTCTCGGTATCGGAATTGACGCCACCATCCACATGATTACGTCTTGGATTTCTGACAAAAACCTGACTCTCCGCCAGCTGATGGACACTACCGGCCGTAACGTGATGGCAAGCTCCACCACCACCATCGCGGGCTTTGTCGGGTTCCTGTTCACCACCCACCGCGGCCTCAAGGGCATCGGCGACCTGGCCTGCATCAGTATTGCCATGTTCCTGATTACAAGCATCATCTTTACGATGTACCTGTGTGGTTCTTGGCTGAAAAAGAAATAACCGTGGCGAGATTCCGTTGCTAGCTTAAACGCCGCGGCGATTAGGATCCCATATGACCTTGTGTAGCTGAACCTGGAACCGGGCGTTATTCTCCGTCAATGTTCTACTGTTCAGCATCCATTCTACAATAAGCTCATTTGAGATTGTGCCAAAAACCGGCGATATAAAAATATAGGGCATGCCGCCTGGAATGCGGCCTGGCATTGACGAAAGTTTTGCTACAACCTGCTCGGCCTCTTCCAAATCCTCAATACCGCCTACCACGAATTTGAGCACATCTTTTTCGCAAAGCGTAGCGATGTTTTCCAGTTTCATCCGGTTTGACATGCCACTACTTTTACATTTCCAGTCCATGGTATAAAAAAGTCCCGGAAGCCGTTTTTTACAGGGAACCGTCCCGTTTGTTTCCACATTGACTTCAAAACCCGATTCACTTAACTTGGCAAGCAGCTCTTCAGCACCTTCGTGAATCAAGGGTTCTCCGCCAGTAAGAGTCACGCACTTTACGCCACTCTCGGCACGATACCCGAGAACCTCCGCGTAGATATCGTCTACATCCATCTGCTCGTAATCAGAGCCTTCCACCGCATACATCGAATCACAATAAGCACAGCGCAGGTTACACCCGTGAAGCCGCACAAACACGGCAGCCTGCCCCGTGCGGATTCCCTCGCCTTCTATACTCTTGAAAATTTCACAAACTTTCATGAAAAAGCCTAGCGTTCGTACTCAACGACGTTGCCTTCGCTTTCCTGGATCTGCACCTTGTAGCAGTGCGGCACCTGTTCGCAGACCCAGCGGGCCATGTTCTCGGCCGTCGGGTTAAAGTCAACCACATCGTTCAGGAACTGATGATCTAGCTTACCGTGAACAATCTCCTTGATGCGAGAAAAGTCCACCACCATTCCGTTCTCGTCCAGAGTTTCGCTCTGGCAAAACACCGTGATAATCCAGTTGTGACCGTGGAGTCCGCGGCACTTGCTTTCGTACGGGAGAGACAGCTTGTGAGCCCCAGAGATTTCGATTCGCTTAATGACTCTGTACATGTTACGCCTCGTATTCTGTAGTGTCCATGATTCCCGCCTCAGCGAGGGCAGCCTTGCGTTCTAGGCAGGTGGCGCACTTTCCACAATGGACCTTGCCGCCCTTGTAGCACGACCAGGTTTCGCTGTAATCTATACCAAGAGTTTTTCCCCTGCGAGCGATATCTGCCTTGGAAATGTTTGTATAGGGAGCGTCAATGGTGATACCTGCATAGGTGCCAGCCGCAATAGCTGCCGACATATTCTTCACGAATTCCTCACGACAGTCTGGATAAATAGCATGGTCACCGAAATGGTTCGCCATCATCACCTTTTTAAGGTCACGGCTTTCGGCAAGGCCTGCGGCAACAGAAAGCATAATTCCGTTACGGAACGGCACCACCGTCGATTTCATATTCTCGTCTGCATA
>JAEEGL014342664.1_pt1 | contig 12634 bp, 10 predicted proteins | sample 9134231 | NCBI WGS metagenome assembly JAEEGL01 (sample SAMN16246548, study PRJNA631951) | gut metagenome | biome: gut microbiome; feature: rumen; material: fiber-attached | host: Bos | place: Iran: Karaj | collected 2018-10
GCCATCGACACAATGTGTTGCAAAGCCCGTAGGTTATCTGCGTTACGACCGATTAATAATGAGTTTAATGAAGTCGACGGCACCGATAGTTGAATCACCTCGTCATCAATTGTCGAAGAAACAGCCACATTAATACCAAAGAAGCTAAGCAGGTCTTCCAGATACTTCGCCGCAAATCTGATTGATTCGTCTTTATTCATTTATTATCTCCTTTTCTTTTTAATATCACGAGCGGAGATTTTGGTAATTTTTGTTCCTGTCTTTTTATTTTCGACCACCTTACCTTCTTGAAGGTTTTTGAATTCTTTCATAATTGCGGCATCCGTCGCATTATCCATGTCATCCTTAATTTTATTAAGGATCAACTTTTGTTGAAGAATCGTAATCATATTACTGAGGAAATAGTAGAACGCCAAAGCACCATGAAGATTAATCATAATGAGGAACATCATGAGCGGCATCATCTTAGACATCTGGCCCGTTGCCATGCCGGAAACATCAGAGTCATCGATCTCCTTACCTTCTTTAGCTTCCTTCAACAGCTCACGGAACTTCTTGTTCTTCTTAGTATTGTCGTTTGGCATTTGTTGCTTAGTGGCAAAGTATTGTGATACCGCAGCGAGAATCGCACATGCCAGCATAAATACTGCACTCCAGCTAAACGTGGCTGGACTTAACACATCACTTGCCTTTGCTTCAAGATTAATCACACCAAAGAGTTGTGGGTGAAAATCATAAGTTGCTGCTTTCTTCTCTTCGTCTGTCTTATTTCCGTCCGTAATGATATCTAGGTATTCTTTTTGTTTATCTTCTAGTGCTCTAATCTCCGAACCCTCGTAGGCCACAATATCATAGGCACGGTTCGAAAGATTATCAATCGGGAGTGGCGTTGCAATCACACGAATTGCCGAGAAGATTGCAATAAAGATTGGCAGCTGAATGAATAGCGTTGCAAGTGACGCAAACGGCTTCACGTTATATCTCTTATAAAGATCCATCGTCTGGAGTGATTCGAGCTGTTTGTTACCATTACAGTTCTTACGAATCTGCGTCAACTCCGGCTGAATCTTACGCATTAATTTAGTCTGTTTTAGTTGTCTCTTCGTTAGCGGCCACATCAAGAGCTTTACGAGAATCGTAAAGATAATAATAGCCAGACCAAAGTCGTGTACTAGGTTAAAGATCACGAACAAAATGTTTACAATTGGTCTAACGACAATAAAGTCAATTAAGTTGAATGGACCACCCAGTGCGATCGAACCTGCAATAAATGCGACAATCAAAGTCCAGATAATGTATTTTTTCTTCACACTCTATTCCTTATTAATTCTCTTTATTATAGCATACCTTAGCCTCGGCGACTAGTTCCCCGAGTAGTTTTTCTAACTCATTAAAAGGCATGTCTATAACATCTTTTGAGAACACTACAAAAATATAATCAGTTTCCTTCGGAATTAAATCAAGGTTCTTTCTAAGTACCTCATATACACGGCGACGAATCCGATTCCTCGCGACCGCCGTCTTCATCACTTTCTTCGATACCACTACTGCCATCCTCGTGAATCCACGTGAGTTGGGTGCAAAAACTAGAGACATCTTCGGCGTCCGAACTGTCTTCCCTTTCTGATACACATATCTCACGCCACCACGTGAATGAAACCGATACTTCTTATTCAACATATATATAATTATATAATAAATAAGCCCCTTCCGGGGCTTAGATTATGCAGTTAAGCGTGCGCGACCTTTAAGTCTGCGGCGTGCAAGCACCTTACGGCCATTTGAAGTAGCATTTCTCTTCATGAAGCCATGCTCAACCTTGCGTTGGCGCTTGTGTGGCTGATAAGTACGTTTTGGCATATTATTCCTTAAAATTTAATTTTTCTCAAATATTTGTTATAGTATACATCACTTTTCCACAATTTTCAAGGAGTTTTCAACAAGATAATTAGGGATTGAGCAGTCCTGTTGATATTTTTCACCCCTATAAATCAAAAACTATATTACACAATAAAAAATCACCCCTTAAAACTGTGGAAAACTTTTTTCTTTGATGCTATACTTATCTGAAAGGAGGTTTTAAATGTATAACGCGTGGGATGATGCCCTGGCTAAGATTCAGCAACAAATAAATCCCAGTTCTTTTAATACCTGGTTTTCTGATACCTCTATTCTTTCCAATGAGGATGGAGTCATTACTATCGGCGTTAAGAATACCTTCTATATTAAACAACTCCGCGATAAGTACTACACTATCATCGCTGATGCTCTTAAGAAGTCTAATATCGACGTTAAAGAAATCAAATTCGAAGTTAAATCCGCCAATAAACCAAAAGTTAAACCTCACGAAGTTACTCCCACATCTAATAATCCCGGTATTCAAACAATTAGTAGTCTTACTCACGCCGCTAAGAAAAACTACAATATTGAAGGTAATGGCCTCAGTGATAAATTCACCCTAGAAACTTTCGTTGCAGGTAAATACAACGAGATCGCTTATGGTGCTGCTAAAAACATCATTGATAACCCAGGTAAAAGTATCAACCCATTTTTCCTTTATGGTGGCCCTGGTCTCGGTAAAACTCACCTTGTTCAAGCCATTGGTAATGCCATCCTTAAGAATAATCCAACTTTTAAGATTAAATATATTCCAATTAATCACTTCTACGCTGAATTAATTGATTCTATTAGAAGAAATAAAGGTACGGAATTCTATAATAAGTATTCCCAACTAGATTGTCTCATTGTTGACGACTTCCAACAGATGATGAATAAGGAAAAGAGCCAAGAGGAATTCTTTAATATCTTTAATGATCTCTATCTTAATGGTAGACAAATTATCGTCACCTCAGATCGCTTACCGAGTCAGATTAAGACCGTTGATGAAAGGCTAGCTAGTCGCCTAACCTGGTCTGGCGCCTACGACATCCAACTCCCATCCCTAGAAGACAAATGTGCCATCCTGCGTGCCAAGGCCGACCTCCGTGGCGCCGATATTGAAGACGAAGCCATTGAATATATCGCCGAGAACGTTAACACTAGTATTCGTGATCTTGAAGGAGAATTTCAAAAAATTCTTGTCATGTCTGAGATTCGCGGTGTTTCCCCACTTGAACTCATTAACAGCGGCTCTACCCAAATCAACCGTCCCGCTAAATATAAGAAACCAACCAGTAAACAAATCGTCGAGAAAGTCGCTAAAGAGTTTAATATCACTCCGAAAGAACTTTGTAGCCGCACTAGAGTTAGCAATATTAAAAATGCTCGCCAAGTCGCCATGTATCTCTTACGCCACGAACTAAACCTCAGCTTTCCAATTATCGCTTCCGAAGTTGGTATCGAAAATCACACCACTGTAATGCATGGTGTAAAAAAGATTGAACAAGATATTAAATTAGACTTCTCCCTGCGCGAAAAAATCGAAGCTGTAAAGGAAAAAATTTATGGCTAAAGTGCAAAACTTGTTTAAAACTTTGCTTAAAACTATGTTCATTAAAAATGGAAAACTTTGTGTAAAAAACGAAACGTCAAAAAAATCAGTTGAAAACTCGACGTTTACACAGACTTTTGCGAATAGTTTCCACTATTTATTGACAGAAAATTTTTCCCTGTCCTTAACCAATCTTTTCCACTTTTCCACCGCAACTACTACAACAACTACTAAATATATAATAATAAAAGAAAGGGGTTAGTATGGAAATTGAAGTCACACAAGAAAAACTTAGTAAGGCATTAAATAATGTTAGTCGTATTGCTGTTGGTAGAGTTACCTTACCGATTCTAAATAATGTTCTCATTCGTGTTCTCGATAATAAAGTTTCTCTCGTTACCACTAATCTTGATATGGCCATCGTTGATTATCTTCCAGTTTCTAATGCTAAGGATGGTGTGATTACTGTTCCAGCCAAACTTCTAGCTGAATTTGTCTCTAATCTTCCACGTGGTGAAAAGATTAAGATCTCGGAAAAGAATTCTAAAATTACCATTGCGGCTGGTAAATATAAATCCACCATTAATGGTTCCCCAGCTGATGACTTCCCAGAACTTCCGGAAATCGAAGAAAAGAAAGCCGTCGTCTTTAAGATGGGTATCGACGAGTTTAAGAATGGTATTTCCGAAGTAATGGTTGCAACCTCGAACGACATGACTCGCCCAGCCCTTACTGGTGTCTACTTTAATACGGAGGATAAGACTTTAGCTGTTGCCGCTACGGATGGCTATCGTCTTGCTGAAAAAATCTTAGTTAAGAATGCCGAGAGTGAAGTTGGTGTGATTGTACCAGCCTCATCTCTTCAAGAAGTTCTACGCTCGATTAATGATGATATGGAAGAAATTGAGATTGCCTTTAATGAAGATCTCGTACGCTTCCGTATGGGTGAGATTGAAATCATGTCGAAACTGATTGATGGTAGTTTCCCGGATTATCGCCGTCTCATTCCAAAAGATAACAACATTAAACTCGACTTATCACGTGAAGAATTAATTCGTGTCACTAAACTTGCTGCTCTCTTTGCTAAGAGTGTTAATGGTGCCATCGTCTGTGAAGCTAAGAAACCAGATATCTTCTCAATTAAATCCGTTGCTAGCGAACTTGGTGAAAACGATTCCAAGATTGAAACCACCGTTGAGAACGAAGGTAAAGTTAATCTTAACTCTCGCTTCCTTTCGGACGCTTTGAATGCTCTCGAAGAGAAAGATATTGTCTTTGAATTTTCTAACTCTATTTCACCAGTTGTCCTGCGTAACAAAAAGAGTAACACCTATACTCATATCATTATGCCTTTGAACTCATGATCATTTCTAAAATAAGTCTCACTAATTTTCGTAATCAATCTAGTTATGAATTAGATTGTAAAAAAGATACGACTTTGATTTTGGGACCAAATGGCTACGGTAAAACCTCTGTTCTCGAAGCTATCTATATTTTAACTAGAGGTAAAAGTTTTCGCGCCTCAGATCCAGATATTAAAAATCGCACCTCTGAATTTTATCGCATCGAACTCACCACCGATTCTGGCGAAAAACGCATCGCTACTTTTGATGGCAGCACTAAAACCTTTATTATCTCAGATAAAAAAACTCGCCGCTTGCCAAAAGCCGAGAAATATCCCGTCATTCTTTTCTTACCTTCTGACTTAAATCTGATTGGTGGTTCCCCATCCCGTCATCGTGACTATTTTGATCGCTTCTTCTCGCAGATTAGTGAAGAATATAATACTAGTCTCTCTAAATATGAGAAGGCTTTAAAGCAACGTAACGAAATTTTAAAGAATGAAAACCTCTCTCCTGCTTCCCTTTTCTCCTGGAATATCCTTCTCGCTAAATACGGCACCATTATTCACCGCATTCGCGAAGAATTAGTAAACAGGATTAATCAGGAACTCAGCGACGTTTATTATTCTATTGCCGACAAAAAGGATGATATTCTTTTATCTTATAAATCCGATGTTAAGAATAATTCCGAGAATCAATATTTAAATACTTTAGAAGCCAATCTAAATAAAGATATTATCTTAGGCCACACTAGTTTTGGTGTTCATCGTGATGATTTTGATTTTATCTTTAATGATAAGATTGCTGATGGCTCTGCTTCTCGTGGTGAAGGACGGACGGTCATATTAGCCCTTAAATTTATCGAAGCTAATATGATTACTAATCTCTTAAATGAAAAACCAATTATTCTTTTAGATGATGTTTTTTCTGAGCTCGATGAAACCCGCCGTCGTTTCCTCGTCAAAAACTTTAAAGACAATCAAATCATTCTTACCAGTGTCGAAAATATCAAACTCGATTATTGATTCTTCGCAATTACATATTCATTAATATAAGCAATCACTGGGTTTTCATAACCCTCGAAGTATTTTACATTCGTAAATGCGGTTGTATCACCATCATAGCGCCTCAGTGCTTCCGTCGCACGCGCAAGTGATACATATCTTTGGGCATACTTATATTGTTCCCAATCTTGGTTTGAAGACGAAGTAATAAAGGCTGCACCCGATGCAATTCTCTTCTCGTTTTCGTTAGCATTTAAGAATCTGAGAATCATTTGTAAGATGTTCGAAATAAATGAAACCTTCTTTGAATTGTTTTTTAATGCATCAAGAATACCACCATCTGTATTTCCTACCGGTGTACTTCTCTCATTATTGTATTTAATAAAATCTGCTAGTACCGAACCATCATTAATGGTTCTCACCCCGGAGCTATTTATTGATGTATTAGCGTTCACAAACGCCGCAAATCCAGCATCATTAAAGGTATCATTAAGTGTTGATGTATCAAAGGTTGCAACCATTGCGCAACTGGCCGATCCAACTGCACCAATCGAACCGAGTGTCTCACACTCGCCAAAATTCGTTAAGAATGAATTATTCTCATCATCTGCAAAAGTCGCTGGAAGTAGTGACGTCACTGCGCTAGCTGTTACTTTTAAGAATGAACTAAACTGGTTGAGTAAAGTTCCCTTTTTCATCGTTGCCATCGCAAATTTATAAACCAGTGACCCAAGGAAAGTATTTTTTGAAGTAATATCAAATGGACTTCGATTCATGCGATCAACTTCAGCATCGAGTGCTAGAATCTTATCATTTAATCTCGCATAAGATTTAACTGCGCTCGCATCGCCTGGCGTTGCGCCGCTTTGTTTAGCAAGTTCCTTGCCTACATTTACAGCACCTTCAGCGAGCATTTCGCCACCATAAATACCTTTCACCGTACTAAATGAGTTATTCACCAGTGAACTATCAACCGTTGGTGTGACTTTGCCAAGTACTGAACCGAGCGCTTCCTCGCCCCACTGAATAAATCTACCAATCACCGCCTTTAGACCACGTGATTTTGAAACCACCGTATCAGTTACTGCTGAACCGCCACCACTCGTTCCGAGCTGATTTGCTACTGTCTTCAAAACGCGATCTGAAGAATAGTTCTCTACATCTTTAGTATCAATCTTTTCACCAGCCAGAATTGAATATAAACTCTTTGCCTCAACCATGCTACCTTTTTCGGTCTTCGTTTCGCCGGTTTTTACATCAATAATTTCCGTTTCTTCTTCACGATATAGATAATTCATCGCATCATTAATCTTAGTCTCGTTACCAAGACCAGCCTTCATCTTACTAATATTTTCCATAAATGCGAGGAAGAATAAGCTTGATCTTTGTTCCTTAGACATCGTATCGGCTACATTAATTGCGCCAGCGGCGTTTAGTGTTGCCTGTGTGCCACTCTCGGCGGTATTCTTGCTACGTACTGACTCTACAAAACTATCCGCTGCACTCGAACTAGCGCTACCACCAACTTGTCCGTATTCATAATACGTTTCTGTAGTGCCGTCTTGTTTCTGCCTTTGTTTTTCAAACAACCCCACATTGTTTACACTGACACTACTTCCCTCCCCCATTGCCTTATCCATCGCCTCTTCAAAAGTGTCATCATCTTTATAAATATTGCGGGAAGCACCGAGTTTCTTGAATACATTTGTGGCTGAATCATCGTAGTAATATGCTGCTCTCGAATACGTCGCGCTATTTACCGCTTCATATAATCTCGCATCATTATGTACAGCTGTAATAATATCACTTGCTGAAATCACTTTTTTATCAAATAAAATACTGAGTGCACCACTACCTCGATTTGCTTCGGTAAAGTTATCTGCTGAACCATAACCTAGCGTTGCGCCATGAGCCTTTAGCTTAGCCGCTGTATTGTCTGGCATATCGCCATCATACATCGCTTGTTGAAATACAAGTAACTTACTTTCCACTGCGTCAGCATATTGGACATCGGTCTGTTCAATCAAACGTTCAGAAATTGCCGAAGGAATCAAATTTCCCGTGCTAAAGAACACCATAAACACCGCGATAATTGCAGTCAAAAAGAGTAAAACGCCAAAACCACGCTTCTTTTTCTTTGAATTACTACCACTTTTACCAGTCACATTAGAAATAAACTGGTTGTTCTCTAGTGCAGTGTTTTCTGATGACCTCAAGATATCTTCTGCAGACATATCTTAATTATAACATATTTCTGGTATAATATAAAACATGATTCAGATAGAAAAAATCATTCCGGGCGGCGAAGCTTTGGGCACTCTTCCAGATGGTAAGAAGATTTTTTTCTGGAACGCTTTACCTGGCGAAACCGTTGTAAACTATGAGATTACGAAAAATAAATCTCATTTCGTAAACGCCATCGCTACTGAAATCAAAAATCCATCCTCTCATCGCGTTGAGCCAAAAGATGAATGTTTTCTTTCAACTTCCCCTTGGCAAATCATGGATTATGATTATGAACTCGAATTAAAACAAGAATTAATTGTTGAGATTTTTCGTGAGCATCAGATTGAAATTGAAAAACCCGAGATTTTTACCGACCGCCAAGATTATTTCTACCGTAATAAAATGGAATATTCCCTCTTTTGGAATAATGAAACGAATCAGATTGAGCTTGCTTTCCATGCCCGCGGTTCACATCGTAAATTTATTATTAATCATTCTTCAATCGAGCGCCCCGAGATTTTTGCAAAAGCAAAAGCCATCATCGATGATTTAAACGCGCGTCACGAAGAATCCCGTAAGTATCAATCTTTGCTTCTCCGCTCCAATCAAAACGGCGAAGTCTCTGGCGGTCTTTTTGAAAACGGCAAACCCCACCCGAAATTTGATAATCTCACCGATACGATTCTTGGTACCACCTATTCCTATTCCCCGAACGGTTTTTTCCAGATTAATCTCCCAGTCTACGAAATGGCCTTAAATGCTATCAAAAGTCACATTCATACCGACAAAGTTCTTGATCTCTACTCTGGGGTTGGCACGATTGGCCTTTCCGTCGCAAGAGATAAAAATCTCACCCTCGTTGAAGTTGATAAATCTGCTTATAGTGAACTCCTAAACAATACCGAACATCTAAATAATGTCACCGCCGTTCTCGATAAATCCGAAAACGTCACGAGTTACATCGAACCGGATATGACTGTGATTTTGGATCCTCCTCGCGCCGGCTGCGACAACCAGTTAATCAATAAGCTGCTTGAAATTAAACCAAAATGCATTATCTATTTATCTTGTAATCCAGCTACAGAGGCCCGCGATGTTAAAAAACTTCTAGAACACTATCAAATTAAAGAGATTAAAACTTTTAATTTCTTCCCACACACTCCACACATCGAAAACTTAGTTGTGCTATCATTGTAGTATGAACGAGAAGCGTAAAAAATTTATCGGCATCAATCTATTCATTTTTATTACGATGGTGATTGCCGTCATTTCAACTTTAATTTTTGGCTCTCGTGCCGCCCGCCTCGATGGTGGCGCTGCCGCTGGCGCTTTTCAACTCGTCGATGGTACCTTCGGTGGTGTTAAAATTGAATACTGGCACCATGTCGTTTCGTTTACTATTCTTAGTAACATCTTTCTCGGTATTATTACTTTAATTGCCGCGATTGTCGCTCTTAAACACCCGAAAAAAGAACCATCTAGAACGATGTCTACCTGGTATCTCGTCGCTGTAAGCTCCGGCATGCTTACTTGTCTTGTTGTGATTTTCTTCCTTGCTCCAATGCGTGCCGTTGGTGGTAAGAATTATTTTGATATGCTTCTTGAACAAATGTTCTTCCTTCACTTCTTAAATCCAATTCTCGCTGCCGTGAACTACATTTTCTTCCTTGAACCTAAAGAAAAGGTAGGATTAAAGCCTCGCCTTCTCGCCATCCTCCCACCAGTCATCTATGCTTCTCCATATATCATCTGTGTCTGTATTATTCAGTGTTGGCCGGATTTCTATGGCCTCACCTTTGGTGGGAAGTATTACATCATTCCATTTATTTTCCTGCTCGTCTGCGCCATTATGTTTGGTATTAGCAGCGGTTTAGTTGCCCTTCACAACCATTTCTCTAACTTAAAATAGTCTTTATTTTAAGATGAAAGCATGGTAAGATAATTTAAAGACGGAAGTGTGTCCGAGTGGTTTAAGGAGCACGCTTGGAAAGCGTGTGTGCGGGCAACCGTACCGGAGGTTCGAATCCTCTCGCTTCCGCCATGCCTAAAAATAGGTGTAGTATTTTATTAAGGGATAAAATGAACGAAGAAATCATTCAAATCAAAGGGCTCACCAAGAGGTACGGCTATGGCGACACTGAATCTTTCGCTCTGAAAGATTTCGATCTCACTATTAGACGCGGTGAATTCATTATGATTATGGGTCCATCCGGTTGCGGAAAGACCACATTATTAAACATCATTGGTCTTTTGGACCGTGCCACTAGTGGCGAATATATCTTAAATGGCGAAGACGTCGCCGGGATCTCCTCCCGTAGAAAAGCTCGTCTCCGCGCTAAAAAGATTGGCTTTATCTTCCAGAACTATAATTTGATTCAAGATCTCTCCGTTCTTGAGAACGTCGCACTTCCGCTTGTTTATATCAATCGTCCTCGTACTGTCAGACTTAAGAATGCTTCCGACACTCTGCGCCGCTTCCATTTACAAGAGCGTGAATACTACTTACCATCTCAACTCTCTGGTGGTCAGCAACAACGCGTTGCTATCGCCCGTGCGATTGTGAGTGACCCAGAAATCATCCTTGCTGATGAACCTACTGGTAACCTCGACTCCCGTGCCTCTATCGCCGTCATGGAAGAGCTAAAATCCATCCATGAAGAAGGCAACACGATTATCATGGTAACACATAACCCTGCCCTTACAGTTTATGCTACCCGTGTAATTAACATGCTTGATGGTCAGATTAATACTGATATTAAGACTGTTGCCGACCAGAATCTTCCACAAAAGATTGAAGTTAAGCGTACTCGCGGTAAAGCTAAAAGAAGCCGCAAATCAAATAAAGGGAGGAAAAACTAATGGCAATGCTATTTCGTACTCATTTAAGGCTTGCGCTCACCTCTATTAAAGAGAATCGCACCCGTTCTTTCCTTACCTGCCTTGGCATCGCTATTGGTATCGCCAGCATCATTATGATTCTTTCCCTTACTGGTAGCGTTTCTAAACTGATTTCCGACGAAATAACCGATATTGGCGCCGATCTTATCGTGGTGCGCCCATCTACCACGAAGGATTCCATCACTACCATTGTTGAAGAATTGACCTCAGCCAACTCCTTCCAAAAGAGCAATCTTGCCATTTCTGATATCGACGCAATTAAAGAAATTGAATCTGTGACTGCTGCCGCTCCGATTGCTATCACTCACAGTACTTTGAGCGACGAAGAAAACACCATTGACTCCGCTATTATCCTTGGTACGAACGTCGATTTTAATGCTATTGAGCCACAAACCTTCCGTTATGGTGGTTTCATCAACGATAAAAATCGTGAAAACTCCGTTGTAATTGGTCCAAGCCTTTCACTCCACCTCTATAACACGACTAATCCAGTTGGCCGTACCCTGAACTTCCATGGTCAAAGATTTATCGTGGTTGGCGTTATGGAAAACAACGATGCCTCGATTAATTTCGACAACATTGATTTCGACAGCGCCCTTATCATGGATATCAAAGTTCTCGAGAAACTCGTCGGTTCTCTCCAAGTTCAACAGATCAATGTCAAAGTCGCGACGACTAGCGACCTCGATGAAACTTCAAAGAAGATTAAAAATACTCTAGTTGATAAGAAATCTGGCGATACGAACTTCACCGTTGCCTATGGTGATAACATTTCTCACCCAGCTAGCGCTCTTCTCAATATCATCTCTGGTATGCTTTCGCTTGTTGCCGGTATTTCCCTCGTCGTTGGTGGCATTGGTGTCATGAATATCATGCTTGTCTCTGTCGCCGAGCGTGCTCATGAAATCGGTATTAGAAAAGCTGTTGGTGCGTCTTCGTCCAATATCTTGATGCAATTTATGTTTGAAGCCTTGATTCTCTCAGTTCTTGGCGGCATCCTTGGTATCATCCTTGGCTATGTTCTCGCCATCTTTGCCTCTTCAATCACCCCATTTGCTCCATATGTCAGTTGGCAAATCATCGCAATCACCTTCCTTACTGCCCTAGTAGTAGGTGTGATCTTTGGTATCTATCCAGCCCTCAAGGCCGCTAGCAAAAACCCAATTGATTCTTTGAAGCACTATAGGTAGTATGAAAAAACAACTCGAGAAATTACCATTCTACAACACCGCTGTCCTACCATATCATTTTGCGCAATCCGTGGTAGCTACGACTCATTATGGTCGTCCAGCTCGTAAACTTCATGTAATTGGTGTCACCGGCACTAACGGTAAAACTACCACCTGTTTCATGATCTGGAACATGCTAAAAAAAGCCGGCTACAAAACTGGCATCATGACCACTGTTGCTTGGGGTGTCGATAAACTTACTCCAGAGCTTGGCCACATGACCACTGTTGATGCTTTCACCTTAAATAAGCGTATTTCTGAAATCAAGAAGCAGGGTGCCGAATACCTCGTTCTCGAAATCACTTCCCATGCTCTCGCCGAGCACCGCACTCTCGGTATCCCAGTTGAAATCGCCGTCTTTACGAATCTTACCCACGATCATCTCGATTACCACCGCACCTTTGTGAAATATCGTGATGCTAAAGGTAAACTCTTCAAGAAGGCTAAATTCTCAATCTTCAATGCCGACGATGCTGCCACTAAATTCTACACAATGCATACGAA
>JAEEGL014571228.1_pt1 | contig 12634 bp, 16 predicted proteins | sample 9134231 | NCBI WGS metagenome assembly JAEEGL01 (sample SAMN16246548, study PRJNA631951) | gut metagenome | biome: gut microbiome; feature: rumen; material: fiber-attached | host: Bos | place: Iran: Karaj | collected 2018-10
ATATAATAATTTGTAGACATGAGATCAACCTTTCAATGTTATATTTTTTAAGCAATTACATTGTATCAAATCTCATGTCTTTTTGAATGAAAAAAATAGTATTAGTGAAAATTCCACCAACACTATTTATAATACAACCGAATAGAAAAGTTCTATTTCTTTTTTTATCTTATAGGAAAATTTCGTTATAATGTGGTTAATTAACTGATTTTGTTCTTGATATAGTTATTATTATTGGTTAAAATAATTTATTAAGGAAGTGGTTTTGTGGTTGTTTTAGATAAAGATGTAGCATTAATTGATGTAGATCTAGAAGGAAAATATAAGGCTTTTGTACGAAAAGATTCTGGAGAAATTACTAATATTTTTGATGAAAAAGGAAATATAGTTAATTTATTTTCTATTCCATTAATTGCTGAATTTTTTAATATTTATCATATTGATTGTATTGAGTGTGTTTCTATTAAAGATAATTATGTTTTAATTCTTGCTACTAGCATGATAAATAGGAATATTATTATTCCCATCAAATTAGATAGAGATTTTAAGGGATTATCTTTGGATAATGATTATTTGTATATACCAGAAAAAAATAGAATAGATGATGAGTATAGTGTAATTATGAATTTTTGTATTGTTCAAGATTTTTTTGTAAAAAACGGTGAAGTTGAAAAGAATACTATATCAAAGATTCAAGATTGCTTGAATAGAAATGGTTTGTTGGATGTAGATGCTATTAGAACCTTAGAAGATGGAAACATTTATGTTACTGGTAGAGCATCTTATGATGGAACTGGTTATAAGACTGTTGTATTTGATTCAGAGTTTAATTTTGTAAAAGTATTAGATAGTATTAGTAAAAACGAACAGTTAGTTAATATTGGTAATAGTTATAAAGCTAGAGTTGTTGATGGTGTTATTAAGCAAGCTTTTGCTACAGATAATTCTGAGGTAAAACTAAGTGAGTTGGATTTTGTTCAAAGTGCTATAAAAAAATATGGTATAGAGTATTTTAAATTAGTTTTGTTAGATGGTGGAATTATTAAGTTAGAGGATTTGTCAAAAAAAATGAATTCGAGAACAATTAGTTTATTTTTTGATGTTAATTGTAATTTGTTTGATGTTCAAGTAGTAGAATCTGAAAAAGATAATAATAGGGTTATTGAGACAATTGATAAAAAAATAGATAAAAATCCTTTTTATAATTATTCTTTAGCTAATATAGTGGACATGGGATCAACTATCTCTTCTGATGATGTAGAGTTAACTCTTGAGGGTGGATATGTTTGGTTTCTTAATTGGGCATTGAATCAATATTTAAAAAAGAAGTATGAGATGTTAGCATTTGGCTGTAATAATATAGAAAGTACTTATGAATTTGTTGGAAATTTAATTGATTATATTCATAAAGAGTGTACATCTATATTAAGTGTAGGGTATTCTCCTCAATTATATAAAATGGCTTCTTTGTTGAATGATGGTGATGGTGTGTCTTATGAAGTATTCTGTGCTTTAGATTATATTATTAATTCATATAAAAATAGTATGATACCTTTTGCTACGCTTATAGGTAACCAAAAGTATTATTTTTCAGATTCTATGAAAAGAAAATTAGATGAATTGTTGGTTAGTCATAAAATGGCTGATTCTAGTGTTATAAGAAAAGAAATAAAGCAACAGGGAGATTGGTGTATAATACATAGTAAAAGAGGAAATAAATGATGTTAGGAGAGATTAATGTGAAAGATAAAGTGGGAAATATAGTATTAGATGAAAAAATTTTGCCTTTTCCATTTGAAGGTTATACTGTTACGGATTTTATAGGAGTTTTTAATACTTTTGGGGAAATAACAGAAGGCCCGGTTTCTGGTCTTACAACGTATGCTAGAACGAGGCATGGATTATTGATGTATAATAAATTTTTAATGATGTTATATAACAAAAATGAAAAAGAATTAGATGGGGAAGATGCTAGGCTATTTCAATGGCTTTGCTATTATATTAGCGGATTAAGTACTATTCTTGGTATGGAGGTAAAAAAACTTCCATACCAACAAGTAGATTTAAAAACTATATTGGGTGTTTTATCCTTACCAGAAAAGGATTATGAATTATATAAAGATTATTTAAGTAGTATTGCCGTTGTATATATTAATCATGCTACTGAATTTGAAGGCTTGAAAAGTGTATCTGATGTAGCGGAAGAATTATTAGCTGAATATAAGCATAAGCAAAGGATTGATTTAGGAACTTTACCATCAGCTGATGAAACAAATGGTCCAAGTTTGAGTTTATCAATAAAAAGTAACCAATAGATGCGTATAATTGAAGCATCTTTTTTTTGTAAAGTTTTTAATTCCATAGATAGTTGACAATTATTTTGTCTGTTACGAGAAGATAAAAATTAGGTGGATAATTGAAGAGTATTATGAATTATTATTTAATAAAAAGTCTTTTTTTTGTATAATATTTTTGGTGATAAAAATGTTTACGGATTCACATTGTCATTTATATGATGAATATTATGATAGTATTGATGAAATATATGAAAAGATGACTAATAATGATGTTTATAGAGTTATTAATAATGGTATAGATGATAGAACTAATAAAGAAGTGTTAGATAAAATAAAAAAATATGATTGGATGTATGGAACTATAGGTATTCATCCTGAAGAAGTAGATGGTTATAAGGAGAAAGATTTGGATTTTATAATTAATAATCTTAATAGTGACAAGATAGTTGCTATTGGGGAGATAGGGTTAGATTATCACTATACTAAAGAAAATAAAGAAAAACAAATAGATTTATTTGAAAAGCAATTAGAGATAGCAGAAAAGAATAATAAGCCTGTTATTGTACATAGTAGAGATGCTACTTTAGATACTATTGAATCTATTAAAAAGTATAAAGTAAGAGGTGTTATACATAGTTTTAGTGGTAGTTATGAAACAGCTTGTATTTATATTAAAATGGGATTTTTAATAGGTATAAATGGTGTAGTTACTTTTAAAAATGCTAATACTATTGAGGTTGTTAAAAAAATTGGTATTGAAAATATTATTTTAGAGACAGACAGTCCATATTTAACACCTGTACCTTATAGGGGAAAGAAAAATAATCCATCACATATTATTGATATTGTTAGTTTTTTAAGTGAAAAATTGAATATTAATAAAGAGGAGATTGCCAAGATTACAGAAGAAAATATAAAGAGGATTTTTGACATTTAAAATCTATAATGATATTATAAATAGTAATTTTAGAGGTGTTTTGGAATGAAAATTAAATTAAGACCATTTATTAAAAGAGGTCTTGAAGTATTTATAATGATGATGTTTGTATTCTTTTTAACAAATACAAATGAATTTGATAAATCAGTTTTTGATTTTGGTAAACTTAATAAAGAGGTTGGTTTTGTTGCTTATGCTGTGAAAAATGAAGAAAGCAAACCTAAGCCTGTGGAGAAGAATGTGGTTTTTAAGAAAAAGGAACCGGTTACTCCAAAATCATATGAAACAAATAATGGTGTTGCTGTATCAAATAATGGAGAATTGAGTGGATCTTTAACAGGATATGCAGCTGATTGTCCTGCGTGTAGTGGTAGACTAGCCTGTACGAATTATAATGTATATAAAAATGGAGTAGTAACTTATTCAGATGCAACTTATGGAAATGTAAGAATAGTAGCTTCTTCAAGAAATATTCCGTGTGGCTCAATTGTGGCTATTAATAGTTCTTTAACTAGCCAACCAATGTTAGCGATAGTTCTTGATAGAGGAGTTTCTGGAAATAATTTGGATTTATTAGTTGCTACAGAAGCTGAAGCAATTAAAAATATTGGCAGAAAGAAAGTTGCTTTTAGTATATTAAGAAGTGGTTGGTAAAATGGGAGATTTTAAACATAAGAAGAAATTTGGACAAAATTTTTTGAATAATAAAAAGGTATTAATAGATATAATTGATAGTATTGATGTTCAAGAAGATGATTTAGTAATAGAAATTGGTCCTGGTCAAGGAGCGTTAACTAAGTATTTGAAATTATATAATTGTAATTTGATTTGTTATGAAATTGATGTTGAATTAAAAAAATATTTAGATTCATTTGAGGATGATAAGACAAGAATAATTTATAAGAATTTTCTTAATTCTGATATTCAAGATGATATTAAGGATATTAAATATAACAAATTATATATTATAGCCAATTTACCATATTATATAACTACTCCAATTATAGAAAAGATTATAAAAGATAAAATTGATGTACAAGAAATGACTCTTATGGTTCAAAAAGAAGTTGCTAATAGATTCTCTGCTAGTCCTGGTAATAAGGAATATGGATCAATTACCGTTTATTTAAGTGCATATTTTGATGTTAGTTTATTATTTGATGTTAATAGAAATAATTTTACTCCAGTTCCAAATGTAGATAGTTCTATTATTAAATTTGTAAAAAATAATAAGTATTTAAGTATAAATAATATGGATGTATTTAATAAGTTATTAAAAGATTCATTTTTTATGAAAAGAAAAAATATAAAAAATAATTTACATAATTATGATATAAAGTTAATAGAAAGAGTTTTATCAAAGTATGATTTATCATTAAGTGATAGAGCTGAAAATATGCCATTAGATGCTTTTATTGATATAGCAAATGAGATATCTTAAAAAATTTATTGCTTTTATTATTATTTTGTTCTAAAATTATATTAGTTGATAAACTTGAAGGGAGTGTTATTATGAAAATTACAAAAGTTGTACTTCGTAATAAAGAAAAAGAAGATTCACGTATGAAAGCTATTGCAACAGTTACGTTAGATGAGGCTTTTGTTATTACAGGTATTAGACTAATTCAAGGTGATGATAAGATGTTTATCGCAATGCCTAGCAGAAAGATTAGTGATGGAGTATATGATGATATTGCTCATCCTGTAAATCAAGAAACACGTAAGATGTTTGAAGATGCAATCTTCGGTGCTTATGAAGAAATGAAAAAAACTGGTGAAGAATTAGTTAAAATAGAATTATAAAATGAAAATCGGGTATAAGCTCGATTTTTTAATTTAAAAGAATAGATAAGGCTTGACATATGCAATATATGAATAATAAAATAAAATTACTCAATGGGGGAGTTTAATATGGAAAAACAAAAAAATAGTACAGGAGCTACAGAAGTAAGTATTTATAAAGCTCACAATGATTTAAAACAACTTTTAGGACAAAGAGTTGCTTTGCTTGAAAAAAGAAACGGGAGTTTAAGCGATACTCGTGCAAAGGAAATTCATGGATTTATAACTACTTTGTTATACGAAGTTGCAATATATGAACATAGGAAAGTAAAATACTGTTCAGATTCGGTTCCTGTCAATGTATCTAGATGCAGTAGTTGGTATGATTTTCCTGATGAAGTATTAGAAAGAGCAGCTGGATTCTGTTCAGGGAGAACATATAACTTCATAGTCAGAGAATTAAATCATTCTACAGAACTTAGAGATCAGAGATTACAAACTGATGAAAGTTTTAGGCGGAGAGGATATGATTACCAATATCCTGAATTTGAGAAACATATTAATCAATATATGGTAAATACAGAAGGAAATATAACTATACTAAACGCTATTTTGGAATTAGGTGGAAAATCATTTGATTGCGGTGAAAATAGGTTAAAAAACCATATACTAGAAAATGGTTGTGTTAAAAGTAAAGTTTGCGATATGTTGAAAGGTGATGGGATTAATATCACTGTTGCTAATCCTAAAGAAGGATTTGGTCAGCGAGATGTGTTAATAATTGATACTCCATTCGTTCTTTTATCTAATGGTCAATATAATAGATTTGAAGGCACTACTACTAAGCCAATAAATACTGTAGAAGGAAAAAATTATTCAACTAAAGTATTAAACGAAATTGTATATGCTACAAGAGCTATCACATTAAAAACATCAGCAGATGAGATAATGTTTTCACGAAATGAAGTAGTTACAGGAATTGTTAGTAGAATATGCCCAGAAGTAGATATACTAAGTAGTGCAAGTTATGAATATGATATAAATAATGATTTATTAAGATTTACTATGTCATATCACTCTACTAGTTTTCAAGAAGTTTTTGATTTTTTAGATAAACATGCTTATAAAGAAAAAGGTATTAATGTATCAAGTAAAGTAAGGCGCGGTTGCTGTGGTCGTACATCATCAGAAATAACATTCAAAATAGATCTTACCAAGTCTAAAAAATTGGATGGAGCATCATATACTTTGTCTGCAAAATAATAATATACGAGAAACTCAAGATATTCTTGAGTTTTAATATGTAAAGAATTGTTAATTGAGATACTTAAATAAGATTAGTAATGCCTATTATGTTATAATGAAAGTGATAACGGGTGTGATGTGTTTTGAGGAAGAAAAAAAAGAATTCTAATAAATATAAATATTTTATTCCTATTTTTTCTTCTATTATTCTAATTATTGCTCTTATTGGAACGGTTATAAATGATTGGATACAAGTTATTAGAAATAGAGAAGAAATAAAGGAAGTAAATCTTCAGTATCAGAAGCTTTTGGATGAGGAGGCATCTTTAAATGTGGAAGTCTCTAAGTTACAAGACCCTGATTATATTGCTAGATATGCTAGAGAGAAATATATGTATTCAAAGCCAGGGGAAATAATATTAAGAATGGTTGAACCAAGAGAAAATAATAAAGATGATACTGTAGAGGATACTAATTAATAAATAATAGTATGTGAAGAGGTATTGATATGAAAGATGGTATGGTCAGGTTAGCTGTTCCTGATATTCAGGTTGACAGTATTGTCGATGGTGAAGGAATTAGAAGTGTTATATGGTTTCAAGGTTGTGGACATAAGTGTTTAAATTGTCAGAATCCTGAGACTTGGGATTTTAATGCTGGTGTTTTAGTTGATATTGAAACTATGAAAAATAAGATTAGAGAATTAGAATTTCAACAAGGAGTAACATTTTCTGGGGGTGATCCTCTTTATCAATTAGATGCTTTTATTGAACTTGCTAAAGAAGTTCATAATTGTAATATGGATGTATGGGTTTATACAGGATTTACTTATGAAGAAATAATGAAACTTGCTAAAAAGAATAGTAAATATATTGAAGCTTTAGAACAAATAGATGTCTTGGTGGATGGGCCATTTATTGAAAAACTAAAAAGCTTTGATGTAAAATTTAGAGGCTCTTCTAATCAAAGGATTATTGATATACCTAAGAGCTTAAAAGAAAATAAAATAATATTAATAGAAAAGTACAAATAAGTCTTTTCTTTTTTTGTTTTTTATGTATAATAAATACCCAAGTGGGGCGATAATATGAGCAATATTCGTATTAGCGATCTTAAGTATTCTTATTCTGATAAGTGTGTTTTTTCAGGATTAAATTTTACTTTAAGAAAGGATAAAACTCTTAGTATAATCGGTCCCTCTGGAAGTGGGAAAACTACTTTACTTAAGATTATTAATGGAGAATTACCTTATGAAGGTAGTATTATTGTATCTGATATTGTAGTTAATAGTGATAATATTGATAAACTTAGAAATAAAATCGCTGTGGTCTATGATATTAATGGTTTTGTTAATGAATTAGTAAAAGATGAATTAAGATTTTCATTAGAAAATCTTAATATTGATCCAAAAGAAATAAAAAATAGAATTAATGAAATAGATGATTTTTTTGCTATTAAAAAGATATTTAATAAACCAATTGAAGTATTATCTACCAATGATAGAGCATTGGTTAAAATTCTTTCATATGCTATTTATTATCCTGAATACTTAGCATTAGATGACATATTATTATATTTGAATGAAAGAACTAAAATTTTACTTTTAAATTATTTAAATTATAAAAATATTAGGTTAATAAATGTAACTTCAAATATTGAAGATACTTTGTATACTGATTATACTTTAGTTTTATATAATGGAATTAATGCAATAGATGGAAAAACTTTTGATGTATTAAAAGAGGAAAAGATATTAAAACGACTAGGTCTTAATTTACCTTTTTATTTAGATTTGTCTATTCAATTAAAACTATATGGTTTAATAAATCGAACTTATTTAAATAAAGAAGATTTGGTGAAACGCTTATGGAAATAATTTTTAATAAATTAACTTATATAGAAAATAAAAGATCTGCACGAGAGATTGTTTATTTGAATGATGTTAGTTTGGTAATTGAGCAAGGTAGTATAGTTGGTTTTTTAGGAGATAGATTAGATATTATTGGTAGATTATTATTATTATTAAAAAGACCTAGTAGTGGAGAAATTAGATTAAATAATTCTATTATTAAACGTAGTAGTCATGTTGATAATGTTAATGCTATTAGAAGAAATATTGGTTTTGTTTATAGTAATTATAATAAGTTATTTTTAGAAGTTAGTGTATTAAAAGAAATTAGTAATATAATGAATAATTATAATTATAAAACGGATAATGTAGTAAAACATGTTGTTCAATCTTTAAGAATAGTTGGACTTGATGAATCTTTTTTAGATAGAGATCCTAATGAGCTTTCTAGAGTAGAAAAGAAAAAGGTTGAATTGGCATCCGTAATTAGTTATAATCCAGAAGTATTAGTGTTAGATAATTTTGATATAGGATTATCTTATCGAGAAAAAGAATATTTTAGAAAACTATTTCTTAAATTAAAAAATAAATATAATAAAACAATAATATTAATTTCTAATAATACTGAGTTTTTATTTGATATAGTAGATGATGTTCATCTTATATATAAAGGGAAATTAGTATTAAGTGAAGGAAAGGATATTTTTTATAATAGTAATTTATATAAATATGTTAATATACCTAAAATAATAGAATTTACTAAATATGTAGAAATGAATGGTTATGATATTAAAAAGTGTACAGATATAAAAGAATTGATTAAGGAGCTATATAGAAATGTTGGATAAGTATATGGTTTCATATAACCATGAGGAATCTATTCTACATATTTTAAATCCTGTTATAAAATTTATATCATTTTTATTATTTATTATTTCCTGTTTTTTTAAATTTAGTATTTTATTATTTATTTTAGAAATGGTTTGGGTATTTGTATTGTTACTACTAAGTAATATATCTTTAAAAGAATATTTTATGATTATTTGGAAGTATAAATACTTGTTGATATTTGTTTATATACTATTATATTCTATGAATTATAAACTAATTTATATTAATATAATTATTTTTAAAATAATAGCTTGTATATTATATTATTATTTAATATTATTTACTACTACAAAAAGAGAGTTTACTAAAGGGTTAGGTATAATATTAGGTTTTAATAATATAAAAAAAGTATCTTCTTTCTTTAATAAAATATATCTATTCTTTTATAATTTTGTTGTTTTAAATAACGAAAAGATTGAATTATATTCTATTAAGGGAGAAGATAGGATTTTTATAGGGGTTATTAAAAAAATATATTATAGTTATAAGTATTTAAAAGTAAATATAAAAGATAGTATAGATAAAGTAAGAAATGATAATGAGAATATGAGATATTTATTGTATAATGATAATTGTATAAGTAAATATAAATATAGAAATAAGTTAAATATATTTGATTATCTATTATTATTGTTTTTTATATTTATATATGTTTTCTATGTTATAAGGGTGAGATAATGTATTTTTTAATAAGGGTTGCATATGATGGAAGTAAGTACTATGGTTTTCAAAGACTAAAAGAGAATAATAGTGTTCAAAAAAGTATTGAAGATGCGTTAACTATTATTAATAAAAAGAGAGTTGTTGTTAAGGGCGCAGGGAGAACAGATAGAGGTGTACATGCATTAGATCAGTGTGTTTCTTTTAAGTTAGATGTTAGTATTAATGAAGAAGGTCTTAGAAAAGCTCTTAATTCTTTAATTGGGCCATATATATACGTTAAAAGTGTAGAAATAGTAGATAGTAATTTTCATGCAAGATTTAGTGTTAATAAAAAAATGTATTTATATAAAATCAATTTAGGTGAGTATAATCCTTTATTAAGTGATTATGTATATCAATGTAAGTATAAACTTGATATAAATAAAATGAAGAATGTTGCGAAAAAATATATAGGAATACATGATTTTTCTAATTTTGTTTCTGGAGAAAGGGAAAGTAATGAGTGTATTATTTATGATATTACTTTTGAGAAAAAAGGAGATATATTAGAAATACGATTTTTAGGTAAAAGCTTTTATAGATATATGGTAAGAAATTTAGTTGGTATGATGATAGAAGTTTCAAGGGGGAAAGAGGATATATCAAAGGTAGAAACTATGTTAACTGCTAAAAAGGATTTACCTAGTATTACAGCTCCAGCATGTGGGTTATATTTAGAAAAAGTATTTTATTAATTAAAAGTAGTTAAATATTAAAAAAAAGATTGATTTTATTTGACAAATAGATTTATTTTTCATATAATTTTAATCGGTACATTTTATTTGTTCGAATTTGTTAGCCTTGGGAAAGCGAAGCAGATGAGATAAGTGAAAGGAAATTTTTATGAAGACATTCATGGAGAAAAAAGAAAACGTTGATCGTAAGTGGTATGTAATTGACGCTGAAGGTGTAACATTAGGTAGATTAGCTACTAAAGTTGCTACTGTTTTAAAAGGAAAACATAAACCAATTTATACACCTCATGTAGATTGTGGAGATTTTGTTATTGTTGTTAATGCAGAAAAAGTAAAATTAACTGGTAATAAGTTAAATGATAAGATGTATTACAATCACAGTGGTTATGTTGGTGGATTAAGAGAAAGAAATGCAAAAACTATGATTGAAAAATATCCTGAAGAAATGATTGAAAGAGCAGTTAAAGGTATGTTACCAAAGAATAGATTAGGAAATCAAATGTATAAAAAATTATTTGTATATGCTGGTCCTGATCATAAACATTCTGCTCAAAAGCCAATCGAATTAAAGGTAGACTAAGGAGGTTTTAAATTATGGCAAAAAAAGAAGTTTGGACTGCTACAGGTAGAAGAAAAAGAGCTGTTGCTCAAGTTAGATTAACAGCAGGTACTGGAAAAATTACTATAAATGGTAAAGATGTAAATGATTATATGCCATTTTCAGTGTTAGTAATGGATTTAAAACAACCATTAGAAGCTACTGGTAATGTTGATAAATTTGATGTTGACGTTAATGTAAAAGGTGGCGGATTCTCTGGTCAAACAGGAGCTATTCGTTTAGGTATTACAAGAGCATTACTTGCTTTTGATGCAAATACTGATCAATCAAGAGAGGATGCATATAGAAAAGTTCTTAAATCTAGAAAACTTGTTACTCGTGATCCAAGAGTTAAAGAACGTAAAAAACCAGGTCTTAAAAAAGCTCGTAGAGCACCACAATTTAGTAAGAGATAGAAATTACTTATTTCAATGTTTCAAAAAGTCCGTATTCGCGGACTTTTTTTATGTAGACAGAATAATAATAGTACTTTAAAAGTCACTATGTCTTTTTAATACATGTGATATAATCTATTTAGGAGTTGTTAAATAGGATAAGAATATTGGCAAGTGAATTTAATAATTATGAAAAACTTGATGGCAAAAAGATTACTTGTCCTATGGATAATTCCAATGGAGTTGTAGATCAAATTAAAAATAATTTGATTGATAATAAAAAAATAGTATTTGTTACATCAGATATGAATAAATCACGTGAAAGTGTAATGAGTTATGCTAATATAACCTTTGATAGTATGAAAATGGTTGGTATATCTTTTGATGAATATTTGATTCTTGATAGAGAAAGTATGGAAAATGCTAATAAATATATAACTGGTGCTAGTTTAGTTTTTTTATGTGGTGGAGATACTTATAAGCAACATGAATTCTTTGAAGCTATAAATCTAAGAGAAATATTGAGTAATTATGATGGCCTAGTTATTGGACAAAGCGCCGGAGCACTCAATATGGCTTCGAATGTTTTTAATAGTCCTGAAGAACAAGAAAACTCTGAGCCTATTTTTTTTGAGGGATTGGGGCTTGTTAATATTAATATTGAACCTCATTTTGTTTATGATACTTCAAAGTTTGATGATAATGAAATATATCAGAGAAATGCTATTTTAAAAGAATCTTTAAATCGTACTATATATGGTCAATGTGATGGTAGTCATGTGTTTATTGATAATACAGGAGAAATTACCTTTTATGGAGAGACATATTTAATTAAAGATGGTCTTGTAAAATGCATTTGTAATAATGGTAATAATATTAAACTTAATACATTAAAATAATCTAAAAAAATATAAGATGGGTTATAAAAAAGAGAAGTTGATGATAATATATTATTTACTGTTATTAGTTATCATGATATAAGAAAAAATAGCGTTGAAGTTGGTCATGATCAAAATAATTGGCATGTTTTAACTTTAAAAAAGAAAAATGAACAATAAATTTCTTATTTGGAGGTAATATCCATATTTATTTTAGGGGGAATTTGGATGGTTATATTAGATAGTTTTATTTGGAGAGAAGACCATTATGCTTATCATGTAACAAATGTTAATGCTATGAAATCTATATGTCAGTATGGATTAAAACCTTTATGTGGAGAGAGAAGCAGGTCTGTTGGAGATAG
>JAEEGL015240339.1_pt1 | contig 12634 bp, 9 predicted proteins | sample 9134231 | NCBI WGS metagenome assembly JAEEGL01 (sample SAMN16246548, study PRJNA631951) | gut metagenome | biome: gut microbiome; feature: rumen; material: fiber-attached | host: Bos | place: Iran: Karaj | collected 2018-10
CAGCGTTTCGCCAAGGGCGTACACACTCCGCTGAGCTTTGTCGCCGTGGCGTTCAGGAACGGCAGCGACTACTTCCTCACCGGGTCAATCGACAACGTGAGCGTATGCGACTCGTGGGTGGAGGAAGTGCGCGCCGAGCTCAAGAGGAGAATACCCGAGATAGATCCCGCGCGAGTCAGCATAAACTGCATACACACCCACTGCTCCCCGATGATTGGCTCGATGGACCTCTTGCCCGAGGCGTCTCGCAGGAAGGGGCTTGACGACGACATGTGGAACGTCGTCTCATACGGCCAGTTCGCCGCGCCGCGCGTTGTGGATGCGCTCGTGAAGGCGTGGAAGGGGCTTGGGAAGGGCGCGATCGAGCGCGCCAAGGGCGTCGCCGACGTCGGCCACTGCCGCATCGCCATGTACCGGGACGGGCACGGCGAGATGTACGGCGACACCAAGAGGGCCGACTTCGCCGGGATGTCGGACGGCGAGGACCCGAACGTCGAGATGATCTTCACCTACGATGCAGGCGGCAGGCGCACGGGCGCGATCTTCAACGTGGCGTGCCCGGCGCAGGTGATGGAGGCGACGTACCTCGTCTCCGGCGACATCGCGGGCGTCCTCAGGGAGAAGATGCGCAAGACGTACGGCAGGGACTTCCACGTCATCTACCAGCCGGCCGCGGCGGGCTGCCAGAGCCCGCGCGACCTCGTGCGCGGCTACGCCGACACGACCGACGGCTGGCACGCCGACACATGCGAGAAGCTCGCCGAGCGCCTTTGCGCGTGTGCGCGCGACGCGGTGGTGTCGCCGCGCGAGACGGATCCTGCGGTAAGGCACGTGTCTTTCAGGATGTCCGCTCCGCGCCGCAAGGTGACGGAAAAGGAGGTGGCCGCCGCGAAGGAGGAGCTCGCCAGGATCCTCTCGGGCACTACGGAGGAGAGACTTTATGCCGACTTCCTCGCCTACACGAAGGCAAACGAGGCCAAGGGCGGCCCCGGGCCGTACGACTCGAAGTACCTGCCGTTCGTGTTCGCGGATATAGACAAGGCCGTGATCCAGCGCGGCAAGGACCAGGTCGAGAGGCCGAACCTCGAGTTCGAGGTGAACGCCATGCGCCTCGGCGACGCGGCGTTCGTCACGTGCCCGTTCGAGCTGTACCTCATATACGGCCAGATAATCAAGGCGAGAAGCCCCGCGAAGCAGACGTTCGTCATGGAGCTCTGCAACGGCGACTACGGCTACATTCCGTCCACCACGGTAATAAAGAGCAGGTCCTACGGCAGCGGCGTCAACAACGGCGAGCTCGGGCCGGAGGGTGGATACGCATACTGCGACAGGGCTGTCAAGGCCATAGAGGAACTCTTCTCGAAATAGGGCTGGAGTAGTGGCGTGCACAAGGTGAAGATGGCTTTGGCGACTGGCTTTGGGCTCGGGCTCTATGCGCCTTTTGCGCCAGGCACGTTCGGGTCGCTTCCCGGCGCAGCGCTCGTCTTCGCGATTTCCCTTGTGCCGGTTGAATGGCAGATTCCCGCGGCGCTTCTCCTCGCGGCGGCCGCCGTTCCCGTGTGTACCGAAGCGGAAAATGGCCTTGGCATAAAGGACGACGGGCGGATAGTCGCGGACGAATGGATGCTCCTGCCGATTTCGTTCATCGGCCTGCCAGTGCTTGAAATGCCGATTGCCGCGCTTGTCGCGATGTTCGTTGTCGTGAGGGCCGTGGACATATTGAAACCATGGCCGTGCAACCGACTCCAGTCGCTGCGTGGAGGGCTTGGAATCGTCGCCGACGACTTCTTTGCGAACATCTATTCGCTCGGGCTGAACTGGATATTATGGATCACGTTATTCAGATAAAGAACCCCTGCATCCCGCTTGAGTTCGATCTTTCCCGGCCTCTTGAAGTTGAGGTCGGGTGCGGGAAGGGGAGGTTTCTTTCCAATCGCGCCGAGGCGCATCCCGAATGCGATTTTCTCGGAATCGAGCGGATGCTTGGCCGAGTGAGGCTCTTTGACGGCAAGTGCCGCCGCCGCGGGCTTGACAACGTGCGCATACTTAGGCTCGAGGCGCTTTATGCGTTCCACTACCTCCTGCCAGCCCATCACGTGCGCACGGTGTATGTGTTCTTTCCTGATCCGTGGCCGAAGAAGAAGCACCATTCGCACCGCCTTTTCGGTCCGCTTTTTCGGTCAGCTCTCTGGAAGCGCCTTGAGCGCGGCGGCAAGCTGGAATTTGCGACGGACCACCGCGAATATTTCGACGAGGTGTGCGCCGGCTTTGCCGACGACGGGCGATTCGAGAGGGTGGAGCCGATGCCGCGCCCTCGCGAAGTGTGGACTGAGTTCGAGACGATGTTCCGCGAAAAGGGCCTTGAGATAAACGCCGCCGCGTGGCGCGCGCTTGACGGCGACGATTCGCCGCTTGAGCCGCTTGCAATACCGCCCGAGGCCGAACCGAGGGAGGGAATCCCCCGCCGCAGCTGACATGCCTCGGCCACGATGCGGTGGCAGTCGTTTTTCGGCGTCTCCAGTTGTGGACTATTTGGAAGAATTATGATAAAATACACATATTTCCAGTTTAATGGAGCGATGATTCCAGAATGAAGACAGACACGAAGAAAATTGGCGGATGCAGGGTGCAGCTAAACGTCACTCTTGACGCGGCGGAGACGGACAAGGTCGTGAAGGAGGTGGAGAAGGTCTTTCTCCGCAATGCGAGGATTCCTGGGTTCCGTCCTGGCAAGGCCCCCATCGACATCGTCCGGCGCAACTTCGCGGCGGACATCGCGGCCGAGGCGATGCAGCGCGTCGTTTCCGCCAATCTTCCGCAAGCGGTCAAGGCCGAAGACCTCGATTTCGTCGACATCGTGGAGGTGAAGGACGTTTCCTGCACTCCAGAAGGCGGGGCGTTCTCGGCTGTAGTCGACCTGAAGCCGCAGTTCAAGCTCCCCACCTACAAGGGCCTCAAGATATCGAAGAAGGATACCGCCGTTGCAGAGTCTGCCGTCGAAAGCGCTGTCGAGGAAATGCGCGACATGCACTCCACGTATGCCGACGCCGCAGAGGGCGACGTCGTGGCCGAGGGCGACTACGCGCAGATCGACTATTCCGGCACTGTCGACGGCAAGCCCATTCAGGAAGTCGCCCCCGAGGCGAAGATGGTTGCGTCCGCGACCGGCTACTGGGTGCGTGTACGCGAGGGGTACTTCCTCGCCGAGATACTCGACGCAATCAAGGGGATGAAGGCGGGCGAGACGAAGACGGGCATCAAGGCTGTCTTCGACAAGAAAGCCGCGCCAGAGGGGCTTGGCGGCAAGAAGGCGCTATACGACGTGACGGTCAAGACGCTCCGCAGGCGAGTCCTTCCCGACGACGCCAAGCTCGCCGAGGCGTTGAAGGCCGAGTCGTTCGACAAGCTCAAGGCCGACATCCGCTCGCGCCTGGAGAAGAGGGCGGTCGAGCTGGAGGAGTCGCGCAGAGAGGACGAGGCCTACGACCTTCTCCTGAAGAAGACCGACTTCCCCGTGCCGCAGTCGATAGTGGACCGCCAGCGCGACACGCTTCTCGCGTCGTTCGCGGAGAGGGCGGGGATCTCGAACATAAACGCAGACGTGCTCAAGGAGCGACGCGACGAGCTTCTTGCGGACCTCGGGGCGCAGGCCGAGCGCCAGGTGAGGTACTTCTACCTCGCCGAGGCGATTGCCAAGGCCGAGAACCTCGACTGCAAGGACGAGGACCGCGGCCGGAAGGTCATGGAGTTCGTCCTTGCAAACGCAAAGTAGGGCATTTCGGAGGGTTGTCAATGGCAAGAAACTACATGGTCCCGTACGTGGTGGAGCAGACCGGCAAGGGCGAGCGCACCTACGACATCTACTCTCGGCTTCTCATCGACAGGATCGTATTCATCTCAGGCGAGGTGACCGACGAGATGGCGAACGCCGTCTGCGCGCAGCTCCTCTTCCTGCAGTCGCAGGACGCGAAGAAGGACATATCGGTCTACATCAACTCCCCCGGCGGGAGCGTCACCGCGGGGCTTGCGATCTACGACACCATGCAGTTCGTGAAGTGCCCAGTCGCGACGTACTGCATCGGCCAGGCCGCGTCGATGGGCGCGATACTCCTTACGGCGGGCGAGAAGGGCAAGCGCTATGCGCTCCCCAATTCGCGCATAATGATCCACCAGCCGTGGGGCGGGGCGGAGGGCAAGGCCTCCGACATCGAGATCACCGCGAAGGAGATCCTGCGCCTCAAGGAGCGGCTCAACGAGATTCTCGCAAGGCACTCGGGCCGCAAGATACAGGACGTTGAGAGGGACACGGACCGCGACTACTTCATGAGCGCCGAGGAGGCATGCAAGTGGGGTCTCGTTGACAAGGTCGTGGAAAGCTGACGAAGATGGCAAGGTCTTCAAGGCGCGACTACACGTGCTCATTCTGCGGGCGCTCGTCCGACGAGGTGTCGATCGTCCCCGGCGGCGAGGGGAACATCTGCGTGGACTGCGTGAAGTTCATAAACGACCGGATTGTAGGCAGCCAGGAGGCCGTGGCGCGCAAGACGCCAGAGCTCGGGCCGGTGCCGACCCCCAGGGAGATAAAGGAGTTCCTCGACCAGTACGTAGTCGGGCAGGAGGCGACGAAGAAGACTCTCGCCGTCGCCGTGCACAACCACTACCGGCGCATCGAGGCGCAGGAGGCGGCGGACCGCGCGAAGGGGTCTGGCAGGAAGGCCGCGCCGGCGGGCTTCGTCGGCAGGCTCGACGACGTGGAGATAGAGAAGTCGAACATCCTGCTCATAGGCCCAACGGGGAGCGGCAAGACGCTCCTTGCAAAGACGCTCGCCAAGATGCTGGGCGTTCCGTTCGCGATAGGCGACGCGACGGTTCTTACGCAGGCGGGCTATGTGGGCGAGGACGTGGAGAACCTCGTGAGGTACCTCCTGCAGAACGCCGACGGCGATGTGGAGCTGGCCAAGCGCGGCATCATCTACGTCGATGAGATAGACAAGATCGCCTCGAAGACGGACAACGTCTCGATAACGCGCGACGTCGGCGGCGAGGGCGTGCAGCAGACGCTCCTCAAGATAGTCGAGGGCACCATCTGCCGCATTCCCCCGAAGGGCGGTCGCAAGCACCCCGACCAGGAGTACATCGAAGTCGACACGTCCAACATCCTTTTCATCTGCGGCGGCGCGTTCGTCGGTCTCGACAAGATCGTGAAGGCCCGCACGGGGAGGTCTGTCATCGGGTTTGGCGCTGCAGGCGAGGAGAAAAGGGGGGGGGACGAGAGGACGGACATCCTTTCGCAGGTTCGCCCCGAGGATCTCGTGAAGTACGGCCTCATACCCGAGTTCACGGGGCGGCTCCCGGTGGTGACGGCAATGCAGGAACTTACGAAGGGCGACCTCGTGAGGATACTTACCGAGCCGAAGAACTCTCTCGTAAGGCAGTACAAGAAGCTCCTTTCGATGGACGGGGTGGACATCGAGTTCAGGCCGGCCGCACTGGAGGCGCTTGCCGAGCGGGCGATTTCGCTCGGCACTGGCGCGCGCGCTCTCAGGGCGGAGATGGAGCGCCTCATGGCCGACATCATGTACGAGGCCCCGGGGTCGGCGAGGATGAAGAAGGTTACGGTCACGGCTGAGATGGTGAGGGAGAAGGCGGAGAAATGACCTCGAACGACGGATACGCTGTACAGCTGCTGGTCGAGAAGGGCTTCCTCTCGGCGGAGCAGGTCGATGCCGCCGAGAAGTCGGTCAAGGCCGAGAACGAGACGACTCTCGACGTGCTCGTCGCAGGCGGCGTAGTCTCCGAGGACGAGGTCCTGGGCACGCTTGCAGAGCAGTTCGGGCTAAAGTACTGCCACATAAACCCCGACGCGATAGACAGGGCTGTCGTCGAGGCGCTTCCCGCGGAAATGGCGAAGAAGTACGCGGTAGTTCCAGTAGTTGCAGGCGCAGAGTCCATAACGGTGGCCTTTTCCGACCCGATGGGCTACGACGCGATAGATTCCCTGAGGTTCGTCCTCAACGGGCGCGATGTGCAGGCGGTGGTGGCGCCCCGTGCCGAGGTGAGGGAGGCAATGGCCAAGCTCTACGCCGACGACGAGCCCGTTGACGTCGCGCAGCGCGACATGATCGAGGGAGTCGAGGACGGCGACGGCGACGACGCCCCCGTCATCAAGCTCGCCTCGCTCATCATCACCAATGCCATCAAGATGAAGGCGTCCGACATCCACGTCGAGCCGATGGAGAAGGAGTTCCGCGTGCGCTACCGCATCGACGGCGCCCTGAGGAAGATGGACTCGCCCCCGAAGCGCCTGCAGGGGGCGCTCGTCTCGCGCTTCAAGATTATGTCGAAGATGAAGATATCCGAGAAGCGCGTGCCGCAGGACGGGCGCATAAGGATAACCGTCGGCGGCAAGGACCTCGACCTGCGCGTCTCGTCGGTGCCGACGAACCACGGCGAGTCGATAGTCATGCGTATTCTCGACAAGTCGAACCTCTCCCTCGGCCTGCCGCAGCTCGGGTTCCTCACCGACGACCAGGCGACGTTCGAGCGCCTGATCAAGCTGCCTGACGGCGTTGTGCTGGTGACGGGCCCCACCGGCTCCGGCAAGACGACGACTCTCTACGCCTGCCTTGGCCAGATAAACACGCCAGACAAGAAGATAATTACGGTCGAGGACCCTGTCGAATACCAGATGTCGGGCATAAACCAGGTGCAGGTGAACAAGGACGTAGGGCTTGACTTCTCCGCCGCCCTGAGGTCGATTCTCCGCCAGGCGCCGAACATTGTGATGATAGGCGAAATCCGCGACAACGAGACTGCCGACATAGCGATGGAGGCGGCGCTCACGGGCCACCTCGTGTTCTCGACCCTGCACACGAACGACGCGCCTTCCGCGGTGACGCGACTTCTCGACATAGGCGTAAAGCCGTTCCTCGTCGCCTCCGCCCTGCGCGCGGCGATGGCGCAGCGTCTCGTGCGGTCGATCTGCGCGTCGTGCAAGGAGGAATACCAGGCAACGGAGCGCGAGCTCAAGATGCTCGGGCGCATCTCGAAGACGATGCCCGAGCACCTCTATCACGGCGCCGGGTGCGACAAGTGCGGGAAATCAGGCTACAAGGGGCGAAAGGGCATCTTCGAGATATTCAACGTGGACGACGAGATACAGCGCCTCATCTTCGACCATGCTCCCGCCACGGTCCTGCGCGAGCGCGCGAGGGCGATGGGGATGCGCACGCTGCGCGAGGACGGGATGCTCAAGGTGGCCTCCGGCATGACCTCGCTGCAGGAGGTGCTGCGCGTCACGATGGGAGACGCCGACTAGCGGTTTTTACTTCAAGGGAGATACCTGCAAATGGACATACACGTAGAGGAACTTCTTCAGGCCACAATCGACGAGGGCGCCTCCGACCTTCACATCCGCGCCTACATGCCGCCCAAGCTGCGCGTGCACGGCGAGCTCATGCCGATAATGGAGGAGAACCTTTCCGAGGACGACACGTATTCGCTAGTGCGCGAGATGGCGACGGACGAGCAGATGGCCGAGGTCGAGAAGGACGGCGGCGCCGACTTCGCCCTCGCCCATCCCGACGGGACGCGCTTCCGCGTGTCTATATTCAAGGAGAGGAAGCGCTACGGCGCGGTGCTGAGGCAGATTCCCTCGAAGCTCATGACGATGGAGCAGCTTGGCCTCCCGCCGGTGACGAGGGAGCTTCTCTTCAAGCCGCGCGGCCTCATTCTCGTGACGGGCCCCACCGGCTCCGGCAAGTCGACGACTCTCGCCTCGATGCTCGACGTCATCAACCAGGAGAGGAACGTCCACATAATCACGATCGAAGACCCTATAGAGTTCTACCACAACTCAAAGAACTCCCTCGTCACGCAGCGAGAGGTGGGCGACGACGTGCCGAGCTTCGCAGAGGCCATACGCCGCGCACTCCGACAGGACCCGGACGTCATCCTTGTGGGCGAAATGCGCGACCTTGAGACGATCGCCGCCGCGATTACCGCCGCCGAGACGGGCCACCTCGTCTTCGGCACCCTGCACACCACCGGCGCCGCGGAGACCATAGACCGCATCGTGGACGCATTCCCGACGAACCAGCAGGCGCAGATAAGGACGCAGCTCGCGGCCGGCCTCCAGGCTGTCATATCGCAGATTCTCCTGCCGAAGCTCGACAGGCGCGGCGAGGTGCACGGGCGCGTCGCCGCGTTCGAGATCATGACCTCCACTGACGCCATCCGCTCGAGGATACGCGACAACAAGACCAACATGATCAAGAGCGACCTCCAGACCGGCGCAAAATTCGGCATGATGACGCTCGACACGTCGCTCACCAACCTCTACAAGGAGGGCCTCATCTCGTACGAGGACCTCATCACGAAGTCGCAGGACCCCGATTCCGTCGTGCAGAAGCTCAAGGAAGACATGGCCTAATGGTAGACCCGATTCTCCAGATTCTCGTACAAAACGGCTACATCGACGAGGCAGGCGCCCAGGACCTGCAGGATCTCGCGAAGACCGAGGGCAAGACCGCGCGGCGGCTCGTCCTAGACCAGGGTGTCGTCTCAGAGGACGACCTCCTCGCGGCGATGGCCGCCGACCGCGACACGGAGGCGATCGACCTTGCGAACATGACGATCGAGACGGACGTCACGACGGCGATACCGGCCTCCACCGCGAGGATGTACAACGTCTTCCCCGTCGCGTCCGACGAAGCCTCCGTCACGCTCGCGACGTACGACATGGTCGACCCAAGGATCTCCGACGAGATATACTTCACGCTCTCGAAGGAGGTGAAGTTCGTCTTCGCGCGGGAGAAGGACGTAACCGACCGCATAGCCCAGTACTACGGCGACTCCAACGAGTCCGTCTCCGACATGATCAAGGCCCTCGGCGAGGGCTTTGCCGACGACGACTCGCTTTCGAACACGAACGCAAACGACATCGCCTCGGTCGAGAGCGCGGCGAACTCCTCGGCGATAATAAGGTTCGTGAACCTCATCCTGTACCAGGGCGTAGTGGACCACGCCTCGGATATCCACATCGAGCCCTTCGAGAACGACTTCAAGATTCGCTACCGCGTCGACGGCGCGCTCTACGAGATGAAGGCGCCCGACGTGAAGATGGCGCCCGCGATCATCTCCCGCGTGAAGATCCTCTCGAACCTCAACATCGCCGAAAGGCGCATACCGCAGGACGGACGCATCGCCCTCACCGTGGCGGGGAGGCCGGTCGACCTCCGCGTATCATGCCTCCCGACGGCCTACGGAGAGTCAGTCGTGATGCGTATTCTCGACCAGACGACGACCTCCCTCGACCTCGAGAACGTCGGCTTTGCAGAGGACATCTACGAGCAGATAACGATGGACGTCGAGAAGCCCAACGGCATTTTCATCGTGACGGGCCCGACTGGCTCCGGCAAGACGACTACGCTCTACTCGATCCTGCGGCGCATAAACAGGATGGAGACGAAGCTTCTCACCGCCGAGGAGCCTGTCGAATACAACGTTGACGGCATCGTGCAGGTGCCCATCGACTCGCAGGCGGGCAACACCTTCGCCAGGGTGCTGAGGGCGTTCCTCCGCCAGGACCCGGACGTCATGATGGTGGGCGAAATCCGCGACCTCGAGACCGCCGAGATAGCCGTGCAGGCGGCGCTTACCGGCCACTTCGTGTTCTCGACCCTGCACACGAACGACGCGGCGGGCGCGGTGATGCGTCTTCTGGACATGAACGTTGCCCCGTACCTTCTTGCGTCTACGCTCGAGGGCGTGCTTGGCCAGCGACTCGTGAGGACGTGCTGCCGCGAATGCCGCCAGAGCTACGAGCCCGACGACGAGACCCTGGAGCGCATAGAGATGACGCGCGACCAGATAGGAGGGCGGCCGTTCTACTTCGGCAAGGGCTGCAAGACGTGCAACGGCACCGGCTACAAGGGGCGAAAGGGCGTCTTCGAGTACCTGAGGATGTCTCCGCCGCTGAGGGAGCTTGTGAACGACCGAGCGCCGACGCTCATAATCCGCGAGAAGGCCCGCGAGCTTGGCATGCGCACGATGCGCGAGGACGGCATAAGGTCGATTCTCGACGGCTACACCACTGTCGACGAGGTTCTGCGGTATACCTAAGTCTAAATGCCGCTCAAACATTCCAAAACGGAGGTAGATCATGGATGCGGACAGACGGACATTTCTGAAGGGAACGGCATGGATGGGGGTCCTTGCGGCCGCGAGCGGCTGCGCAACGAAGAACGTGGGATCGTGCGCGGGCCGCGCCACGATGCAGGGTTTCAAGGTAGCCCCGATAAAGCTGCCCATAAAGATCGGCATCGTCGGCGTCGGGCGCCGCGCAATGGGCGCGGTGAAGAGGCTTTCGTCGATCCCTGGCATGAAGGTCGCGTGCCTTTGCGACATCCTCCCCGAGCGCATCGCCGCGGGGCAGAAGGTGCTTAGGGACAACAACGCGCCGGCCGCGAAGGAGTTCTGCGGAGAGGGCGGCTACGACAGGATGCTCGACGAGGACATCGACGTCGTCTACAACGTGACGCCGTGGAAGCTCCACGCGCCGTTCGGCGTGAAGGCGATGGAGAAGGGCAAGCACGTCTTCATCGAGGTGCCGTCGGCGACGACGCTCGAGGAGTGCTGGGCGCTCGTCGAGACCGCCGAGCGCACCGGCAGGCACTGCATGCAGCTCGAGAACTGCGCCTACGGCGAAGCCGAGATGCTCTGCCTGAACCTCGTGCGCAAGGGGCTTCTCGGCGACATAGTGCACGGCGAGGGCGCGTACATCCACGACCTCCACGACAAGTGCTACCATGACGCCATGCCCGACCCTTCGCAGTATCCGAACGGCTACACGAACCACTGGCGCCTCAGGTTCAACGCCGAGCACAAGGGCAACCAGTACGAGACGCACGGGCTCGTGCCCATATGCCAGTACATGAACATAAACCGCGGCGACAGGTTCGACCGCCTCGTCTCCCTGGAAAGCGACCAGTTCACGTACGAGAGGTTCGCGGCGATGAAGTACCCGGGCACGTGGAAGAGCGCCCTCAAGATTGCCATGGGCAACATGAACCTCACGGTCATAAGGACGGCGAAGGGGCGTTCCATTCTCGTCGAGCACGACGTAAGCTCGCCGCGCCCGTATTCGCGCCTAAACGTCTGCACTGGCACGGAAGGCGCCTTCTCCGGCATTACGTTCCCGAAGGGCGAGGAGGACCAGTTCGGCTACGCCTCGGGCTGCCCCGTGCGCTTTGCGTGGAAGTGCGAGGGGCGCGACCACATCGGCGAGGTCTTCTCGTTCGACAGGATGCAGCGGCATCGCGAGGAGTACAAGCATCCGCTGTGGAAGGCGGCCGGGGAGGCGGCGAAGCTCATAGGCGGCCACGGCGGCATGGACTTCATCATGGACCTTCGGTGGTGCTACTGCCTGCAGAACGGACTCCCGCTCGACACCGACGTCTACGACCTCGCCACGACGTGCTCGCTGGGAGAGCTTACGGAAAGGTCGGTGAGAAGCGGCGGCGACGCGCAGATCGTCCCCGACTTCACGCGCGGCGGCTGGAAGAGCGCAGAGCCGCTTGGCATCGTCGACATCGACCTCGTCAAGATGGGCTTTGATCCGGCGAAGCTAAAGAAGGACGAAAACGCGCTTTTTGTCTGAGGCTCCGTTCGAGGCTGACATAGGGGAAAGATGAGCAAGAAGAAGAAAGACGAGCCGCCGAGCCTGTTTGACAACATAGACCTCTTCAAGCCCGCCGCCGCGGACGCTGCCGCCGCCGACGCGGACAGGAAGGGTGCTGCGAAGGGGAAAGCCCCCGGAAAGGCGCCCGAGAAGAAGCCTGCGCACGACCCGAAGTTCGATGCGCTCACTGGCTCGGGGCCCATGAGGGAGCTCTATGACTTCAACTTCAGGCAGTACTCTGCGTATGTAATCTGCGACAGGGCGATACCTGCCGTGGAGGACGGCCTGAAGCCCGTGCAGCGGCGCATCATGCACTCACTCTGGGAGAAGGACGACGGCCGCTACACGAAGGTCGCGAACATCGTCGGCCATGCGATGCAGTACCATCCGCACGGCGACGCCTCTATCGGCGACGCGCTCTGCGTACTCGCCAACAAGCTCTGGGGCGAGGGCAAGGGCTACCTCATCGACGGGCAGGGCAACTACGGCTCGCTCTACACGGGCATGCCGCATGCCGCGACGAGGTACATCGAGTGCCGCCTTACCGAGCTTGCCCGCAAGGAGGTCTTCAACAAGAAGACGACGACGTTCGTCCCGAACTACGACGGCCGCAAGGAGGAGCCTGTCTACCTGCCTGCGAAGATACCGCTTCTTCTCATGCTCGGCGCGGACGGCATCGCCGTGGGCCTTTCGACGGCCATTCTGCCGCACAACTTCATCGAGCTGCTGGAGGCGGAGATCGCCGTCATCCAAAAGAAGCCCTTCGAAATCTACCCCGATTTCCAGCTTGGCGGCATCATGGACGTCTCCGAGTACCAGGCCGGGCTCGGCAAGGTCAAGGTCCGCGCGCGGATAGAGAAGGACGAGAAGAACAAGCTCGTCATCACCGAGCTCCCATGGGGCGAGACGACCGACTCCATCGCAGAGTCCATCGAGGACGCGATCAAGAAGAAG
>JAEEGL015455748.1_pt1 | contig 12634 bp, 2 predicted proteins | sample 9134231 | NCBI WGS metagenome assembly JAEEGL01 (sample SAMN16246548, study PRJNA631951) | gut metagenome | biome: gut microbiome; feature: rumen; material: fiber-attached | host: Bos | place: Iran: Karaj | collected 2018-10
ACCGCACCGATTCGGGCAGCTCGTTCGCAGCGCCCGTGGTCGCCGCGATGGCGGTCATGGCGAAGCAGACGGACCGCGCGATCGGGACCGACGGGTTCCGCGCCCTGCTGCGGCAGAGCGCGAAGGACCTCGGCGAGCCCGGCAGGGACGACGTTTACGGCTACGGGGCGGTCAATATCGCCGCGTTCACGGCGGCTCTCAAATCGCCGCAGACGATCGATTACCAAACGAACGGCGGCGTGCTTTCGGGCGCGGGGTACGACGCAACGTACCTGATCGGCAAGGGCGACCTCGCCGTTCTGCCGGATGAAGGCGCGATCGCGAGAGAGGGCTACGCCTTTACCGGCTGGTACCTCGACGAAAACTGCACCGAGGCGGCCGGCCGGATCCCGGCGGGCTCGGTGGGAAGCGTGACACTGTACGCCGGGTGGGAAGAGAGCCCGGCGGCTCCCCTGCCTCAGCCGGAGCCCTGCCCGCTCTGCGGGCGGCCCCACGGCGGTCTGTTCGGCGGCGTCGTCGCGATCGTTCACAGAGTTTTGTATTGGTTCAGCCTGCTCGGCGGAACCGTTGCTTGATATTCCATAAGATTTCACAGAGAGAGGGAGTACAGAGCCATGAAATGCTTTCAGAAACTGCTTGCGTTGACGCTGAGCCTGCTGCTGACGGCAGGCGTCGTCCAGCCGCGGCTGTTCGCCCGCGCCGAAACCCGGAAGCCCGAAGCCCTGCATACCGAACGGGGCGAGATCGCGGTCACGCCCGACTGGGAGACGCGCTTCCCCTACGGCACGTTCGCGTTCGAGCTCAGCGAAGCCGCGCTCGAGGAGGGCGGCGACGCGCTGGTCGTGAACGTCTACCGACTCGGCGGAACGTTTGGCCGCGCCACGGCGGTGGTGCGCTATTCGCCCATGCTCGTGCCGGTCGGCGAGGACGAATACGGCTACGCGACCGCCGTTTCGACGGACGACATCCTGATCGAGGTAGAGAACGCCCGGCCGATCGCGCGGTATCAGCCCGTGGGCAAGGACCCCGACCCCGAGGAAGGGAACGTCAGGGTCCTGCGTGAAGAAAACGGCGACGACACGGTCCTCTCTTTGGCCGTCGGCGCCGAGGCGTATCAGTGGCAGGTATTGTCCGAAAACCGCTGGCGAAACGTCGACGGCGCGACGGAAAACAGCTTTACCGCGGCGAAGGCGGATCTGGACGACTATGATTTCCGCTGCGTGTACACGGTCGGCGGCAAGGCTTACTGCACGGCGTCCGCGAAGGGCAAGCCCTATGAAAAGCCCGAAGAAAAGCCGCTGCCCGAGATGCCCGAGGGCCTCGACCTGAATCCCGAAGCGGAGTTCACCGCGCTGGAGCCGGACAGGGACGACCCCTATCTCTCTTACGACCTCTATCTGACCTTCGCGGACGGCGAATGGATGAAGTCCATCCGCATCACCGCCCCGGAGGACGACGCGCCCGAATGCATCCGGCAGGGGCTTCTGATGATCACGGACTGCGAGGGCGGCAGCCTTTACGACACGGCGAACACCCTGATCTTCGCCGTGACCGACAACGACGCCCCCGAGCCGTTCACGGTCTCGCTGACGCAAACGGAGCTGTCGGCGGACCGCGCGGACGGGGCCGCATACGTGACGGTGAAGCGCACCGGCGGCAGCCAGAGCATGGTGTCGGTGACCTATGAGAGCGCCGACGGCACCGCGAAGGCCGGCAAAGACTATGAGAAAGTGACCGGCGAGGTGTCGTTCTACGGCGACGCCGCCGAGCAGAAAATCGTGATCCCGCTCATCGACGACGGAAAAGAAGACCCTGACGGCAAAGAGATGACCCTGCGCCTCATCGGCATCAAGGGCGACGCCGCCGGCGTCGGCACGCTCGGCGAGACCGAAGTCACGGTGCGGCTTTACAACTCCGGCGCGGGCGACGGGAACAACCTCGCGACCGTGCTCGCGGACCCCGACGCGATCGACCTTTCGGGAAAGACGGCGGATAACGGCCCGAGCGCGGTGGATATCGACCCCGCCACGGTGACCGGCGCGCCCAAAGAGACCGGGGAGCCGCTTGCCGCGTCGATCGCCGGGCTCGACGGGGACCTGCAGCTGCAGTCGTATCACTTCGGCAGGCTGTATGTCTCCCGCTACGATTACAACGACTATGAATCCAATTACTGGACGGACGATTACGACGTCATCGCCGCCGGCCCGTCGTGGCCCAACGCGACGAAGACCGACGACGGCTACAAGGTTTCGAGCGACGGGGACAAGAAAGCCACGCTTACGATCGCCGACATGGCGAAGCTCTACGGCCGCTTCAGCGGTGATTACAGGTTTTCAGCCGGCTGGGCGGAATACATGTCGGTCTTCGACAGCGACTCCTATACCTACGGCTGGGCGGACGTGACGCGCAAAAACGGACAGCATTACGCGTACGTCGACTGCGAGCCGTGGGTCGAAAAGGGCGGCTTTTTAGAAAGCGACACCCTGCATTGGAACACTACGGGCACGCTTAACACGGTCTGGCCCGTCACGGAGTCCCTGGAAGGGCTGACGATCGGCACGACGCAGAACGGCGATTACACGTCGACCAACAACCAGTACAGCGAGATCATCGGGGCGACGCTCACCCGCAGAACGTTTACGGGCGGGTTCGATCTGCTGATCCATACCGCCAACGACGGCGAGAGCGGCGGGCTGAACGTGCGCACCGCGCCCGACGGCGCCGCCGTGCTGACCGCGGAATCGGGCGTTTACGCCTCGATGAAGCCCACGGTCACCCTCGTCAGGAACGAGGGCGGCGTCGACTGGTACGGAGATTTTTACGTCGGCACCAGGCTGAAGGTCTCGCTCAACAAGACCGTCAGCTACGCGCCCTACGCGGGCGAGGAGCTCTCCGCCGCCGTATACGTCACGCGCAGAGACGGCTCCGCCGTGAACGCGAAGGTCGAGGCCGTTTCCGGCACGGACGACTATTACGTGACGCTGATGTGGAACAATATGTCGCAAAGCGACCTTGCGGGTGATTACGTGATCAACATGGTCATGTCCAGAAAACAGGACCTGAAGATCGACCTCTCGCCCTCGGTCGCGCACATGAAGGACGCGGACGGCAACGTGCTCCCGTCGATCGACGCATCAAAGGTCGGCGAGGCCGAGGCCCTGTTCTGGGCGTCCGGCGAAGACTATATCACCTGCGGCTGTTCGCCGTTCACGAACGCCGCCCCGCATTTCGGCACGACCGTTGCCGAAACGCGCCTGACGAAAACCGGCGGCGCCTTCGCGCCGGACGGCACGGTGCTCACGAGGACCGGCCTTCAGAACGTGCAGTGGATCAATTTCAACCGGAGCCACGACGACCGCATCCTGTATAACGGGCGTTCGTACGCCGGCGACGACAGGATCATGCTCGAGCCCGCGGACCTCGCGCAGGCGAACCTGACCTTCCGCTACTATAACAAGAGCTTTCTCACCGCGACGTCCGTGATGACCGCCGCGATCGACTCGGTGGGGCTTTACTGGGACGGCGACCTGAACGGCAGGATCGACGGCGCGTATAACCCCGACACCGGCTATTTCGAGATCGGCGCCGGAAGCGGCGACGAATTCCTGATGTTCCTCGATCCCGGCACGGATTACGCCGAAACGATATTCGCCTACGCCGAAAACATGGACGGCGGCCTTGGGCAGATGTATCTGAAGATCTTTTACACCATGACGCCCCGCGCGCTGACGCCCGAGCCCGGTCAGGAGGGGCAGCGGGCGCAGGTTCTGCCTGCCCTCACGACAAGCGTCACGAACCCCGACGTTTACGCGGAGCTGACCGACCAGCAGCAGAGCTACCGCTACGTGTTCAGCGGCAGGGACGAAACGGGCGCCTACACCGCCGACGGGCACGTTATGTACGGGGCGGCGGCAACGGCGGTGCAGTACGTGGACGTGCCGCTCGGCGGAGACACGAGCCCCGTTCAGCCCGTGACGGTGGACGGAAAACAAAAATACGAGTGGGACCCGGCGTACAGGGGCAATCTCATGTACCCTTATGAAACGCCCGACCCGATCTATATCGAAAACTCTCTGGCGGGCAAGGATATCCCGCTCGCGCCCACGGCCTCGATGAACAACGGCAAAATCGTGATGAGCGAGACCGACCGCGAAAACCTCAACGGCTATCTCGGCTCGTTCGCGGGCGACTCCACGGTGGCGCTGTGCGTGCAGCAGCAGACCGCCGACACCGAGACCCTCGCGCTGGACGGCGTGGTCCCGCGCCCCGAGAGCTCCACGCTCATCCCGAACAGCACGACGCCCGACGCCTCGTATCTCTCGCAGATGGGCTCGGAGGATCCCGAAGCCGACGGCGGCTTCGACATGGCCGACAGCGGCAGCGATTTCTCGGAGTTCAACCTCGACCTCGACACGAAGATCCCGAAGCTGAAATTCGGCGAGACCACGCACGATTTCATCAGCTATTCGTCGAACGGCCTCGAGCACCTGATCTCGTTCTCGATCCCGCTCGCGGGCTGGAAGCAGGGCAAGGGCTGGAAGGGCCCGGGCCAGATGATCAAGGGCAACGCGCAGGAATTCAAAAACTGCCTGAACATCTATTTCGGCCCCGCCGGCCTCATGTTTTCGGACGACAGCTATTCCGACGCGGTCGAAAAGGGCAAATACACCTCGAAGGGCTTCAACGCCGTGATCATTTTCACCGGGGCGTTCCTGTTCAAATACGACCCCGTTTACAACGAGTTCCGGTTCAAGCAGTTCTCGGTCGGCGCGCTGGGCTTCTTCCAGTTCACGTACACCCACCGCTTCACCGTGTGCCCGCTGTTCTACATCACCGTCAAGATCGGCGTTTCACTGAAGCTCACCACCGGCGGCGAGTATAAGAACAAGACGATCGAGGGCACGCAGTACGTCGGCGATGACGCCGAAAAGAAGACGATGTCCCTCACGAAGGGCAGATACTACGTGTTCCCGCTCAGTTATAAAGCGGTGAACATCAAGTTCAACGGCAAGGTGGCGCTCGACCTGTATGAGGACGAGGCGTGCACCAAGCGCGTCGCGGGCGCGAACAGCGGCTTCCTCAAATCCAAGGGCGCGAAGCCCGTGACCGCCACGCTCTTGATGAAGAACGGCTACGACTTCGACGGCAAGACCTATTATTTGCAGATTTCGGCGCTCGAGAACACCACGCTTTCGCATCTCGCGCCGGTCACGGACCAGCGCTCCGACATCAAGTGGAGCGGTATCCGGGTGGAGCCCGAGTTCTTCGTGAGCGTTGCGGGCGGCGTCGGCGTGGAGCTGATGAAGCTCGAGCTCACCGTGAAGTTCAGCGCCGGGGTCGTGATGACCTTCTTCCCGGCGACAGGCGGAAACTTCTTCTTCAACAGCGCCAAATTCACGCTGAGCCTCGCGGCCAAGGCCGTGTTCCTGTTCTATTCGCAGAGCTTCGACCTGATCGGGTATACGATCAAATACGACGGCGAGACCGAAGAGTGGAGCCACGGCTGGTCGGCGCTCGGCGACAAATACGGCGGCAGCTTCGGCACCCTGTCGATGACCGGCGCCGACGGCAGCGTCTACGACGCGCGCCTCACGCTCCCGGGCGACGTTTCGCGCACGCAGACCGTGTACGCGCAAAAGGACGCTGACGACGATTTCTCGCTGCAGTCGTATCAGGCGAACGACGCCGCTGTGCCCTTTGAGCTCGCCGGGTATTCCGGCAGCTCCGACGCCGCGAAGCTCGCCGACGGCCTTCAGACCGGCTACGACTTCAGGCTCGTGACCGCCGGAAACGAAAACTACGTGATCTATCATATCGGGCGCGAAAACGCCCTTCACGCGAACGACAACACCATGCTCGTGATGAGCCGCCTCAAGATGACCGGCGTGCAGCCCGGCCTTGTCAACCCCGCCGACGAAGACGCCGCCGTCCCCTACATCCCGCTCGACACCCTTTCGAACGGGCGCGACGACGGCACGGGCGACCTAACGTTCAGCGTGCGCGAAGACAACGGCGCTGTGAAGGCCGTGTGGGTCAGCTACGCCGAACCGACGGCGCATAACGAAGACACCGTGCTCGGCACGCTGGCGGCGGCCGCGAAGAACACCGTGGTGAAGACCGCCTCCTTCACGCCCGGCAGCGACGGCTTCACCCCCGCCGTGACGGTCGGCAGCGCCGACGGCGCCGTGGCGATGCCCGGGTTTGCGGGCGACGCAGCCGTTTACGTCGGCACCGCGCCTTATACCGACGCCGAGCTCGCCGCGAAGACGGAACAGTACCGCGTCTATCTCGCGAACCAGGGCTACAGCCTTGACGACGAAGAAGAGGCCATCGCGGAGATCGCCTCGTACCGCATCGGCCTGCAGCGCGCCTCGTGGACGGTCAACGGCAGACAGTCGGAGATCCGCGTTTCGAAGGACGGGCGCACGGTCGGCACCGTGGCCCTCGCCGAGGGCGTGCACATCGACAACATCGAGAGCGCGCAGATCGGCGACCGGTATTATGTCGTGTATACCACGGGCGAAGAGATGTATACGGACGAAACCGGCAGCCGGACCGACGACGCGGCCGCCGCTTCGAACCTGCTCACGGTCAAGCGCCTGTATCTCAGGACCTTCACGGTCTCCGGCGGCAAGCTCAAATGGGAGCAGGGCGGCAAGGCCATCCTCCTGCGCACGCTCTATGATTTCGACAACAACGACACCCTCTCCGACGGCGTGTACCGCGACGGCATGCGCGTTTCGCGCAGCGACGACCCGTATTTCGACCACCTGCAGTTCCTTTACGCGAAGATCGGCGACGCGCTGACCGGCGAAGAAGAGGATTTCACCCTGCAGACCGCCGCCCCCGAGCATTTCCTGCTGTTCGACATGAACGGCGCGACCTATCTGATCCGCGAGGCGTCGCTCGTGAGCATTGCCGACGCCCAAAGCGGCAGCGTGATCCCGTTCTTCCGCGCGGACACGACCGGCGCGGAAGAAGAGGCCGAGGCATATGCCGCGACGGGCAGATCGGACGTCACGATCGGTGTTGACGGCAACGGCAACCTCGCCGCCGTGTACACCGCGACCGTGGAGAACACGGGCGACAACGCCCTGTGGCTGACCAAATACGACCCGAACACCGGCAGCTGGGGCAGCGGCACGATCCTTGCCATGAACCACCTCGGCGTATACGAAGACAATATCAGGGAGAACCGCTCCCGCGACGACGCGGAAAAGGCGTTTCTCGGCCTGCTTGAGGGCTGCGACGGCGGCAGCCTCGATACGTTCACATTCTCGAACCCGCAGATCGCGCTCGGCCAGACCGCCGATACCCTGCTCGTGCTCACCGAGGGCGCCATGGGGTATCTGCGCGAAAACGACGACCCGGATTATCCCGTCGTGCCGATCGCCGACGAAGACGTGACGGTTTCGGCCTATCCGCAGAGCGCCTCGAAGCCCGCGGGCGTGGGCGTGTATGCGATCGCCTGCGGCGTCGGTCGGCAGGAGATCGGCAACGCCTCGCTCGAAATGCCGGTCTTCGACTTCACCGCCGGCGCGGAGCCCTACGCAAAGATCGGCTTCATGAACACCGGCGACGTCGGCATCCGCGGCAGCGCAGCGCAGCCGATCACGGTCGAGCTCAACGCCCAGAGCGATTCGGGCGTCTCCCTGCTCGGTCAATGGACGCTGACCGAAAACGTCATTTCGGGGCAGAAGGTCGCGCTCAACGGAAACCTCAGCATCCCGACCGACCTGCCCGAAGGCACGAAGCTCGTGCTGCACGTGTATGAATCCGACGCCTACGTCCCGCAGGGGGGCAGCGCGTTCTCCGCGGTGTCCGAGCCCCTGCTCGTCATCGGCAGCCGCCCGGATCTCGGGATCGCCGATGTGAAGATCCGCCTCAAAGACGTAGACGGGAACGGCAGCGCCGTGCTCGACGTGGACCTGATCGCGGGCAACTACGGCACCGCGGAGGCCGCTGACGCGTTCGTGCTCTTCAGCTACGACACCGGCTTTGCCGACGAAGACGGCCGCACGGTCTGGGCGCCTCTCGACCTGACCGGCAGCGCCCTCGAGGCCGAGGATCTGCATCTGCTCTCCGTTCCGTACGGCGAGGCGGACGGCGTGTTCGCCCTCGGCACGGTCGAGGCGGGCTACGGCAAGCGCGTCACCGGCACGATCACCGTGCCCGCGGCCTGCTTCAACGATTCCGCGACCGGCGGCCTTTCGCTGCGGGCGGAGCTCTTCAGCGCCGCCGACAGGACGGGCGTTTCCGACACGGGGCTGATCGAAGGAACGCACGGCGAATATAACTGCGTCAACAATCTCTTCAGCGCGCAGATCGAGCACGCGGCGGCCTTCACCGCGCCGCACAGGATCTCGGTGCCCATGGGCAACACGGTGCGCATCCCGGTGTCCGTACGGTACACGACGGATAAAAACGAACCGCGCGTTCTCGTTTCGGAGTTCTCCGGGCAGGACGAGGAGCACATGGGCGTTCTGAGCTTCCGCGACGGCAGCTTCTCGAACGGCGTCGGCGGCGGCACGCTCGCGCTTTCGCCGCGCGGCGAGGGCAGCGGCTTCATCCGCCTGCTCGACGCGAACACGAACAGCTTCTTCGACATCGCCTACATCGTGACGCCGCCGTCCGACGGCATCAACATCTTCAACGACAACGAACTGTTCACCTTTATAAATCCGGACGGCTCGCTCTGGGACGGCGCCGCGGCGTCGGACGCGCAGGGCTGGCTGTTCGACGGCGTGGTGCCCGTGTGGGGCGCCGACGGCACCGAGCCGTATCTCGGCAACCTCTCGAAGGGCAAACCCGGCAGCAGTTTCACGTTCACGACGCAGGCCGAGTCGATCGCGCTGATCTTCGACGGCACGGCGCGCGTGGAGAGCGACTTTGAGGGCTTCAGCCCGGTCGAGATCTCCGCCTCGGGCGGCAGCGGCGACGAACAGAACGAATACGCCGTCGTGACGTTCGGCGAGAACCCCGATAATCTTTCGCACACGGTGACGGTGACCGTGACAGGCGCGGCGGGCCTCAGCGGCTACGCGTGGTTCGACCGCCTGATCGAAACGTTCAGCGAAGAGGGCGGCGTGCCCGTGCCCGAAGACGACGAAGACGCCCCGCATATCCTTTTCAGCCGCTCCTTCCCGGCTGCGGGCAGCGTAAAAACCGGCGACGCCGTGCGCGTCCAGGCGTTCGTTTTCGATAACAACGCACTCGCGTCCGTCACGCTGGACGGCAAAAAGCCCGCTTCCCTCACGAAGCACGACGATTCGTTCTGGACGCTCGACCTCACCGTGACTGAGAACGGCGGCTTCACGGTCGACGCCTTCGACGACGCGGGCCACCGCGCTGTGCGGCACGTGGACGTCGACTGGTTCGGCGAGGGCGATTCGGACGGCGACGCCCTGCCCACGGCCGAGGTCACGCTCATGAAGCGCGGTACCGACGGCGCGGCGGACGTGCCGCTGACCGACGAAGTGCCCTTCGGCGACGGCGACAGCGCGTATCTCGACGTCCTGGCCAAAGCCTCTGACGGCGGCGACGGCGCGACGGTCACCGTGACGTGCCTCTATTTCACCGACGACGGCGCTTCGCTGCAAAACGAGATCGCGCCGCTGCCCGACGGCACGTATCCCGCCGACGCCAAAGGCTGGTATCTGGTGCGCGTGAGCGATCCCGCCCCGCACGAGGACCGCTGGACGCTGACCGTGGCGCGCATGACGCGCAGCGGCTCGAAGGCGCCGGTCGTGCTGCTCGCGGTCGCCGAAGACGGCAACGCCCTGCAGTGGTCCGCCGCGGCGCAGGAGACGGATTCCGGCACGATGCCCGCGATCGCCGCCGTCACGCTGAACGGGCATCCGCTTGAGACCGAAGCGGGCATGACGTCTCTTTCCGGGGTCATCCCCGTTTCTTACGGCGGAGATTACGTCCTTGAGGTCACCGACGGCAACGGGATCAAAGGGACGGCGTCCTGCCGCGTGACCGACGTGCCCGTGTCGGTCGCGGAAGGGAAAACGCAGTCGGATCTCTTCACCGTGACCGCCACCGGCCACGTGACGAAGGGCAGCATCGGCATCGACCCCGCCGCGCTGACGGGCGGGTACTACGATCCCGCGGCGAGCGACCCCGCGAACGGGCGCTACGCCGGGCGCTACGAATGGCTCGTCCGCTCTTCGGACGATCCGACGCCCCCCGACGAGCTCCTCGCGGCCTCCGGCTGGACGACGGAGCCCCTGATCGAAAACCTTGAGGCGCAGAACTATACCGTATATATCCGCGACGCGCAGGACAAACGCAACGTCGATACCCTTGCCGTGTTCGGCGTGACCGTGCCCGCCGATCCCGTGACGCACGTCTGGGACGACGGCGTTGAGACCGTGGCCCCGACCCTGACGTCGGAGGGCGTGATGACCTACACCTGCACCGTGTGCGGCGAAACGAAGACCGAGCCGATCCCGAAGCTCGTGCCGCCGGACTTCACGCCCGGCGACGTGAACGACGACGGCCTCGTCACCGCGGCCGACGCCCGCCTCGCGCTCAGACGCGCCGTGGATCTTGAGACCTACGAGCCCGGCACGAGGGCCTTCCTCGCCGCCGACGTGGACCGGAGCGGCACGGTGACCGCCGAGGACGCGCGCAAGATCCTGCGCGCCGCCGTGGGGCTCGAGGCCCTCACCTGAAACAGAACGACAACTGCATAGAGGAGTTTTGACCATGAAAGAGAACAAAAAAATCACCCTGCGTCTGTTCGCGGCCTTTCTCGCGGGCGTCGTGCTTACCGCCGTGGCGGCGTACGTCTGGATCTCGCTGAAGGGCGCGCCCGCGCAGCCGCAGGAACCGACGGCTTCGGGCGGGACAGCGACCGAAAGCGAGCCCGCCGCCACGGACGGTACCGGCGTCGACTTTGCGAAGGCCTTTCCCTCGTGGGCGCCCGACAGCGCGGCGCTTTCCGAGCTCGTCGCCTTCGTGGAAACCTGCACGGATCAAACGGGCGCAGGCTATCTCGACCCGGCGGACCGCATCGCCGTGTTCGACATGGACGGCACCATCCTCTGTGAAAGAGCCCCGGTGTACGTCGACTACTGCCTCACGATGTACCGCGTGCTCGAGGACCCGACCTACGCCGCGACCGAAGCGGAGCGCGACGCGATGCTTCAGGTGCGCGAACACGCCTGCACCGAGGGCAAGACCTTTTCGCCCGAGGGCATTACCAAAGACGATCTCGTGGCGTCCGCGTTCGCCGGCATGACGCCCGAGGAGTTCCGCACCTACGTGGCGGATTTCGCCGAAAAGACGGACGTCGTGGGCTTCGACGGCATGACCTACGGCGAATCGTTCTATAAGCCGATGCTCGAGGTCATCGCGTATCTGCGCGAGAACGGCTTCGACGTGTGGATGGTCTCGGCGTGCGAACGCGAGGTCGTGCGCGCGCTCGTTGAGCCGCTCGGCATCCCCTTCGACCGCGTGATCGCCACCGACGTGCCTTACGAAGCCTCGGGCAAGGGCGACGCCGTGGCCGACGATTACAACATGGGCAAAGACGAAACGATCCTGCTCGGCGCGCCGCTCGACGAAGTCGAATGCGGCAAGTCGGGCAAATCCGCGACGATTGCCCGCGAGATCGGCAAACGGCCGGTGCTCGCGTTCGGCAACAGCGCGGGCGATTACTCCATGCTCAATTACGCCGAGGGCAACCCCGACCACGCCGGCATGGGCTTTTTCGTGGTGTGCGACGACGTAACGCGGGAATACGGCAGCGCCGAAAAGGCGGCGGAGTATTCGGGCGAAGTCGAGCGAAACGGCTGGACGGCGATCTCGATGGCGAACGACTGGGCCACCATCTACGGCGACGGCATCACGAAAACGGGGCTGCCGGGCGTTGAAGAAGACCTGCCCGCGGCCGCGTAAGGCCCGGACGAAAAGAGGATGAACGCATGAGACTTGTTTTTATCGGCACCTCGCACGGGGTGCCCGAGCCGCACCGCCGCTGCTCTTCGTATATCCTTGAGACGAACAGCAGCTATTATCTGATCGACATGGGCACGCAGGTCATCGAAGACCTGCGCCGCCGCGGGATCGATATCGGCAAGGTCCGCCTCGCGGTCTGCACGCACCCCCACGGCGACCACACCGACGGCCTCGTCTCCTTCGTCGATCTGTTAAACTGGTACTATAAAAGCGCGGATCCGCTGATCCTGCTGCCGGACGAACGGATGATCCCTCCCCTGCTAAGCTGGCTCACGGTGACGTCAAACGGCAGGCCGCCGCGCGAAGGTTTGCGCCTTGAAGCCTTCCGGGAGGGCGTCGCCTATGAGGACGAAAACCTGAAGCTGACGGCGATCGGCACGAAGCACTGCGAGAATTCATTCGCGTTTCTGGTCGAGGCGGAGGGCAAAAGGGTGCTGTTCACCGGGGATCTGAGCCGTCCGTCGGTCGACTTTCCGCAGGTAGCGTTCGGAACGGAGCTCGACCTCATCGTGTGCGAAACGGCGCACTTCTCCCCCGACGAATGCATCCCGGTGTTCGACAAAACGAAGGTCAAACGCGTGCTGCACACGCACGTCAACGACAGCCGCTGGCTCCCGGCGCTTTACGGGCAGATGAAAAGGGCGCACCCCTACGAATACGACGCGGC
>JAEEGL012758078.1_pt1 | contig 12633 bp, 6 predicted proteins | sample 9134231 | NCBI WGS metagenome assembly JAEEGL01 (sample SAMN16246548, study PRJNA631951) | gut metagenome | biome: gut microbiome; feature: rumen; material: fiber-attached | host: Bos | place: Iran: Karaj | collected 2018-10
CCGCCTTCATGGCCAGAGATCCAAGCGGATTCGTATTTGATGGCCCACGATTGGGGACCCAACACGTCTTTGACAAGATAGGTGCCAAATTCCGAGGTGAAGGACTGGACATAAGGCAGGCTCTGGACCTCACCGCTTGGACCTGGTCCTGGAGGAGGCGTCGGGCCTGCACCTTCCTGGATGGCGATGCTCTGCACCTCGATGGTGCCAGCCTTGGCGTCGGTGGAAAGATACTTCACAGCCACTCTTACCTTCTTGCCGACAAAATCGGAGAGGTCGACGGTGGTCTGGGCGAAGTCGGTCCAGTTGTTACCAGAGGTCCAGGATGCCGGGACCTGAGTCCATTGGGCATCATTGGGATCACCCTCTTGGTAATCCTCCGAGACCTGGATGGTGATGTCCTCGTTCAGGTTATTGAAATAACGGGCGATGTAAGTCATCGTCAAGGAGGCGCTGCTGACATCCTCCAGGCTGAACTGCGAGGAGATCAGCCAATCCTCGTTGGCGTAGTTGACGCTATTCTCATAGCCAGCCATCTTGGCCGTGCTGTAGTCGATCATCCAGGACTGGGCTCCGAGGGCATCGAAAGTCGTGTAGGTGCCGAAATTGGAGGCGAAGGACTGATAGTAAGGAAGGGTGATGACACCGCCGTCACCGCCTGGCTCGTAGCCGTCGAACTCCAGTTCCTTAGCGGAACGGATCAACAACTGCCAAGTGGTGTTGTAGACCGTGGCGATAGCCACCAGATTACCCACGCCTTGCGGCAAGGAGTCGTTGGCGAAGTTGGCGTAGTTGCTGGTACGCACGATGACGCTTTGGGTCAGGTTCGTGGGGTCGACCAGGGTGCGGTTGCCATACGTCGAAGGCTCGGCAAAGGTGCCTTTGTCCGTGAACATCACGTTGTTCAACTTGACCAGGCCGCCCAGATGGTGACCGGCGACGATGTCGGCGATGGTGGTCTCCTCGGGCGGGATCGGCTTGTCGTTGGCCAAGATCACGATGTGGCCATCGGCCTCGAAGCCGGAGAGTTGCGGCAGTCCGTTGTACAGGGCATAGGTCACGTCCTTCAGATAGATGCGGACGGAGTCACCGATGCGGACACCGGAAGTGGCATCCAGATACAACTCGATGGCATCGCCCGTGGCGCGGTCCTGCATGAACGCCGCCTTGTACAGGTTACCCGACTTCTCGTCAGCGGTGATGATGCCATAAACCGAAGCGTCCTCATTGAAGACGGTGCCCGACTCCATGGCCAGGAGGTCACCGATGGTATAGACCTCGCCGATGGGCAGGCTCTGGATGGGAGGCGTCGGATAGTCCTTCTTGCACGAGGTGAACAACACACCCATCAAGGCAAGAAGAGCGAAACTTAACTTAATAGCTTTTTTCATGATGATATCTCTTTTATTTTTCACTTTTCTCTATTCATTCGTATTTATTTCCTCACCGTCAGGCTGATGAAGAAGTTCGTCCCGTACATGTAAGAATATTTCGACGGAAACATATCCGGATTGTTGGCGTCAAAGCGCAACTGGTCGTATCCGTAAAGCACGGTGCTCTTGTTGTTCAAGATGTTGTTGACACTGACATTGAACAAGAAGTAATAGCCTTTATAACGATGTGAGAAGCCTCCGTAGAAGTCCAGCGTGAAAGCAGGTTTCAAGGGATCTTGGCGTAACACATCCTCGATGCGGATGTCGCCTTCGGCATAATGCAACATGCCATACTCCGTATGGTTGTAGGGGCTGATGTCGAAATACATGTTGCCCATGACATTGCCGTTAAGGCTGACCCACCAGTTCTTGGGGTCATTGTATTTGATGCCGAGCGAAGCCACGGATTCGGGACCGGACGACACGTGATAGTCTTTCAGATAGGCAACCTGGTTCTCGATATAGGCGCTGTTGTTGTTATCGTCATAGACGGAGAACACGGGGTTGTTGTGATATACGTGGATGCCATTGGCCGCGGCGAGTTGCAGGGTGAGGGTCGGCGTGACCTTGTACTCGGCGCCCATCTCCAAACCCAAGCTCCTTTGGTTGATGCCGGTCATGATGAAGTTGACAAACTCGCTGGTATAGGAGTTGGCGCTGGTGGTCGTGTTTTGGTACACGTTCTCGCAATAGAAGCTGCGGTTCCAGATCAGGTTACGGTAAGTGTAATAGTAACCCGTCAAACGGAACTTGAAGATCGGGGAACGGTATTGGTACGCGAGGTCGAAAGCGTTGACCCGTTCGCTACCCACATCACCTGCAACCAGAGTATGACGCGTTCTTGGTGACACGTAGATGTCCCTGAACTGCGGGGCGATGTACATGTAAGCCATGTTCGCCACAATATGGTTGCGTCCGTTGATGGCATAGGTGATGCCAGCCTTGACACTGGGGTCAAAGAAGTTATGCTTCTCGTCATCACCATAGGAAGTCGAAGGGAAGGAACCGTTCTTGAAGAGGCCCGTACGCCAGATCTGCGTGAAGGTTAACTGAAGACCGAGATAGAGGTCGAAATTGCCTGTCAGATAATTGATCTGATCCCAGATCTTTCCATAGTTTCTGTTGGCGTAATAGTTATAGTTGATGATGTCTCCGACATGCGCTACATGGTTGGGGTTGTTGACATCGACCTGAGCCTCCTCGTTTTCCTGGTTCTCAGCATATTTGTTGATGTCATAGTAGAAGTCGCCACCCAAAAGGTCGTCCACACTCTCGTAATAGTGCGTCCTCGAGACCAGGGCGGAGAAACCGCCTGACATGATCAGGTTGGGCGCGAACTCATATTTGAAGTAGGAAGCGTTGCCGGTCTGCATCTTGTCGTAATGGCGTTCGGAGAGGATGTATTTGGATCCCAGGCCGGTGACCGTGTTGCCTTCCGTGCCGTTGGCATCATGGATCGTCACGAGGTGGTTCATGTTGGCCTCGTATAGCTTATCCCAGTCGATCTGGGTGACGGAGGGATCGCGGTTGATCCAAGCCTCATATTGTTCCTCATACTCCGCGGTGCTATGGGCATGGCCGCTGAAATAGCTCGGCAGGTTGCGATAGTAGTCGGGACGCGGATCGGGAGCCTCACCCCATTCCAGGCTGGTTTGGCCCGCCTTGCCTGCGAAATAGTACATCGTTGTATTAAACGACAGCCCGGGGTTGGGATCCCAGTACCAGGTCAGGCTGGCGAAAGGCTGATGATAACGGCTCACGCGGGAGTTACGGATCACCTGGGTGCCGTTCTCGTCAATGGTCTGGTAGCCCCAGTTCGGGTTGTAGAAATTGGTGCCCAGCAGGTCATAGGCCTCCTGAACCACAGGGGAAGAGCCGCCACGCTGCGAAGGAGCGCCGAAGAAGGTGAAGTCGAGACTGTGTTTGTCGTTGATCTTCTTCTCGACGGAGAGGAAGTAGCTGGCTGCCTCATAGAAGGTGCCTTCGGTGTAGCCCTTCTTGGCATAACGTCCACTGGCCGCTGCCATCAGATACCAGCCGTTGCCGATCTCACCCGTGCCAATGGAAGCCATCAGCCTATGGTTATAGGAACGGTTGGAGATCGCATAGCTTAAGGAGATCTGCTTACGATACTGGGAGGCGCGCGTAGAGATGGAGGTCAAGCCGCCAAGACCGCCGAAGCCAGCGTCGGTACGACCCAGACCTTCGACCAAAACGGAGTTTCGCATGGCATCGTTGAGACCGCCCCAGTTGGAGAACACGGGCCTGCCCGTCTCGGGATCGTTCATCAAGATGCCGTTGATCATGACGTCAGAGTACTTCGAATCGTTACCGCGGACCCGATAACGAAGCGAGCCAAAGTTAAACGCAGCAATGGAGTTGAAGACATCTCTCGAGGAATTAAGCAAGGTGGAAGCGTCATTCACCGAGGTCGACGAGGCATCATCAAAATCAGAGTCCAACAGGATCACCGTCGGGACTTCCGTATCCTGGATTGCCGTCGTATCCACTGTCTGCGCTGATAACCGCCCTACGAGGAGAACGGCAATAGACAATAGTAAAATCTTACGCATATACTTAGGATTGAATTCTTTTTGATTTGTTTACTTTGCAAATATAAAAAATATCGCGATATCCATCAGTTTTTTTTACTTTTGCAAAACACATAATGCAGAACCTATCCTCATGAAAATCCATCTCATCTCTCTTTCCCTCCTGCTCCTGCTCTTCCTCACCCCTGGAAAAGCGCAGAATAAGCAAGCCTACAAGATCGGCCTCATCGGATTCTACAACATCGAGAACCTCTTCGACACCATCGACGACCCCATCAAGAACGATGAGGAGTTCCTGCCTAACGGCGTCAACCAATGGAACACCGAGAAGTACCTGAACAAGCTGCACAACATGGCTTACGCCATCTCCACCATCGGCACGGACTACACGCCGGACGGTGTCGCGGTGCTGGGTCTCTCGGAGATAGAGAACCGTCACGTCATCGAGGATATGGTGGCTCAGCCGGAGTTGGCCGACCGCAACTACCAGATCGTGCATTATGACTCCCCCGACCGACGCGGCGTGGACGTGGCCTTGATCTACAACCCGAAATACCTGAAGGTGACGGGTACCAAGTCATACACCACCGTGGTACCCGGCGAGCCGGACTTCATCACCCGTGACCAGTTGCTCGTATCCGGCTTGTTCGACGGCGAGCCGATGCACTTCATCGTGATGCACTGGCCTTCCCGCTACGGCGGCGAGAAACGCTCCATGCCAGGCCGTGTGGCCGCCGCTACCTTATGCCGCCATATCGCCGACTCCTTGCTGGCTAATGACCCCAACGCCAAGGTGATCATGATGGGCGACCTCAACGACTACCCCACCAACAAGACCATCACGAAACATCTCCGCGCAAAAGGCGACATGAAAAACTTGGAAGAAGGTGAGTTCTTCAACCCCATGTATGAGCTCCACCATAACGGCATCGGCACAAACTATTACAACGACGTGCCAGGCGTGCTCGACCAGACGATCCTCACACCTGCCCTGCTCCCGACGGACTACTCCACCTACCAGTTCAAGAACGCCAAGGTGCACAACAAGGAGTTCCTGAAACAGCACGGCGGACGCTACAACGGCTTCCCCTTCCGCACCTTCGGAAGCGGCGTCTGGATGGGTGGCTACAGCGACCACTTCCCCGTCTATGTCATCTTATTAAAGAAAGCCTGATTTCACTCGACCTCGATCTCGTCAACAAAGATCCACGCAGGGTGGCCATAGCCTTCATGGTCCTCGGGTAAGTCATGGCCTTTGATGACCACTTCCACATATCTCGCCACGACAGGATCAAACTCCAACGTATAGGCGAAGATGCCATCTTGGTCTGACCATGTGGAGATCGGGAACTCCTTCCTGGCAACCTCACGGAAAGTCACACCATCCTCGGAGACCAGTACCGTAGCCTGACTGGGATTATAGATCCAAGGGCTTTTGTTCACTAAGGCATGGAAACGCACAAGGCTCATCTCGGCAGGCTGCTCCAAATCGATGACGGCATCCAGCGGCGTTCCCCAAAAGCCAAGCCAACGGCCGGAATTGTAGGTGCTCCTGCCCAATTTGCCATCATTCAGCACGGGCGCACCTTCGTAGGCATATTTCTCAGCGGGTTGTTCGCGTAAAGTGATGGGCTTGCCCGTAGCCAAACTAGGAGCTACCGTATCGGTCCAAACCTGTGGGTTGAAAATGTGCTTGGCATAGTTGTAATGATAGAGATCGTAGAGTTGGGCCATCTTACGACAACGCTTGACAAAAGCATCAAAATCACGGTCCGTCGGATTATTCCATTGGATCTCGGCCAACGCATCCATTCGAGGCATGGCCATGTATTGCACATGACGGAACGAAGCGATGTATTCCGTCCAGATGTTGGCTTGCACGCCGATGATATGCTTTTGTTGCTCCGGGGTCAACTCCTTGGGGAGGGGCTGGAACTCATAGACTCGCTCCACAGGAAGGTAACCTCCGATGCACGAAGGCTCATTGGCGATGTCCTCACTCTGATAGTAGTCGAAATAGAGATGCGAATAGGGAGCCATGATTACATCGTGACCTTTGCGGGCTGCTTCGATGCCCCCCTCGGTGCCACGCCAACTCATGATGATAGCCGTCTCGGAGACGTTGCCTTCCAAGATCTCATCCCAACCGATGACACGCCGTCCGCGGGCCTCCACCACCTTCGCCATGCGGTTCATCACATAGCTTTGCAGATAGTCTTCCTTGGAGAACCGGTCATCTCCTTTGATGCCCAATGTCTTGATCTTCTTTTGGCACTTGGGACATTGTTCCCAGCGCACCTTGGGACATTCGTCGCCACCGATATGTATATAGGGTGAAGGGAACACATCCATCACCTCGTTCAGCACATCCTCGACGAACTGCATGGTCTCTTCATTACCGGCGCAAAGCACGTCTTCCGAGACACCCCAGCGTTTCCACACCTCATAAGGACCTCCCGTGCAACCCAACTGAGGATAGCACGCCAACGCCGCCTGCATGTGGCCGGGCAGATCAATCTCAGGAATGATGTTGATATGACGCTCAGCGGCATACTGGATGAGGTCACGAAGCTCTTCCTGGGTATAGAAACCGACGTGACGGATGGTATCGTAAAGATTGCCGTTATGCCCGATGACGGTGCCGTTACGATAGGCTCCAATCTCCGTCAGTTCAGGGTATTTCTTGATCTCGATACGCCAGCCTTGGTCATCGCTGAGATGGAAGTGGAACTGGTTCATGTTGTGCATGGCCAACATGTCGATGTAGATCTTCACCGAATCCAAGTCCATAAAATGACGGCAGGGGTCAAGGTGCATTCCACGATAGCCGAAATTGGGCCAGTCACGGATGACGCCGCAGGGGAAGGAAGCGGAAGACGCTCCTGCTGTGGGAAGGCTTTTACGCAAGGTCTGGATGCCGTAAAAGAGGCCCGCCGTATCGGATCCCTTGATACGGATCTGCTTCGGCGTCACCTCGATTTCGTAGGCTTCGCCATGCTCGAAGGCACTTGGCTCCACGGTGAGCACAATACCATCGGACTCAATGCCTTTGGTTTCATGGATTTCTTCCATGATAGGCGTAAACTGCAGGATCTCATAGACATAATCGCTGAGAAACTGCGCCTCACGCTTGAGGTCGGCGTCATAATAGATCTTTGTGGACGCTTGCAGCACGAAAGGCTTTTCCTCGTTCAACTGGGTCTCCTTGGGAAGCGGGATGACCTCATACGAGGCTTGAGGGATGTCCTTAGTACAAGCCGCGAAAAGGAGAGCCACCGCGAAAGCAAAGTGTATCTTCTTCATTATTATATAATTAAATATTTGACAATCAGTGCTTTAAAGCATTATTAATTGCTTCCACCACCATAGCCTCCATCGGGTAATAGGTGTCTGGATTGGGATGGCATCCATCTTCGCTCAAGGCTTTCGGAAATCCCAGGTTCTCGTCGACGAGGGCGGAATGGTAATCGACATAGACAATGCCATTGGCTTCGGCATAGGCCTTCAATTGACGGTTGATGTCGACGATGGTCTGACCGACATTCTCAAGTTCCGGTCTCCAAGGGAACCTGTTGCAGGGCGGAATGGAACTGATCAAGGGGATGATGCCATAGGTCTTGGCGAGAACACACATGGAAACCACGTTGTTGATCACTTGTTCCGGACTGACCCAGAAATCGTTATGCGCCACGTCGTTGGTGCCGGCCATGATGACCACCGCCTGGGGATGGAGGGCAATGACATCCGACTGGAAACGCACGAGCATGTGGGCCGAGTTCTGTCCCCCGATACCCCTGCCGCAATAGTTGTGCTCCTTGAAAAACTCGGGATGGAAATAGGCCCAGTTCTCGGTGATGGAGTTCCCCATGAAGACGACTTGGGGATAGTCCTGGCTTGCGATGATGCGCTCGTTGTCCGCTTGATAGTCGTTGAAGCGAAACCAGTCTTGGGAATAGCCAAACAGTGACATGGTGAGGAAAAGGAAGATTAGGACAGTTTTTTTCATAGGGCTATTATTCTTGGTAATACACACGCTTCACCCGCTGGGAAATACGAGTCATCACTTCGTAGGGAATGGTCTGGCAGGCCTTGGCGATATCGTTGATGGGGTGTTCCGCGTCGAAAATCACCACGGTGTCGCCTTCCTGAGCCTCCACGTCGGTCAGGTCGAGCATGCACATGTCCATGCAGATGTCGCCCACGATAGGCACTTGCTGTCCGTTGACATAGAACTTCCCGTTGCCGTTGCCGAGCAGACGGGAGAGGCCGTCGGCATAACCGATGGGGACGATGCCGATACGCATGTCATGCAGGGCGCGGCCGTGGCGGTTATAGCCGATGCTGTCGCCCGCCGGGATCTCCTTGATCTGGTTGATGGTGGTCTTCAGCGAGACGACGGTCTCCAGCACCCCCTCATCCGCCTTGCAGGTCTCCACGCCGTACAGACCGATGCCCAGACGCACCATGTCGAACTGGTATTGAGTGAATCGGGTGATGCCCGCCGTGTTCAGGATATGACGCAACACCTTGTAGGGGAAAGCCTCCACAATCATGCTGCTACCTTTCTCGAAGACCCTGATCTGGCTCATGGTGAAGTCATCTTCCTCGGGGTTGTCGGCAGTGGCCAGATGGGAGAACACGCTCTTGACCCGCAACAACGGATTGGCCTTGATCCTTTGGATCAACTCAGGCAGCTCCTTCAGGGAGAAACCCAGACGGTGCATGCCTGTGTCCAGCTTCACATGGACATTCAGCGGCGTCGTGACTCCCGCGGCTTGCAGGGCCTTCTCGATGAACTCCAGGTTGCGGAAACTGAACACCTCAGGCTCCAGATGGTACTTGATGATGTTGTCGTAGCTGTTCACCTCGGGACTCATCACCATGATGGGCAGGCTGATGCCCGCCTTACGCAACTCCACACCCTCATCGGCAAAAGCCACCGTGAGGTAGTCGGCCCGATGGAACTGCATGATGTTGGACACCTCATAGTTGCCGCTGCCGTAGCCGAAGGCCTTGACCATGATCATGATCTTGGTCTCGGGCTTGATGAGGGAACGGTAGTGGTTGAAGTTGTTGATCAGGTGGTTGAAGTTGACCTCCAGCACCGTCTCATGGGCTTTTTCCTGCAACTCCATGCCGATGCGCTCGAACTCGAAGGAGCGGGCGCCCTTCAGCAGGATGGTCTGGTTACGGAAGGTCGAGAACGGGAAATGCTGCATGAAGTCGTCGACATCCGTAAAGAACCAACTCTTCACGGAGAACGCCTTGGCTTGCCGGCTGATGGCAGGCCCGATGCCGATCAGCATCGTGACGCCTTTCTCCTCCATCAACTTCGCGATACCCGAATACAACTCCTGCTCGTCGCTGCCGCTCTGCAAGATGTCGGAGAGGATCAGCACCTTCTCCTTATGCTGTTGCTGCTGGTTCATCACGTCGAGCGCGATGGCCAGGGAGTTGACGTCGGAGTTATAGTAGTCGTTGACGATGGTGCAGTTGTTGATGCCCGACTTGATCTCCAGTCGCATGGCGATGGACGACAGGGAACCCAGCCGCTCGGCCAGCACCTTGGCATCCATCTTCATCAGGAGGCAGGTGACGATGCAGTGGACGGCGTTCTCCACGGAGGCGTCATCAACGAAAGGTATGGTGAAGCGGTGCGTCGTCCCTTGATAGACGATGCTCATCTCGGTCTCTTTCGCTCGCTTATGGACTGCGGCGACATACACCTCCGCCTCCTTGAACTTACGGCTCCAGGCGAGGAGCCTCACCTTCTTGCCGAGGTCGGCCCGTAGAATCACCTGCTGGATGTCGTAATAGTCCATGCAATAGACCAAGGTCTCCACCTGCGTGAACAGGTGAAGTTTCTCCCCAGCCTTCTGCATATAGCTGATGAAGTTCTCCTCATGGGCTTGCCCGATATTGGTGAAGATGCCGATGGTAGGCTTGATGATCTGTTGAAGCGCCTGCATCTCATTGGGTTTGGAGATGCCCGCCTCGAAGATGCCGAGTTGATGCGTCTCGTTGATCTGCCAAACGGAAAGCGGGACGCCCACCTGGGAGTTGTAACTCTTGGGGCTTCTCACGATCCGAAAGTCCGGACTCAGCAACTGGGCAAGCCATTCCTTGACGATGGTCTTGCCATTGCTTCCCGTGATGCCGATCACGGGAATCCGGAACTGAGATCGGTGATAGGCGCCCAGTTGCTGCAAGGCCTTCAGGGTATCCTCCACCACCAGGAAACTCGCCTCGGGGAACTCACCGTCCGGGATCACGCTGACGACAAAGCAGCGGACCCCGTTACGGTATAATTCTTCTACATATTTATGGCCATCGTTTCTATTGCTCGTCAGCGCGAAAAAAAGCGTCTGGCCAGGGGTGACCAACTGCCTGCTGTCGGTGAGCAGGTCCTGTATCTGACGGTCTTCCTGGCAACCCTGCCATTGGCCGCCGACGATTTCCACGATGTTACTGAACGCGTACATAAGTCACGTCTTCCTAGCATCATTTCGATACCAAGTTGAAGGTATCTTGGGCGATGACGAACTCCTCGTCGGTAGGATAGACCACTACGGTGACCTTGGAGTCGGGAGTAGAGATGACACCCGCCTCGCCAATGGTCTCCTTGTTCATGCGATGGTTGAGTTTGATGCCGAGGAAGTCCATGTCTTCGAGGATCGCCTCACGCATGAACCAGGCGTTCTCACCGATGCCGCCGGTCATCACGAGGACGTCGGCGCCGTTCATCACGGCCATATAGGCTCCGATGTATTTCTTCACCCTATGGGAGAACATGTTGAAGGCATAGGTCGAGCGCTCGTCGCCTTCTTCCTTGGCGGCGCGGACGTCACGCATGTCCTGCTTGCCTCCGGTGATGCCGACGAGGCCTGACTTCTTGTTCACCAGGGTGTTCATCTCCTTGGTGTTGAGGCCTTCCTTATCCATGATGTACATGAAGGCACCCAGGTCGAGGTCGCCGGTACGGCTGCCCATCACGAGGCCTTCCACCGGGGTGAATCCCATGGAGGTCTCGACGGACTTGCCATATTCCACAGCGGCGATGGAGGCGCCACTGCCAAGATGGCAGGTGACAATCTTGCACTGCTTCCAGTCCTTTCCGACGAAATCGGCGGCCTTCTCGGCGACGAACTTGTGGCTTGTGCCATGGAAACCGTAACGACGGATGCGGTACTTCTCGTAGTATTCGTACGGGAGGGCGTACAGATAAGCCTCAGCCGGCATGGTGGAGTGGAAAGAAGTGTCGAACACAGCCACCATCGGGATGCCAGGGAGCACGTTCTCCATAGCGTGGATGCCTTGGAGGCTGCCCGGGTTATGCAACGGGGCGAGGTCGCAGAGGGCCTCGATGCCTTCGATGACCTTCTGGTCGATGCGCACACTCTGGGTGAAAGTCTCACCGCCATGAGCCACGCGATGGCCGACAGCGTCGATCTCCTTCAGGTCCTTGATGACACCCATCTTCGGATCCACCAAAGCATTCAGTACCAATTTGATGCCTTCAGTATGGTTCGGGATGGGCAGTTGCTCATAGTATTTCTCTCCGTTGTATTTATGTGTGAACTCACCCATTTCAAGGCCGATGCGTTCCAACAGACCTTTGGCCAACAGATGAGCGGAGTTGGCGTTTTCCATATCCAGCAGCTGATACTTGATGGAGGAGCTGCCGCAATTCAAGACTAATATTTTCATAAGTTGATCAGTTATTCAGTTGTTCAGTTTTCCACTTTCCGTTTTCAATTTTTCTGCGCAATGGCTTGGTTGCAAGTGATGGCCACCAGTTTATACACATCGTCGATGGAGCAACCACGGCTGAGGTCGTTGCAGGGCTTGGCGAGGCCTTGGAGCACGGGACCCACGGCTTCGGCGCCGGCCAGACGTTGCACGAGTTTATAGGCAATGTTACCCACTTCGAGGCAGGGGAACACGAGGGTGTTGGCCTTGCCTGCCACAGGGCTGTTCGGGGCTTTGCTGGAGCCGACGGAAGGCACAATGGCGGCGTCTGCTTGCAACTCACCGTCGAGGACGAGGTCGGGACGACGTTCCTTGGCGATACGGGTAGCCTCGATGACCTTGTCGACCACCTCATGTTTGGCGCTGCCCTTCGTAGAGAAGCTTAAGATGGCGGTGATGGGGTCGATTTTGGCGATGGCCTTGGCAGTGTCGGCGGTGCAGATGGCGATTTCAGCCAGTTGCTCGGCTGTCGGCATGGGTGTGACGGCACAGTCGGCGAAGACCATGCGGCCGTTGGTGCCGTAGGGGCAACCTTCGGGTAGGAACATCGTGAAGGCACCGCTGACGCAAGTCACGCCTGGCACGGTCTTGATGATCTGCAAAGCGGGACGGAGCATGTCGCCTGTGGTGCTGCGGGCACCGCTGACGAGACCGTCGGCCTCACCAGCCTTGACCATCAGGATGCCGAGATACATGAAGTTCTGGGCCAGGTCGTCAGCTTGTTCGGGGGTCATGCCCTTTGCCTTGCGAAGTTCGTAAAGCAGGTCGGCGTATTTCTTTTTGTCGGGATTGTTCTTGGGGTCGATGATACGGGCCTTGTCGATGTTCTTGAGGCCGAACTCAGCGGTCATCTCTTTGATTTTCTCGGCAGGTCCTATCAGGATGATGTCGGCTACGCC
>JAEEGL013844679.1_pt1 | contig 12633 bp, 8 predicted proteins | sample 9134231 | NCBI WGS metagenome assembly JAEEGL01 (sample SAMN16246548, study PRJNA631951) | gut metagenome | biome: gut microbiome; feature: rumen; material: fiber-attached | host: Bos | place: Iran: Karaj | collected 2018-10
ATGTAGGCATCCATATTAGAAATAAAGCAAGAATTGTCAAAGCATATACAGCACATTGCTTCCACTGCCTTTTATCCTTCTGAATCAGAGTTATATAAAGAATTAAATGGATTATTCCGGTAAAAAAAGTTGCATAATAATGTGTAAAGCTCGCAATAAGGCTAAATATAAAGAAAAGCCACTTGTTTTTTCTACATGGTTTAATATAAACTAAATAAGCAAATGCCGCAGTCAGCATAACAAATAATGCTGCTATCATATACATGCGGACAAACAATAAAGGATTGTTCAACATACATGGGAAAAGCGTTAATGTATAAGCTGCAATAAGTGCATATTTACGACCAAATATCAAACGGCCGACATAATAGGTTGCAGTTATCAATGCAATATAACATACTGCATTAAAAGATTTTAATCCTACAATTGACGTACCCGTCAAGTATGACCAACTCTTTAGGAGTATATAAAAAACTGGAGGATGAGAATCATATCTCAGATTATAAATCAGTGTAAGGAAGTCATAGTTCCTAATTTGCTCGATTGTAATAAAGTCATCGCCAAACAGGTTAACGTTCAATGTAAGTAACAAAGCTGTTGCTATTATAATAAAAACTAACAGCGACTCGTAGAAATATGATATAACTCTTATTTTCATCCCTATATATTTTTATCTTTTCTTATTCTTTAATTATTGCCCAACAAACCACTTTGTTTTTCCAAATCTTATAGCAGCGTTACGAGGCGATAAAACTAACTTTACTTTCTTAAAATTCCAACTCTGAATTTCATCTTTCTTATCAATTAGCATATTAATTCTATTTATTAACTCCAAAGAGGTATTTTCAAGATAACCAAATGGGCCGCATAATGAGAAAAGATTCTCAAAATAATCATTTTTTAATGACAATATTGGAATTTCACAATTAATAGCGTCAAAGACTGAACCACTGGCAGTATATTTATAACCTTCAGAAGGAAAACAATATACAGCATAATCTAATTGACATATATTGTCATAAAGAATTTCACGACTAATATAATAGGGACCAATTCCATTGGGTATAACTATACCAGCCTCTAAGAATTCTTCATTTCTTCCAGCGGTATTACCAATTATTCGAAATTCAACTTTTTCATTTCCTTTAAATGATTTAGCTATATCTATAAAATCAATAATACCTTTTGAATTTCTTACACCTCCAATATAACCTAAAATAATTTTATCATGGTTCTTTTTTATTTCATTTCTATTACAAAATATCGCAGTATGATCAAAATAAAGTAGTTTCTCTTTTATCTGACCAGATAATAACGGCAGAAGATTATTATATATACATTCCCCGAGAACTGTAAACCATATATTTTCCGAAACAATAATTTTATTATTATCAAAAAAATGAATTGATTTTCGAAATAGGGAACTTACTGGACGCAGATCTGTAATGTCTTGCATCTCCCCATGACATATCACTAGGATTCTTTTTTTACAAATCCTTGAAACATAGTTAAGTAAATACAATGCCAATACCGTATTGTAATTAATTATTACGTCTGTATGCTTGGGGGCTTTAAGGACAAGAACAACATTTATAATAACTGCTAATACTTGCTTTATACCATTTCTCAAACTTGGAAACCTACCATTATGTTTTAAAAACCAAATTCTATGATAACGAACATTATTTGGTAATTCATTTAATAACTTAGATACATTCTCAAAAGAATCTCTCCTTGCATAGTAATCAATCTTATTATATAAGTGTGAAAACATTAAAAGAGAAGACGCATCAAACATTTCATGGACATGCCCTATTGAAAATGTATCAATATAATAAGCTCTCTTCATAAATATTCATTTTTCATTTAATATATTTTTATAAGCTATCAATTTTAACATTAAAGCTTGAAAATAACCATATTTGTCAGTTTTTGCCACCATTGGTAACATATTCTTTGAAATGAAGCATGGCGACTAAAAAAACAAAGGCTATCATAATCGTTACTACTGTATTCCACAGCTCTCATTCTTTGAACGAGTGTAGAGGAGCATTTCCCGAGTTCAAAAACAATATGTCATAATTGACATATTACTCCTATTTTCATTATTGAAACAACATACTTTAAATAAAACTATCGAATTGAATATCTAGTGCTTAAGAATAAACACCCTAAAAGTTTTATGCGTTCTGTAATAGTATAATAATACCTTAGAAATAAAGGAAAATTAAATAAAAATATTATCCTATATAGGATATAAATAGGATATGAGTATCTTTTTCGAAAATAAAGAAACTGTCCCTGCAAGAATATCTTTCGATTTTCGTATGTATATTTCTTTTTAGATTTGCCTCTTGTTGATGCATACTCCAGATGAACAATCCTAGGGCCCGGGATAATCATAGCTTTCCACCCTGCCTTTTTATATCTGAATTGCATTTCTGACTCCTCGTAATACATAAAGAAATCTGGATCAAACAAGCCATTCTCTTCGATAACCTCTCTCTTCAAGCATAAATCTGCCCCAATGACATATTCAACAAAAAAAGGGTTCAACTTATCAGGATTTATTGAAATTTGCCGTTTCTTACATATACCCAACAATCTTAAATAAAAAAACAATGTGGATTTTACAGTATTTTTTATAGAAGGGAATTCGCCATATGAATTATTCTCTTTTCCATCCGGAGACAGTAATTGCGATCCTATACACCCCACGTACTGTGGTAATTTTTCAAATGTATCAACAAATATTTTAAGAGAATTATTTAATAGGAATGTATCACTATTCAATAATAGGATATAACGTCCTTTTGCTTTTTTATAACCTAAATTGTTAGCCTTACCAAACCCAAGATTCTTTTCACTTTGTATGTATATTATACCAGGATACCTGCTTAATAATGCTTTACTATCGTCCTTTGTCGAATCATTATCAACTACAATAATCTCAAAACTAACCCCTTCTGTATTTTGAAAGATACTGTCAAGACACTGAAGTGTCACCTGACAAGTATTATAATTAACGATTATAACAGAAATATCTATCATATGGATCTAGTAACTAAAAAAAATTCATCTTATTTTTAAAGCATAAAATGTATCTTTATGGCGCGACTATATTGATAAGCGTAGATTTTTTCATAATATGTCAGTGCCCTTACATAATTACGCTCAGCTTATATACTTAGAAATAATTCTCTTGGAGTAATCATATCTTTTATATGACACCAAATAGAAATATAGTGAAAAAATAAGATTACTTGGAACAAATAATACAAGAAATGTATGTATCGTAGGAACAAGAAGGATCCACAACGAGTAGCCTCTTAAATAAACAGGCATTTTTTTTGCAAATAAAGTATACAAAACACTTTTATATAATATGAATAATGGGAGGATGCCGTAATAAAAAAAAGTGCCAATAATACCAATATCACTCACATAAATATTGCTTGGCCAACTTTCAATTACTTTTGTATACAATCCCTTTCCTGTCCATACGCCATTGCCAAATAGTATTTTTATAAGATTATCCTTCGCTTCAAAAACATAATACTGAATTGCAAGTAATCTTGGATAATTCTCATCTGCCATCTGTTCTTCTGTTTCTTGAGCAAGGCTCTGCCATATTATTGATAAAACAGGAATGGCTACTAATACAATCCCTATAATTATTATAGATGTATACCCCTTTGAGGTCTTCAACAATTTGTATAAGACATATAAGACAAGTGGAGCAATCCCAATCAATGTGCTTCTATTTTGATAGGCTATGAGTAATGCGAGTAACGACATACACTCCACAATATCATGGATGGTATGCTTTCTTACCAGAGTTGAAAACTTGTAAAAAAAGTAAAATGCGGCCAAAGGAATACCGGGCACAATAGTACCAATATCAGTTGTTTCCCCCATAGCTTTTGAATTCAAGAATCTTTCCGCATTATCATTATCAACAAAAAAACCAGGCATAAAAATAGACCAAATAAAGAATACCATTGTAATAAATGAGCAGATCCGCATCGGTTCAAATAATTCTTTTTCTGTTGGACGAATTACAGCAATAATAGGCAAAAGGAATATTGCAAAATTAAAACGCTGCGAAATCATCGTACTCAAATAAGGTTGACTATAATAATAAAGTGGCACAAGAGGAGATATCAATAGACATAATGTTATAACTATTGTTATCGAATTAATACCGGGAAGAGAGTGATGTTTGTTTTTTTTAGAATACACAAGCCATCCCCATCCCCCCCAAAGCATAGTTAGTACGAGCGAGGCATCTAAAGTTATAACAGAAGAAGTAAAGCAGTTTGTCAAATAGCCAAATGACAAAACATAAAGAATAAAAAAATACCTTCTCTTATCCATAAAGAAAACTTTTCAAACAGAACAGATTAGGAAATCTTTAAAAAATATCTACAAATTTACAAAAACTATCGAAAGCAATTTTTTTTGCTTTTGTTTTTGCTTCCAAACTACTAGAAACCCGAAAGATTTTATTAGAGAAGTCATTAATGCAAGTTCTCTCGTTGTTCTTATCTTCAAAAACTTTCGTAATATCTACCATACATTCTGTTTTGCCTAGGATATTAAGCAAACCACTAATTTTATGTTCATAACTTAAAGCGACGAAAGGAATACCCTGATTTATTGCAAAAACTATAGAATGATACCTAGCTCCAATCATACATGAAGCTTTGCTTATGATGGATTGTTGAATATCTGAGGAATAACAGTCTGGTATTACTTCAATATTAGTTTTTTTGACATATTTTTTAAAATCACAAAAGAATAGGTAATCATCACCTAAGTATGTTCCATAATTAAATGTCTGAGGTAACATAACAACTTTATGAGATGGATATTTCTGTAATACAATATCAAGAAGTTTTGAATAAAAATCCATCACTTGCTCTTTTGTATACTTCTTATATGCGTAATGCCATATCAATAAATTTGGAACAAAAACCACATAAGGCATATTTGCTATTATCTGGATTATCTTATCAGGTAACTCCACTTTCGGTGAATCGAGGAAAGCAGTGTCAACAGTCAGCACGTAATCCATATTTAAATCTTTTGCGAACATTGCCGTCTTAGAATCTCTAATAGAACAAAAAGAAAAATAACGAATTATTTCCAGACTCCTTTTTTTAAAGCGTCTATTTAAGAATGTTTCTGTAGGAAAGGGCCCAAAAGACCTACCAAAATATAAGAGAGGTTTATCCATAAACTTAGCCATATGGAGATAAAAAAGATGTGTCCAGTTCTGAAATCCGCCCATACATATACCACCTGGAGCACAAACAACATAATCAGCCCATCGATAATATGACATAACTTTAATTATTGTTGGATTCAGATACCATATCCATTTACAACTAAGCTGCAGAGGTCTTACTAAAAGTTTTTTTGTTATTTTACCTCTCTCATTCTTTAACAAGTTAACATACTTTACCTGTGCTAAATTTACATTAAACTGCGAAATAGAGTTCTCATTCATCCCTATAAAGAGCACGATTATTTCTACTTCTGGTAAAGCCTTAACAATAGATCGCATTAATGCTTTATGCGCAGATTCGTCACCACGATTATTAAGTGGCTGATTTATAATAAGTATTTTTCTCATTTTATACTCTTAATCTATATTTTTGATTTGCCTTTAATCAGTTCTATTGTATTCATTAAAGTCTCGTTAAAAAGTATTTTACACGACAATAATATATAAAATAATCCAACCAAAAATCCCACAATTAGTTGTGTATAAATATTACTAATTAAAGATATTACCACATATACTAGTATACCCATAAATAACGAGTTAATAAAATAAGGGATTGCGACTAAGAATTGTTTCTTTTTAGGTATATCAAGCGCTATACTTGAACAGATATTATCTGCTACAAATGCAATAAGATATATTAAGACAGTTCCAACGCAAACACCTATCATTCCTCCCAATAAAGAAACAGCAATTATTGCTATTCCTATGGGACGTTTAATAATCTCTAATTTAAATAACAGGTCTGGTCTGTTTACTACTTTAAGTATACTTTGGTTAACGGCGCTTATTGGCTGCCACATCAACGCAAAGCATATTATCTGTAGCATAACCACACATCCTTCCCATTTTACTCCTATCAATGAGATTATTAATGGGCGTGCGATAGCCGCAAGTCCAATCATCAAAGGGAAAACTACAAATATTGAAACACGGTATATTTTTAAATATATCGATAGCACTTTTACTTTATCGTTGTTTACACTACTTAATACAGGAAAAGAAACATTATTCAATATTTGGGCAATATTTGAGGATGGTAACTGTGCAAAATGACTTGATCTAGAGTATAACCCTAAGTCACCAGCTCCGAATTTATTACCAATTAATAAAGGATAGATATTATTATATATGTTTTGAATTAAAGATGATCCCAAAATTTTAGAACCAAACCCAAACAGATAGTTAAAAGATTCTCGCGAAAATCTTTTGCTAGGTCTCCAATCCGAAATAATCCAATATGCAGATAGAATAATGAGTTGACTCAATAGTTGTTGTATTACAAGTGCCCATACTCCTAAACCTTTATATGCTAAAAGAATACCTAATACTCCCGTAATTATGTTGGACATAATAGCAGCTATAGAGGGCGTTCTAAAATCCAACTTGATAGAAAAAATAGCTGTCTGAACGATACAAAAAGATTGTAAAATAATCCTTATAGACAATATCTTTAAGAGAGGATCAAGCAAAGGCAATTCATAAATATTGGCAATTAACGGTGCTGATAGAAACATTATTAGATAGCATACAAATCCAACTACTATATTGAAATAAAATTCAGTGTCATAGTCCTCTGGTTTCTTTTCCTCTTTACGTATCAGAGCTACAGAAAAACCGCTATCAACAAATATTGAAATGATACTAATAAAGACCATCAAAATCCCAATCATTCCATAATCATTGGGAGAGAGTAATCTTGCAAGGACAATTCCGAATAGAAAAGTTAATCCTTGATTGGAGAATGTATTAATTGCACTCCAAAATACTCCTTTTCTTGTTTTGCATTTCAAGTTATCTTGGGACGTCATAAATATTCTTTCTGACAAAGATTACTCTATAGAATACGTTATAAAAATATGACAATACGTAAGATAATAATCTATGGGCAACTATTGCTATAAATATAAAAGCAACAACTTCACAAGCAAAAACCAGACAATTATCTGTCAACGTCATTAGAAGAGAAGGACATCCTTTTTTTATAAACACCTGATTATCAGTTAGTAAATATATTCCAATAAAAGGCAGCCCAATTTCTAAAGACAGAGCATTAACAATCTTATTGTCTTTATCAAAGCATTTTGATGCCCATACGCAAAGCGCAATTGCTATAATTACATATAGAATATCATTATAATTTGCTACATATTTTATCAGATTGTTTGGAAATACAAATGCACAAGTAAGTAAAATGCCCATCGCGCATATACCAAGGCACACAGAATACTTTACAATCATATTATAATAATTAGCTGAAAGTATTCCAACCAAGAAATATATGATATTAATGTCCACACTATGATCATTTTTATTTAAAGCTAGCCTATATATGAAATAATATAGAATGGCAATTATCATTAACAATAGTATGCTATTTTCGCCTTTACATAGGTGATATTTTGATACAAAGGGATATAGGATAATAACAATTACTAGAGGGGCTGTGTGGAAGAAACTTACAGATTGACTTAGTAATGTAGAAAAAGCAAATTGACCAGACCAAAGAAGCGAGATAGCAACATACAAAAATGATGAAATAAAAAATAAAACCAAAGTTTTTGGACTGTCTTTGATACCGAAAAATCCTAAACCTACAAAATAGCCAACAGAACCTATCCTACAAAAAAGATACAATAAGAATGGGGGAATCGTTGAAATGGTATCACTATATTGAAATAGTTGATCCCAATCAAGCTTTAGTCCATGAGCAACTACATGTCCCAGGAAAAATAGTATCTGAAAGAAAAGTAATATTACGATTCCGTTATTAGTTTGAGCTTTATTTATTTTCATATTAATATATACTTCATAAAACTTCTCCTATATGACCTTCTGTCGCATTATCCCTATGATGAATTGTTGCAGGGTTGCCAATTACTATAGAATGAGACGGCACGTCAAAATTTACAAATGTATTTGGTGCAATAAGCACGTCATCCCCAATATTGATTCCCCCTACTACCGTTGAATTACATCGTATACATACATTTTTCCCAAAATGAGGAGAACCAGCTCTTTTCCCTCTGATATCGCGGCCTATTGTTACACCATGCGTTAAGAATAGATTACCATCAAATGTCGCATGCCCATTGATAATAACAGGACCTGGGTGTCCGATAATAAGCCCCTTTGGTATGTTCATGTTTTCATTCAGAAAGATTCCTGTACGCTCACTGTATTTGTCAAGCCTGTACCTATACCAATAATACCATACTGTTCCTTTTGCAGCCTGAGCTTTACGATAATACCAGATATATTTAATTTGAAGCATCTTTCGTTCTTTCTTAGATAATTGCTTTTTTCCTCTGAACGATGCGTTGAACTTCATGTCATATTCATATGTTTCACGAAATGCCTTATTATTCATGATCCATACCGATTTAGAAAACAATTTTTGGATTTTCATTTTTCTTATCAAACGTGAGACAAGTGATGGATGTCGGACAGTACATAACTTAACAAATGCGGCTTTGGGAGTTTTATGTAACATTTCATAGAAAGCAGTCCTGTTACCCGATTGTTCTTTATTCTTAATTAGATTGCTATTACCTTTAGCAATCTCTGCAATTGATATTTCCCGACTATCAAAGGCTATCATTATTTTACTCCAGAGATTTTGTCCTTTTTTCGAATGTACTATAACGGACGAAAGGCCTTTATTATCATTTATGTCAGGAACCAATCTACTTGCGCCCCAACAATCAGCTAAAGTAAAATCACTGATTCTCTCAGCTTTCTTGAAAGGACATTGGAAACATGATTCTCTCATATTCCATGAACGGAACATACTCTGAAGGAATAGATTATTCATTCCTCTTTCCTTGAATGTCCGCTTATCTGTATCCACATGAAAACAAAAGCTATCCCATCCTATACTCTTTTCCTTGAAATTTACATGCTTTATCTTCTCACCATCAAAGAATGTGTTAAGATAAATTTGCCATACCTTTGGCGATGGGATGCCCATACATATCAAGTCAATCGTATAGAGATTATCATATTCCTTACGTAAATATTGTTTCAGACCTTCCACTTGGCAAGCCATACCAGAATAAAGCACATACCGACCTGCAATTAATTCCTTCTTTATCTGTCGGAATGTGGTATTATCAGCCTTGCATTGAAGATACTTAGAACCTTGCAGTTTTATAACGTCCTCTTTCTTATCAATGATTAAGTGCTTTGTGTTGAACTTTTCATCGTACGCGACACCAACAACAATACCGCCATTATCTAAAATGTATTCGGCAATAACAGGAAATATACTTCCAGAGGAACTAATAAGCCGCTGCTCGTAATTTACATTCCTAGCAGCATAGCCTTTTTGCGTATCACTATAATTCTTCCGTTTCTGATAGTCATAGTTAATAACAGGACATGAAGTTTGGCACAACCCACAATCCATACATATATCTTGATTGATGATAGGATGTTCAAATCCCTCATCATCAAACTGCATAGTTATTGCATTATGAGAGCATGCAGCATAGCACGCGCCACACCCACTACACCTATCTTTCTGTAGTACCTCTATCATAACAATCTATCAGTGATCGAAAAGCAAAGAAATATTCATGCTTAATAATATACCTCTAACTTTTTTATAACATTCAAACAGTTTCTTAACTCCATATTCGATTCAGACTATGTGAGTCCAACCGAGAGAGGGGGGCTATGGAAATAACTCAAATTATGACTTTCAAGAAATCATATTATTGAGGCTATTCTTTCAGCCACTTTGTTCCAACTATATTCAACAAGGTAATTATTTTGTCTTTCAACAACATTTTTCTTAATATATACATCACTCAATAACGAATCCATCATTTCGGACAGTTCATTTACATCATCTTTTTGCATTAACAAACCTGTTTGACCATCTTGTATCAGATAAGGCATCTCATATGCATTTCTTGCAATAACAGGCAATCCAAAAGTCAAAGCTTCAACAAACACCAATCCGTAGGCTTCAAAATATGAAGGCATACAGAATATATCACAAAGGTTGAATAATTCTGCTGTCTTCTTATAATCACAGTCGCCCATAAAATGATAACCATCAATGTCCTCTTGATAAGGATTTTTCGAAGGACCTGCCACATATAGTTCGACATCCCTACGTCGTTTCTTTAATTCTTTAAAGGCTTCAACAACAACACGCCCGCCCTTCCTTTTAAAGTCTCGACCAACAAAAAGTATCTTGTTACCTTTCTTATTAGATCTATCAATCAGTGCCTTATCTAGGTTTATACCACCCCCAACAGGATGAACTTTCGTTTGTTCAATATGGCACCTTTTAACCATATCTTCAGCCAGCCATCTTCCCATCGTAAAAATGCCCTTACAATGTTGATAATAGTTGTTTTGATAAGTCGCTCTATTATGAATCGCTGCGTGAGACTGATTTTGAAAAGCAGACACTGCGAATATATCTGGCATATTTTCCATCATATGCTCAACATAAGAAACACTGAGGTCCTGATAGATGTAAGTTGAAAGGTTATCAGTATCAAATATATTCTCAGCAAATTGGAAAATTGTCGTCGGTTTCTCTCTGTTTATCTTCTGAATTGCATACTTTCCGTTTCTTTTGGTTTCCCGGAAGAAAATATCTGGTTTTGTAATTTTTTTGATTATTCTGTCTAAAATATTTGTTTTAGCTAATGATAGATTTACGTCATTAATTCCATAATACTTACTTAAAGCATTATACAAACTCCAATTAATTCCAGACCAAGCACGCTCCTTATTATTACCCCATTTTGTTAGAAATAACAGTTCTTTCATAACCAAAATAAAATATTATTATTATAAACTACAATTGAGAACAAATATTCTCTATAGATTTTTTGAATAATCTACCACACAATTCCTGAATGCATTAAAGTTGCCCATGTCATACATCCTGCCTTGAAGTCTTATGCCCATCATGCCACTACGTTCTCGAACCCTATCAAGAGCTGTAGTCAGTTCTATTTCACGCTCAGAATCTCCTGCTGCAGCTATGTCTTCGCGTAACTGCTCAAACACCTCTGGCGTAAGAACATACTGTCCGAATACTGACCAATACTTCCTCTCACCATCTTTTCCTTTCACACCAAGAAATTCCTCAGCATAGCTTGCCTTTGGTTTTTCATTCATCTGGGCTATTTTTAGGGCTGTTTCATTTTTATCCTCCCATATACCAGAAAGAATGCCGTAATGCGAGACTTCTGCTAATGGTATTGGATGTATAGATACCATCAGTTTATTGTACTGTTCGTACTTCTCAATCATCTGGAGCGCACATGTTTTATTACTATCTGTACGATAAAGGGTATCGCCCAACATCAACAAAACAGGCTCATTATTAGCAAAGTCTGCAGCTTGGTAAACAGCATGACCAAAACCACGTTTTTCTTTCTGATAAACATAGCGCAGTTTCTTTCCTATTGCCAATATACGGTTTTCGTATTCCTGCATCTCGGGGTTGAGTTTACAGAAATGCTCTTGTGGCAACGGATTCTCAAAGAAATCACGATACATCAATCTTTCTTCTTCAGAACCAAGAACAAGGCATATTTCCTCTATACCACTCTTCACTAACTCTTCAAGAAGAATAAGGATGACAGGCTTTACAATACCATCGACATCTGGGATTGGAAAGAAATCTTTCTTCATCACTCTTGTGGCAGGATAAAGACGAGTTCCAAAACCTGCAACAGGTATAATGGCTTTACGAACGGTATGAACAGGCTTTAAAGTTAAAGGATATGCCTTCATTCCCTGATTGTTTAGGTAATCAATCAGTTTTTGCTGGCAATCTTTATCCTTTGCCAGGAATTGGATGGAACCATCACCTTGGGAGCCAACGCCTTTACCTCCATAGACTAATGGCTGAATAACAGGATCATTAAGAACCTCATGTAATTTGGGCGAAGACAATTCATCTGGGCACATAGGTGCAACAGCTGTATCAAACAAGGTTTGAGCGCCCGTCATCAGTTTTCCTAGTGCCTCAGCATCCCCCTTTGCCATATATTCTATAGCAAGGTTAATAATCCTTTGATTATCTTCACCTAAGGCTTTCTGCTCACGTTCCTCCATTTCATTTGATGCAAAGGGATACCCCTTATTCAAATCACGAAGAATCTTAATGGTATCTTTCTCTGCACAAAGATCGGCAAATACCCAATATAGATGTTTCTTTACATTCAGAGTTTTAACCTCAACCTCATCGCCATCAAAAGTCATCAGATTTGGTTTAACACCAAAAGCACAGGCCTGATCTAATCTTCCACATCGTGATGCCGTTCTAAGCTCTCCCACATAGGCAATATTCATCTCGCCCATGGTGTTAA
>JAEEGL013935956.1_pt1 | contig 12633 bp, 13 predicted proteins | sample 9134231 | NCBI WGS metagenome assembly JAEEGL01 (sample SAMN16246548, study PRJNA631951) | gut metagenome | biome: gut microbiome; feature: rumen; material: fiber-attached | host: Bos | place: Iran: Karaj | collected 2018-10
GGAAACGGTCAATGCAGTAAGAAGGACTCCTCCCATGATGATCCGTGCGCTGTTTTTTACATGGAAGAAGACGATACCGAATACCGCGATAAGAAGTGATATCACGCAAACGACTGCAGACGGAGCGTCGGGATGATGATAAGAGACCGTCCAAAGGGTCGGGATCAGCGTGAGCGGTATGATGCATATGAGGTCGTAGAGTACGTTTATCATCACAGCACCTCACATATATCGGTTTCAGGCGGGATCACAAATACTTTTGTATGAGTAAGCCCGTTCGCCTTATCCGCTTCGGAAGCATCATCCGTGATCAGATAGATGATCGAGGACACTGCATTACGTTCAAGATCTGCCGTAAGCAGCTGCGCCTGCTGCCCCATCTCATGAAGCACCATGATCACGAGTTTGGACGAGTACAGAACATGATCCGACGAAAGTCCGGCGCAAAGCTTATCCGCGGTATTATCTTTCGCAAAACGAAAGCCGGATAAAAATGTATAGAAGGAATTGAAATCCGCCATATCCTTGATCAGATGCGATTCATTCCTTCCGGAATACGACCTGACTTCAACCGGAGTGTTGTTTCTTATGAAATACATGGTCAGTGCGATGACGCACTCGGATATCTGATCTTCGACGGGAAGGTAGTCCGTGGGAGCATTCGAATATCTGGCAGAGTCCATAATTATCGATATACCCTGCTTTTCCTCTCCTATACGATTTCTGACCAGAAGTTTTCCGTGTCGGGCACTGACCTTCCAGTTGATCATTCTGATCCCGTCTTCGGGCATGTGATCCCTTACGAGGACATCCGGATCCGTGGCATTTAGTCTCGTCTCCACCGCAGTCGTATCCATCAGATCTATCGTATGAAGGGCCTCCGGCGTCACGATCCTCGGAAGGACATTTACCCTGAACGGCTCACGGTTTCTGTATGTGATCCTAAAGAGGTCGAAGTAATCCCTTACGATGATGCTCTTTATGCCGACCTCATACTCTCCGCGATATTTACATATGAGGGAAGTCTCTTTTTTGATCCCCGAAAAAGGAGCAAGCTCGTATTCCGTGCTGTCATCCATTCCGTTTACTTCCGAAAAAGGAGAATAAAACAGGACACGCACGCCCGCATAGGTAAAGAAGTCCTCATTTTGAAGGGTGATATAGAACTTGGAAACGGTATCCGCAACAACCCGGGATCTGTCCAGATCCTGATATATCTTGGACCGCCAGAGAACGAGCAGGACATAGAGAAGCGACACCACGGGGACCGCGGTGACCGCAGCAAAGAATCCGTAACTGACCGGACCTCCGTAAAAAGAGATCCCGACCAGCGAAAGGATCCATAGGATGATCATAATGAGCCTTTTACGGGTCATCTCTTCACTCCATGGGAACCTTGACTTTAAGGACAAGTCCCCTGATAACCGAATCGGCATCCTCACCGGCGATCCTGGCCTCAGGTGTTAACTTAAGTCTGTGGTGAAGCACATTGATCGCAACCGCCTTGATATCATCCGGTTTTACGAAGTCGCGGGATTCTAAGAACGCCTTGGCCTGTGACGCTTTGATCAGAGACAAAAGAGCTCGGGGAGAAGCTCCTATCACGAAGCGGGGTTCTTTTCTGGTAAGATCCGCGATCTCCCGGGCATACGCGATGACCTTATCGGTGATCGTAACCTCATCGGTCTTTTTTCTGAGTTCAAGTATATCGTCAGGGGTACAGACCGGTGTGACCGAATCTTCGGTTTTGCCCTCGATATGATTCCTGACAAGCCGAATCTCCTCCTCTGAGCCGGGATACCCCACAGACAGGCGCATCATGAACCTGTCAACGCTCGCCTCGGGAAGCGGATATGTTCCGATGAACTCCACGGGATTCTGTGTGGCAATGACCATGAAAGGTTTCGGCAGTTCATAGCCCGTGCCGTCTATGGTCACACTGCCTTCCGCCATGGCTTCAAGGAGAGCGGACTGTGTCTTGGGAGAGGTACGGTTGATCTCATCTGCCAGGATGAGCTGCTTCATGATGGCACCTTCGCGGTACTCGAAACTGCTGTTTTGCATGTTATATACGGATACTCCGACCACATCTCCGGGAAGCGTGTCGGGAGTAAACTGTATGCGGCCGAAGCTCATTCCGGTGGCCTTTGCGATGATCTTGACCAGAGTGGTCTTTCCGACACCGGGTACATCCTCCATCAGAACGTGACCTCCGGCGAGCAGGCAGATCAGCACATTTTCAACAACTTCCGACTTGCCTACAAAGTATTCGTTTATGACCTCTCTTAACTTATCCGTCATGGTTCCCCCGCCCTTTCGATTTGTTATTCATGTTGAATTCATGGATGAATTCAGAACATGTTCGAAAATACATGGATGTATTTTCATGTTCAATTATAATATACTTTACTATCATGAAGGTACCTGAAGATTGGGATCTCCCCTCCGAGGGGAACGACAAACTGTGCGCACGCTTTTCACGTGCCGTATACGGGACAAATCCCGGTATGCCCTACAGGCTCTACACTCCGAAGACAAACGACAGGGTCCCTCTTGTCGTGTACATCCACGGAGCGGACGCATACGGTCTCGATAACGAATCACAGCTTTCCATGCATGACATCGGCACTGTCCTGACGAAAGACTCCTGGCAGGCCAAACATCCCTGCTTCGTCCTTGCCCCTCAGTGCGGACAGGGAAGTGCATCTTTCCATGAGCAGGCTACGGAAACCATATGCAGGATAGCTTCGATCATCGTGGGGAGCAACCCCCATATCGATACGAGGAGACTCTACATCTACGGATACAGTGCAGGTGCGGCCAAGACTTTTGTGATATTAAAAAAGCATCCCGGACTCTTCGCTGCGGCTTTCGCGATATGCGGAGCTACCGATCGTCTCGGGATAGAAAAGCTGGCTGATGTTCCTCTGTATCTAATGCATGCGCAGGATGATACGATCGTGCGCGCTTCATATAAGACACCCCATGATCCCGATCCCGTTTTTCTCGGATCATCCGATCTGTATGAGGAGATCAGGGATTCTTCCTCCGACATTACATATAAAAGTTTTCCCGTGGGATACATGAAGGAGCACTACGGCATCAATCCGCACTGCACATGGGTTCCCGCTTCCGAAGATGAAGAGATATGGGAGTGGATGTTTAAGCACGTTCAGGAGTCGGGCGGGTGATCTTCTGCTTCAGGATATTCTTAAGTATCGCAAAAGCTTCCGCATAGGACTTTTTCCTGAGTTCCTTGCGGGTCTGGCTCACATCGGCATTGAGCAGATAATTCTTGGTGATCGCAGCCATCCTGAGAGTCGTGAGCGCATTCACCGCGCCCTGTGTCGCGGAAGCGGCAACGATCCCGATAGCCTTGCCGAGAGCACCTTCGGTGGCAAGAGGGATCAGTTCTTCTATGTTCATCTCCTCCAGATTACCCGCAACAAGAGTCATCGCGAGCACCCGGATATACAGTCTCAGGACCTGGGCGTTGCTCGGTCTGAAGCCACAGATCTCCGTGATCCTTTTTATCAGGGAAAAGTTGGCGGACAGCATACCGATCATGTCATATACCGAATTCTGCGATACGGCGGTGATGATGAATATCTTCTTTGCGGTATCATAGATCTCACGGTCAAGTCTGGGCGCTATCTTCCTGTCAAAAAACTCGATCAACCTGTCATCCGTCTCGTCTTCACACTTAAGGAAGCCTTTTACCTGCTCCTGCTCTTCTGCGGTAAGATCGACGTTTTCGATAAGATTGTCGACCATCCTCTTACACCATTTGCGTCTTGCGGTACCGTCGGCGTTATGCAGTTTTTCCAGGGAAAAGATAGGTGCAAAGAACACTCCGACCATCGGATAGACGATGCCGCCGAGAACCACAACGGCTATCAGCACGTAAAAGATGATCTCGAGCACGATATGCACGGAGCCCAGTCTGTCTCCGATAGTGATCGCATTGCTGATAAGGCCCATCAGTACAAGAAGGATGAGCGATGTGAACAGCACTATCGACCACACATTTATCCTGTTGTTTTTCATAGACATTTACTCAAAATATTCTAAGGGCTAAAATCCCCTGTTCTTCAGGTCGTTCACGACCTGAATATAAAACTCTCTCACATCGAAGCCGGGGATGTTCTCACGATTTAAGTCTATCATATCACCGTGGGATATGCCTCTGTTTCCGGGCGGAGTAAGAAATACGTAGTTTTCCCCCCACTTAAAGGAGCCCTCTCCGACCAGGCCGTCATTGGGGCCGTCAAAATACTTCACGAGATGAAAACTGTAATTAAGCGGAAACCTTCCGCCGCCTGCCTTTTTCATGCAGGAACCGAAGCTCTGATAATATACTCCGGGCACGTCTTCCACTTCCTCATTGAATCTCGCGCATGATGAATGTGTCAGGTCATATACCGCCTTAAGGAAGTCGGGATCATGGTCACCCAGGCGAAGGAGTGCGGCATTATAGGTTGATGCCACATGGTTCTTTACGCCCTCGGGGATCTTTTCCAGAAGGTAATCCGCGAACTCACATCCCCTGTGAGGTGTGTTGACAGTCGTAAGACTTGCGACCATGTCCGCGATCCCGCACTTTGCGATCGCATATCTCGAATCAAGGCCTCCCTTGGAATGACCTATTATATTCACTTTTTCACATCCGGTCTCAGTGACTATGCGACGGATGCAGTCCGCCAGCTCAGCTCCGCACTCGGCGACCGAAGCAGCCGACTGCTGACCTCCGTAATATATGGTTGCACCGTTTGCGATGAGTTCGTCGGGGATCCTTCCCCAGTAATTTAAGAATCCCTGTTTGAAATCCCTGAAGAATACTCCGTGGACCAGAAGTATCGGATATTTCGTCCGGCAGATCATCTCGCTGCGTCTTGCGGCATTTGTACGTAACCTGCCGTCCTCGGTCTTTACTTCGCCGGAGACGATCTTTATCATCTTGCCGAGCATCACGAGATTCGCAGGGAATATCCATCCGAGGATGATGCCCCAGACTCTGTGTCTGATACCCAGCTGAACGGATGTCGTATATATCCGGATGATGCCGTTCCAGAAGATAACGGACAGGATGACCACGGCCGATGCGATCGTACCCGCAGTTATGCCGAGCCGCCCCGATACACTGCTTTCTCCGACATGCTTTACGATTCCCGCGATCACGAGCACGATGCAAAGCGTCAGCGATATCATGAAAAGTATCAGAAGCTCGGCACCGTCAGCGCATATCCGATGACGCCCCTTGATCAGGGAACGGTTTACAAGCGAGGGAAGGAAATTGATCAGGATGAAAAGCAGAATGAAAACGACCGCAGCATATCCCGGTATCCCCTTATCCGCAAATACCGCTTTTACCATCGGGTTCAGGGCACATACCGTGATCACGGCTACGCATATGATCCTGTATATCCACTTGAGGACAGCTCTCATGATCTTACTCCGTGTTAAATATCCCTGTCAGGGAAGTTGTATCCTACAGTTCGTACCGCTCAAGGCAAAGGCCGCACGCGGGCAGTGTCGGGCCGCTCTTTGAACGGTCCCGGGATTCGATGATACCCGGGATATCTTCGGGTGCCATGCGTCCCCTTCCGATTTCCAGCAGAGTGCCTGCGATGATACGGATCATGTTGTAGAGGAAGCCGTTTCCGGTGATCGTGATATCGATGTATTCATCGTAGGATACAGCGGCGCCCGGTCCCGCAGCTGTCCCGGAATCCGATGAAGCCGGCGTCGCAGCGGCTCGGGTCACATCCACACTTACGTCATATATCGTCCGCACCGTCGTCTCCGCCTGGGATCCGGCAGCGCAGAAGGAAGCAAAATCATGCTCTCCGATAAAGAAGCGCGCAGCTTCTTTCATCGCATCCGTATCAACGGGTCCGTATATGTGATGACGGTACAGTCTCTCCATCGGAGGACATATCTCTCCGTGATAGAACCTGTAGCAATATGTCTTCCTGGTCGTGACATGGCGCGGATGAAAATCATCTTCGGTCTGTCTCGAAGCCGTTATTCTGATATCGGGGGGAAGGATCGAATTAAGTGCCGGCACGAATCTGTCGGGCGGGATCGTCGAGGATGTATCAAAGACGCAAAGATTCCCTTTTGCATGAACTCCCGCATCGGTGCGGCTGGCACCGATCACCGTGATGTCCTCACCGGTGAGTTCGGAAAGTTTGTCGTTCAGGACGCCTTCTATGGTCTTTTCTTCATGTGCCTGAAGCTGCCAGCCATGATAGGCTGTTCCGTCATAAGCAACAGTGAGCAGGATCCTCATGGTTAAACCCTCGGCGGCTTTTGGTTTACATAAATATTCTCATTGCGATACATCCGGCCAGATACAGCCAGACTATCGCATATGCGATATAATCGCGGCTCACATATTTGAGGGGCTTCATCTTGGTACGTCCCTCTCCGCCTCTGTAGCATCTGGCTTCCATGGCCATGGCCAGGTCGTTGGCACGTCTGAATGCGGATACGAAAAGCGGAACGAGTAAGGGCACCAGAGCCTTCGCACGTTTGATGATATTGCCGGATTCGAAATCAGCGCCTCTGGCCATCTGCGCTTTCATGATGATATCGGTCTCTTCAAGCAGGATCGGGATGAATCTGAGTGCGATGGACATCATCATCGCGATCTCGTGAACCGGAACTTTTATCTTTGAAAGTGGACGAAGAAGCCTCTCCATTGCATCGGTCAGGTTATTGGGGGTAGTGGTCAGGGTCATGAGTGACGAACCCGTGATCAGAAGCGTCAGTCTCAGTGCCATCGTGGCACCTGCCTTCAGACCCTCTTTGGATATCCTGAATATGCCGAACTTCCAGAGTATCTCTCCGGGAGTGAGAAGCATGTTAAAGAGGATCGTGATCAGAAGGATGATCATGACGGGGCGCAGGCCCTTTACGATATATTTTACGGGAACCTTGGACAGCGCAACGCAGACACCCAGAAACAGGGCTACGAATATGTAGCCTATATAGGTGTTAACTACGAAGATTGATATTATGTAAACTAACGTGGCTACAAGTTTGACCCTCGGATCCAGCCTGTGGATCACCGATTCTTCGTCATAATATTGTCCGATGGTTATCTCTCTTACCATTACCGCTGTCTGCTCTTATATGTCTTACTTACCGTTTTTTGCTCTGTATAATCCGAGTATCTGCTCCACGGCATCGTCTACCTTGGTCGTGGTCTCATCAACGTCGTAGCCTATCCTCCGGATGGCTCTCATGATGTAGGTGACTTCCGGAACACCCAGATCCATGCGCTCAAGTTCCCTGACGTTCTTGAATACCTCACCGGGAACATCATCATAAACTATGCTTCCGTGTTCCATGACGATGAGCCTCTCGGCATAGTCGGCAACATCATCCATCGAATGCGATACCAGGATGATGGTCATATGTTCATCCCGGTGAAGATGTGATATCAGTTCGAGTATCTCTACGCGTCCCTGAGGATCGAGACCCGCAGTCGGCTCATCCAGGATCAGGATCTGAGGTTTCATCGCCAGAACTCCGGCGATCGCAACTCTTCTCTTCTGTCCTCCGGAGAGTTCAAAAGGAGAATTGTAGAAATCATCATCATCCACGCCCACGCTCTTTAACGCTTCATATGCGCGCAGCTCCACTTCCTTGCGGTCAAGCCCCAGATTGGTCGGTCCGAAGCACACATCGGAGAAAACGTCCGCTTCAAAAAGCTGATGCTCGGGATACTGGAAGACCAGACCTACTTTGCCGCGCAAAGCCTTGCGGTCGTAACCCTTGGCGTTGATATCCTCTCCGTCGAAAAGGATCTGACCTGATGTGGGCTTGAGCAATCCGTTCAGATGCTGGACAAGTGTGGACTTGCCGCATCCCGTATGTCCGATGAGGCCGATGAATTCGCCGTCATTTATCGTCAGGCATATGTCCTTTAATGCATGAACGCTGTGATTCGTATCGGCGCTGTATATGCAGTTTACATGATCGAGCGTCATAGACATTTCTTCAGTTCCTCCCTGAGTTCCTGCCTTGTGAGGATTCCGTCGGGAATGGGCATGCCTGCTTTCTTCAGTTCATGTGCGACCTTGGTGGCCTGCGGAACGCCCAGATGCAGTTCCTCCAGTTTCTCCACCTGCGAAAAGATCTCCTTCGGAGTTCCTTCCATCGCAATATGTCCCTTATCCATGACAAAAATACGATCGGAATAAATGGTCTCTTCCATATAATGAGTGATCAGTACTATCGTGATCTTCTCAACATCGTTAAGAGCCCTCGCCGCTCTGATGACCTCCCTGCGTCCGTGAGGATCGAGCATGGCGGTGGGTTCATCGAAAATGATGCACTTGGGGTGCATCGCAAGCACGCCCGCAATGGATACGCGCTGTTTCTGTCCGCCCGATAATTTGTTGGGTGAATGTTTGGAATAATCGAGCATGCCCAGAAGCTTTAAGCTCTCATTTACACGCTCCCATATCTGATCGGTCGGAATACCGAGATTCTCGGGACCGAATCCGACATCCTCCTCCACGAGCTGGCCGATGATCTGGTTGTCCGGATTCTGAAATACCATTCCGGCGCGCTGTCTGACTTCCCAGGTATTTTTCTCCTCGGATGTCAGCAGTCCGTCAACATAGACCTCCCCTTCGGAAGGAGTAAGTATCGCATTTATCTGCTTGGCAAGGGTCGATTTGCCCGAACCGTTATGGCCGAGGATAGATATGAACTCACCGGGCTGCACATCGATATTGACCTCATCAACGGCTTTGGTTATCCCGCTGACATTGCCCTCATCATCCCTGCGTATATATTCATATGTAACTTTGTCTGTTTTGATGATGCCCATAATCACTCATTTTACCTGTATGGACCGCTTTAGTCAAACTTTACGGTGTCTTCTGGAAGTGCTGGTAATCCTTACAGGAGTTCCAGTTTCCTCCCCATGTAAAACCGTGCGCCTTAAACAGTTTGTAGCACAGGTCATTCTCGTCTATCTTATACGGAAAAGAGGCACTGCGGTCGACATATATCTCGCTTCCCGCAGGAGAGATATAATCAGAGCCTCCCTCGCCTGCCCCGAATACGATATAAGGGTTATAGAAGGGATTGATATCGATAGCCATGCCGTAAGCATGCTTGGATAATGAGCTCGATCCGTCGACCACCCTGTAGTTGAAACAGGATGTGTTGTCGGCGCACATTGATGCGGTATCATCACCGCCGAAGTTGTCGACCAGGTATATGCTGTCTATCCGGTAATCGGATCTGTACAGTTCCGAAAAGATCTCAAGCATATCCCGTGAGATCTTCTTATTGCATATCAGTTCACCAGCCTGAGTCAGACCGTTGAAGTCAACATAGAGCAGACCGACATAGTCCAGATCCTCATAGGATATGACCATATCATCGGTTCCGGCATAGGAGATGCCGGTGATATAGTCACGCACTTCCTGAGATAAAGGTTCACTGTAGAAACCGGGTTCATAGGTATATCGACTTTCAGAGTCAACATTCGGATCATAGAAGTGAACCATCACCGAAGTGTTGTATTCCGGAACAGGATCAGAGACGTCGGTTTCGGCGGATTCTCCGGCGACATCTCCGTCGGGGGCGTCGCTCTGATTGACTGTTTCAGTCGGTTCCTTCATGGCAACCGTTTCTTCCGTTTCGGGTTCCGGGATCACTTCCTCCGTAGCCTTCGGTATCTCCATGGTCTCCCGGTCAGGTATCTCTTCCGTCTCTCTTTCGGGTATCTCTTCGGTCTCCCTGTCGGGTACCTCTTCCGTACCGTAAGCGATCTCGGGATTGGCCTCCGCGTAATCACTTATCGTCTCTCCGAGCAGGAAATGTATGCTCAAGACCGATATTGCCGTCACGAGCGCGATCATGCCCAGCCCCTGCAATATCGGGAGCGTATATTTATTCTTATGCAGTAACTTACTGATCCTGTCTTTGATTCCCATAGTGTAAAAAAGGCGTCGCATCGTAAGATGCGACGGCCTTTAATAAATCAATCCTTACTTATACGAGCTCAAGAACTACTTCCATAGCTGCATCGCCCTTACGGGGACCGATCTTAACGATACGGGTGTATCCGCCGTTACGTCCGGAATACTTGGGAGCGAGCTCATCGAACAGCTTAGCTACAAGATCGACTTCCTTGGTTGCCTTCTTGAATCCGGCGCCCTTCTTAGCGGGCTTCTCGGTTACGGTATAGAGAACCTTCATCATCTGACGTCTTGCATGAAGTCTGCTGGGAAGATCCTTCTTGATCTCCTTGCTTACCGTATCGTATACGGTAACCTTCTTGCCGTCCTTCTCTTCTTTTACTCTCTTGCCGTCCTTATCTTTTCTTGCAACCTTGGCTTCGATCGTAACTGTCTCGTAATTATCTTTTTCCTTAACTGCAAGTGCGATAAGTCCGTCAGCGATCTTCTTAACTTCCTTAGCCTTAGCCTCGGTAGTGATGATCCTTCCGTGATAGATCAGGTTTGTTACCTGGTTACGGAGCAGAGCTTTTCTCTGGTCTGATGTTCTGCTCAACTTTCTGTATTTTGCCATTGTGTGGCTCCTTTCTACACATATATGTGCTTCTTCGGTCTTATCATATATGCTGATAAAACATTACTTCTTATTCGTCGCTGTCGTTCTTTAAGCTGAGTCCCATGTCCTCGAGTTTCTTAAGGACCTCGTCAAGTGACTTCTTGCCCAGGTTACGAACCTTCATCATATCGCTGGAGGTCTTACTGATGAGATCCTCAACAGTGTTGATGTTGGCACGCTTCAGGCAGTTGTAAGAACGAACCGAAAGCTCGAGTTCATCGATGCTCTGTGACAGAACCTTGTCGTTACCGCTTCCTTCGCTGTCGGAACGGATCACAGGTCCGCCGAGCTTGGCTACCTCGGAGAGATCCACGAACAGAGCAAGGTGCTCGCTTAAGATCTTGGCAGCAAGGCTTACAGCCTCATCGGGAGCAAGTGTGCCGTTGGTAACAACATCAAGTGTAAGCTTGTCATAGTCTGTGATCTGGCCTACACGGGTATTTACAACCGATACGTTTACTCTCTCTACAGGTGTGTAGATAGAGTCGATCGGGATCACACCGATGGGCATGTCTTCTGACTTGTTGCGGTCAGCAGATACATATCCTCTGCCCTTGGTGATGGTAAGCTCGATATACAGTTTGGTCTTCTTGCCGCTTAATGTGGCAATAACCTGATTGGGGTTAATGATCACGATATCCTGATCAGCCTGGATATCAGCACCGGTAACGACGCCCTCGCCCTCATATTCGATATAAGCGATCTTGGGCTCGTTGGACTCGGAGTTGTTCTGGATAACCAGTCCCTTGATGTTCATAACGATCTCTGTCACATCTTCCTTAACACCTTCGATGGATGAGAACTCATGAAGAACACCTTCTATCTTGATCTGGCTCACTGCGGAACCGGGAAGAGAAGAAAGCATGATACGGCGAAGTGAATTGCCGAGTGTATTGCCGTAACCTCTCTCGAGGGGCTCTACAACGAATCTGCCGAACTTCTTATCCTCAGATATCTCAATATTCTTGATTTCGGGTCTTTCAAAATCAAACATTTAATAACCCTCCTTACTGGTTTTACTTAGAGTACAACTCGACAATAAGCATCTCGTTTACGGGTACATCGATCTGTTCTCTGGTGGGAAGAGACTTGATGGTAGCCTTCATGGCTTCAAGATCTGTATCAAGCCACTCGGGATAAAGTCTTCCACCGGTAACCTCTACGACATCCTTGTAACGCTGTAAGGATTTTGCTTTCTCTGAAAGTTCGATAACATCGCCGGCCTTGCACTGATATGAAGGGATGTTCACGCACTTGCCGTTAACGGTAACATGCTTGTGTCCCACTACCTGACGGGCCTCTCTTCTGGTACGTGCAAATCCTGCACGGAAAACGATATTATCAAGTCTTGACTCGAGCATGACCATAAGGTTCTCACCGGTCATACCCTTCATACGGTCAGCCTTCTCATAGTAATTACGGAAGGGCTTCTCAAGTACACCGTATATGAATTTTGCTTTCTGCTTCTCACGAAGCTGGAGTCCGTACTCGGAAACCTTTCTTCCGGAGCGTGTGGACTGTCTTCTTGATTTCTTGTCATATCCCAAGAATGTAGGATCAAGATCGAGTGATCTGCATCTCTTGAGGACAGGAGTCTTGTCTACTGCCATTGTTTTTTTCCTTTCTTTTATCGTTTACAACCCTATGGGTTTTCTTCCGACACAGTGACCTATTATACGCGACGTCTCTTAGGCGGACGGCATCCGTTGTGAGGAACGGGTGTAACATCACAGATACTTGCTACCTGTAATCCGTTTGCTGCAAGTGCTCTGATAGCTGCTTCTCGGCCTGAACCCGGTCCCTTTACGAATACATCTACAGTCTTAAGACCATGTATTGTAGCAGCCTTGGTAGCTGTCTCAGCTGCCATCTGTGCTGCATAGGGAGTAGATTTCCTTGAACCTCTGAAGCCCAGTCCACCTGCGCTTGCCCATGACAGTGCGTTTCCGGCATCATCCGTTAAGGTAACGATAGTGTTGTTGAATGAAGCCTGAATGTGTGCCTGTCCGTGTTCAACGTTTTTCTTGACAC
>JAEEGL014871451.1_pt1 | contig 12633 bp, 8 predicted proteins | sample 9134231 | NCBI WGS metagenome assembly JAEEGL01 (sample SAMN16246548, study PRJNA631951) | gut metagenome | biome: gut microbiome; feature: rumen; material: fiber-attached | host: Bos | place: Iran: Karaj | collected 2018-10
ATTTCCCAGAGCTATATGACGACGATGAAGGTGACGGACCATGTGACGCCCAGCGCCTGGATCTCCTCCTCGGCGGTGGTGTCGAACATTGCCCTGAACGCCGTGTTCATCTTCGGCCTGTTCGGGATCGCTCCCATGAACGCCCGCGGCGCGGCCCTGGCGACGACGCTGGCCCGGGTGATCGAACTGGCGCTGTGCGTCGGGATCTCTTCCGGCAAAACCTACCTGCGGCCGGCGTGGAACCGGTTTTTCCGCCGGCAGAAACAGCTGTCGGCCGATTTCAGGCGCCAGTGCTACCCGCTTTTGGGCGGCGGCCTGCTCTGGGGCGTCGGTTTCACGTCCTACACGGCGATCATGGGCCACATGGGCACGGACGCGGCGGCAGCCAACGCCGTGGCCGCGGTGGTCCGCGACCTGATCTGCTGTGTGTGCAACGGCGTGGCGAGCGCCGCGGGCATCATGGTCGGCAACGAGCTGGGCGCCGGCAACCTGGAAAAAGGAAAGGCTTATGGGATCAAGCTGAAGAATATTTCCTATGTCATCGGGCTCGGGTCCATGGCGGTGATCCTCGCCCTGACGCCGCTGGTGGTCCGGATGGTGATCCTGACCGAAGAGGCGCAGCAGTACCTGACCGGGATGATGATCATCATGGCGGTGTATATGATCGGCCGCTGCGTGAACACGGTCACGATCAACGGCGTGCTGGACGGCGGAGGGGACACGGTTTTCGATATGTATTCCCTGGCGGTGTGCATGTGGGGGATCGCCATTCCCCTGGCGCTGCTGGGCGCCTTCGTGTTCGGCTGGCCGGTGCTGGCGGTCTACGCCTGTACCTGCCTGGACGAAGTGGGCAAGATCCCCTGGGTCATGTACCGCTTCCGGAAGTATAAGTGGGTAAAAGACCTGACGCGGGACAACCCGGATGAATAAACCGGGTTAAACCAGCCGCATCAGTTTGCAGTTTTCGATGCCGGCGCTCCAGAACTGCGCGCGGGGAAGGTTCCGGACCCGGCAGACAATGCTGGAGTTCATCGCGCCGTGGCCGACGATCAGCACGTCCTTTCCTTCCTGCAGCAGCGGATTGACCCGCTCCTCCAGGAACGCGCCGGTGCGGGCGAACAGGTCGTCCAGGCTTTCCGCCCCGCCGGGCGGCGCGGTGTACAGCTCCGGATGGAAAAAGAGCTCATTAATGGGGCAGTCCGGGATGTCAAAGCTGTTTTCAATCCCTTCATAGTCGCCGAAGCCCATTTCCATGAGCCGGTCGTCCGTCAGGACGGGGATGTCCCGGCCCCGCAGCAGGATGTCCGCGGTCTCCTTCGCGCGGATGAGCGGGGAGCAGAAGCAAACGTCGAAATGCACGTCCCGGTATTCTTCCCGGGCCTTCTCCGCCATCCGCCGGCCTTCTTCGCTGAGGGGGACGTCGGTGCGGCCCTGCAGCTTGTGCAGCGCGTTCCAGTCTGTTTTCCCGTGCCTGATGATATACAGCATTGCCGCAGCCTCCCTGATCAGATAAAAGGATTATACCATAACCGGATGAAAGGACAGTGGAAAAAAATATGAAGAAATGGTATGACGAGGAATATGAGTTCACGGTGGAAGTGACAGGCTACCTGCGCGGGGACCATACGGAGCGGTACTGCCGCAACGGCGAGGAAATCGGTGATACATACACCTGTACCTACGGATGCCCGGTCAACCGGGACGGATACGGGATCTGCTCAAAGACCATGATGATGCTCTATCCGCTGATGGAAGCGGTCCGGAGCGGCGGCGACCTGGAGAACCTCGGCGGCGACGGGAAATACAGCAAAACCATTGTCTGTCCGGACGGCTGCGTGATCTTCAGGCTGACGGCAAAACCCCTGGGGAATGAGAACTTCCACAAAGGCGGTTTCTGGGAATACCCGGACCAGACGGTCTGATGTCCGGGGACGGAACGAAAATAAGAGATTACAAGGACATAAAAGGAATAAGGAAAAGGAGAAAACGCAATGGACATCAAAGCCCTGGTTTCCCGAATGACCCTGGAGGAAAAGGCAAGCCTCCTCTCCGGCGACGATTTCTGGCATACCAAGGCCGTGGAGCGCCTCGGCGTTCCCCGCGCCATGGTCAGCGACGGCCCCCACGGCCTGCGGAAGCAGGATGAGACGGCGGACCACCTGGGGATCAACGACAGCATCAAGGCAGTCTGTTTCCCGACGGCCTGCGCCACCGCGGCTTCTTTTGACACGGACATGATCCGGGAAATGGGCGAAGCCATCGGCGACAGCTGCCAGCACGAGAAGCTGTCCGTGGTGCTCGGCCCGGCGGTGAATATCAAGCGCAGCCCGCTGTGCGGACGGAACTTTGAGTACTTTTCCGAGGATCCGTATCTCGCGGGCCGGATGGCCACGGAGATCATCCGGGGCATCCAGAGCCGGAACGCGGGCACGAGCATCAAGCATTTCGCCATGAACAGCCAGGAGCATCGGCGGATGAGCTCCTCCTCGGACGCGGACGAGCGGACGATCCGGGAGATCTATTTCCCCGCCTTTGAGATGGCGGTGAAGGAAGCGCGGCCCTGGACGGTGATGTGTTCCTATAACAAGATCAACGGCGTGTATGCCTCCGAGAACCCCTGGCTGCTGACGGATGTGCTCCGGAAGGAATGGGGTTTTGACGGCTGCGTCATGTCCGACTGGGGCGCCGTGTCTGACCGGGTGGCCGGCGTGGCGGCCGGCCTGGACCTGGAGATGCCCGCCTCCGGCGGCGTGAATGACCGGAAGATTGTGGAAGCGGTGCGGGCCGGAAAACTGGACGAAAAACTGGTGGACCAGGCCTGCGAGCGGGTCCTGGGCTTCGTTTACCGTTACCTGGAAAACGCGAAGCCGGAAACGCCCTGGGACCGGGAAGCTCAGCACGCGCAGGCGGCGCGCATTGCGGCGGAATGCATGGTGCTGCTGAAGAACGAAGGGGATATCCTGCCCCTGGACAAGGTGGACGACATCGCCTTCATCGGCGAGTTCGCGAAGAAGCCCCGCTTCCAGGGCGGCGGCAGCAGCCATATCAACAGTTTCCGGATCACCGGCGCGCTGGAAGCCGCCGAAGGCCTGAAGGTCACCTACGCCCCCGGCTATTCCGTGGCAAAGGACGACGCGCCGGCGGAGATGATCGCGGAGGCGGTCGCCGCGGCGAAAAAGGCGAAGGTTGCCGTGGTGTTTGCCGGCCTGCCGGATTCCTATGAGTCCGAGGGCTACGACCGCAGCCATATGCGGATGCCGGACTGCCAGAACCGGGTGATCGAGGCGGTGGCGGAAGCCAATCCGAACACCGTGGTCGTGCTGCACAACGGCGCGCCGGTGGAGATGCCCTGGATCGGAAAGGTCAAGGCGGTGCTGGAAGCCTACCTGGCCGGCCAGGCGGTGGGCGAGGCGGCCGTGCGGGTGCTCTTCGGGGACGCGAATCCCTGCGGTAAACTGCCGGAGACCTTCCCGCTGAAGCTGGAGGACAATCCTTCCTGGCTGTATTACGGCGGGGAAGGCGACGTGGCGGAATACCGCGAAGGCGTGTTCGTCGGCTACCGCTATTATGATAAGAAGAAGATGGACGTGCTGTTCCCCTTCGGGTTCGGCCTGTCCTATACCACGTTTGAATACAGCGGCCTGAAACTCAGCGCGGACCGGATCAAAGACACGGATTCCCTGACCGTGACCGCGACGGTGAAGAACACCGGCAGCCGCGCGGGAAAGACGGTGGTCCAGCTGTATGTCGGCGACGTGGAAAGCACGGTGCTGCGCCCCGTACGGGAACTGAAAGGCTTTGTGAAGGCTGACCTGCAGCCCGGGGAGAGCAAAGAAGTTTCCTTTACCCTGGACAAGCGGTCCTTCGCTTACTGGAACCGGGAGATCCACGACTGGCATGTGGAGACCGGCGCGTTCACCGTCGAGGTCGGCGCGTCCAGCCGGGACCTGCCGCTGAAGGCGGAGGTGACGGTGGAATCCACTGTGGAACTGCCCCGGCACTATACGCAGGACAGCATCTTCATGGACGTCATGGCGGATCCGAAGGCCGCTCCCGTGATGAAGGAGTTTATGAAAAAGACCATGGAGATCTTCGGCCATGAAGAAACGGAACAGGACAGGAAGGAAGCCGCGAAAGAAGCGATCAGCGAGGACATGACCCTGGCCATGATGCGGTATATGCCGCTGCGCGGCGCCATGAGCTTCGGGGGCGGCGCGGACAGCAGCAAAACGATGGAGGAACTGCTGAAAAAACTGAACGGGGAAGCCTGATTTTCAAAACTGATCAGACTGCGCGAAAAAACCCGGAAACGGCAAAAAATGATGAAAAACAGCGCACCACAAGATGTTGTGGTGCGCTGTTGCCTGAATACATAGAAAAGCTTGTTTTTCCTATACTCCGGGGCAAAAAACAGGAAAAATACACTCCACTGTGCAAAACGGAAAAAACCATGGAAAACGTTTGCCTCAAGGGGATCGGGCGACATACATGACAAATCTGGTCAAATATTGCTCAAAAAATGATAAAAACTATTGCTATTTGTACGAACATGGGGGTATAATATGCGCAGTGACCAAGAAGGTCGCAAGAGAAAAATATACACTTGAAAGGAGAACCTAGGTATGAAGAAACTGTTGGCTGTTGTTCTGGCTGTCGCGATGCTGCTGAGCATGGTGTCCCTGGCCAGCGCTGAAGAAGTCCAGGAAATCACCTGGATGTTCTGGGACGATCTGGAGGCTTCCTCTGACCTGATCACACAGGGATTCAAGCAGGTAATCGATCGCTTCAATGAGGACTACGCCGGAAAGTATCATGTCACCCCCATCACCACCCAGCTGGAGCCCTACTACACTGACCTGAACGCTCTGGTTGACGCTAACAAGACTCCCGACGTGTTCATCGTCAGCCCCGGCCCGAACCTGACTGACTATGTTGCGCCTGGTGTTGCTGCTCCCCTGGATGAGTATCTCGAAGCGGACGGCTGGAAAGACACCTTCGCCGGTGACGCTGTGTTCGCGCAGCAGACCTATGATGGAAAGATCTACGCCATTCCGCTGAACACCGCTGCTGCCTGCGTGTTCTACAACAAAGAGATCTTTGAAGCGGCTGGCGCGACTGTTCCCACCACCTACACCGAGCTGCTGGATGCCTGCGCCAAGATCAAGGCTTACGGCAAGACCCCCATCACCATCAGCGCCGGTACCGCTTGGTGCCTGTCCATGCTGGCTGGCTATCTGTGCGACCGTGAAGGCGTTGACCTGAAGGCTCTGAACAACAACGAAGCGAGCTGGGTCAATGAGAAGACCATCGCCGCCGGCGAGAAGCTGCTTGAGCTGTCCCAGTACTTCCAGGAGACCGCGGCTGGCGACTCCAACGATGACGCCACCACCGCTCTGTACATGGAAGAAGCTGCCATCCTGATCCAGGGTTCCTGGGCGATCGGCCAGATGAACGGCGGCAACCCCGACTTCGAAGCGAAGTGCGGCGTGTTCCAGTTCCCGGCCATCGAAGGCGGCAACGATCCTGCCCGCGTTATCGCGAAGTCTGACTCCCTGGCGATGAGCTCCACCACCAAGTATCCGGAAGCCTGTATCGCTCTGATGAAGTACTTCACCGATGACATTGCCCAGAAGTACACCGCTGAAATCGGCGGCAAGATCCCGGTGACCAAGGTTGAGTATGATGCCGATAAGGCTCCCGCTCAGCTGGCTGACGTTATGAAGATCTTCGGCGCCGCCACCGGCACCTTCGGATTCTACAACGAGTCCCTGGTTTCTTCTGACGCTGGTTCCTACTTCGATGATCAGATGGTTGCTATCTTCCAGAAGACAAAGACCCCCGAAGAAGCATTCCAGGCTGTTCAGGACTGGTATCAGGAATACTTCGCCAAGCAGGCTGAAAAAGCAGAATAAGAATATTCTGTTCTCGGCGGGGCTGTTTCGGCAGCCCCGCCCTTTTTGAGCACCAGTCCGAAAAGAGTATCTGACACAGATCAAAGGGGATTACTTATGGATAAACTGCTGAAAAACAAAACCGCCATCATCTTGTTTATGGCGCCGGCGCTGATTCTGTTCACGGCGATCCTTCTTGTCCCGATTGCAACATCCTTCTATTATTCAATGTGCGATTATGACAAGGCGACCCGTGCTTATTCCTATATCGGTTTTGATAATTACAGCAAACTGCTGAAGGATCCGATTTTCTGGATATCGATCAAGAATTCATTGTTTTTCCTCCTGTTCTCCTGTATTTCCCAGCTGATCTTCGGTATGTTATATGCTGCTCTTCTGACGAATATTAACAAGGGAAGAAACTTTTTCAAAAACACGATCTATATGCCCTGTGTGCTTTCTTCTGCAGCGCTGGGCCTTCTGTGGGCGTTTGTGTTCCATGCCAAGGTCGGTATCAATACGCTGCTGACGAGTATTGGCATCAAAGGGCCCGGGTGGCTGTATGATATCCAGGGATTCATCACCCTGCCCATGTGGGTGATTGCGTTTGTGGCCCTGTGGCAGTATGTCGGTCAGTCGATGATGCTGTATATGGCCCAGATTTCCGGCATCAACAAATCCCTGTACGAGGCCTCTTACATTGACGGCGCAACCAAGACAAAGGCTTTCTGGCACATTACGCTACCGCTGATCAAACCGATGATCGGTACGGCGATGAGCCTGAACGCGATCGGTTCCCTGAAATTCTTTGATCTGATTTACTCCATGCTGGGAGACAAGACAACAAACCTGAAGATGGATGTTCTGGCTACGTTCCTGTATCGGAGCGGTTTTTCTTCCAAGGGCGGCAATCATTACGGCTACGCCAGTGCCATCGGCGTTGTCCTTGTGGCGCTCTGCCTGATTTCAACATTTGTGATCAATAAAGTATTTAAAACTGAGAATTATGAGATGTAAGAGAGGAGGATGTCTGAAATGACTGCAGTCACAGCGAAAACAAAGATTAAGAAAAACAAGCCCCAATTGAAGACTTCCACCGTTCTGATTTACATCTTGTTTATCTTTCTGGTGGTCCTCTATGTTGCCCCGATCCTGTGGATCGGTGTGACATCCCTGAAGACACGGCCTGAGATCTATAAGGATCCTTTCGGCCTGCCGACGGAGCTTCAGTGGGAAAACTACTCATTTGCCTGGACTGCCGGAAAACTGGGGACAGCTATGCTGAATTCCCTGTTTGTCTGCGTGGTCACACTGTTCTTTACCATGCTGTTCGGCTCCATGGCGGCCTTTGCGATCGGCAGGATGAGATGGAAGCTTTCCGGAGCGGCGATGCTGTATATCCTGATCGGCATGATGATTCCTGTTCACTGCGTGCTGATCCCCCTGTTTGTGCGGTTTGCCGGTATGGGCCTGGACAACAACCTGTGGGGCCTGATCCTGCCGTACCTGACATTCTCGCTGCCGACCTGTGTCTATATCATGACGGGCTTCTTCCGCAGCATTCCCAACGAACTTCTGGAGTCAGCCTGTATTGACGGATGTTCGATCTACAAGACCTTCTATTCCATCTGCCTGCCGCTTTCCAGGACCGGCCTGTTTGTAACCGGCCTGATGACATTCATTGGCAACTGGAACGAGCTGCTGCTGGCGATGGTATTTATCCACGACGACACAAAAAAGACCCTGCCTGTGGCGGTGACCAAGTTTGTTTCTCCCTATCAGACAAACTATGAAAAGATGTTCCCGGCGATCCTGATCGCCATCATTCCCTCGATCATTGTCTACTGCATGTTCAGCAACCAGATCGTTGACGGCCTGACGACCGGCGCGGTCAAGGGCTGACGGGACAAAAGAATAAAGAACAGGCGGGAGATGCACAGAAGCGTCTCCCGCCTGTTTGTTTCTGTCATTCAAAAACGAGAACGGTATACAGCCCGGCGTTCCGGAGGATAATCCGGGTCTTTTCGCCTTCGCGGACGGTTTCGCAGCCGGGGACGGGACTTCCCTCAGGAACCAGGATCCGCGGAACGGTTCCGGGGACATTCCGGAGCGTCAGCTCGAGCTTTTCGATCGGCTGCACACGGTCGGCCTGCTCGTCATACAGGTAGTTGAGCAAATGGATCCAGGTCTTTCCCATGTTGTCATACCGCTGAACGCCGATGTTTCCGGCCTTGCATTCCACCGGCGCGCAGGCTGCATACAGTTTTTCAAAAGCGTCCATGAAACGCGGGACATACTGTTCCCGTCCGCCTTCGATTGGGATGAAGATGGCGTTTCCGGTTGCTTTCAGCTGATCCGCGAGCGGAGTTCCTTCCGCCAGCCTTCCGGCGATCACGACTTTTCCCCCGTCCCGCGCGTATCCGAACAGGATTTGCTGCTGGTTTCCGGTAAGCACCCAGCAATCCGGAACGACGACGATCGGATAACCTTCCAGCCTTCCCGGGGTGAAATCGTCAGCCCGAAGGTCACCGTCCGGAAGCATCACCACGTCGTACTGGGCGTTAACGCTGCTCATTGCGCGGAGGATATCCCAGAAGGGGACCGGCTTCATGTCCGGGTCCAGCCATGCTGACGCGGCCGCTTCCAGCAGGGGACCGGCGGAATCCTGCATACCGTTGGCGCCGCTGCCCTTGTTTGAATCGCGCCAGTAACAGCTTCCGTAGGAATACAGCACGGCCGCGCCGTGCGACTTGCCCCGCGGATAACAGTCCTCATGCGCGGCGAGGAAATCCTGTACGCCGGCGGTCAGCTCCCGCGGCGCCCAGAAAGCGTCCCGGATGGTGTTGCCCATCCATCCGCCGTAGGGAACGGACATGTTGCATCCATATACGGAAGCTTCCAGCAGGAAGATCCGGTACAGGTCGTATCCTTTTCCGCGGTCCAGCATTTCCAGAAGACGGGGAATGATGCCGCCATAAGGGTTCTCTGCGATGATGACCGGCTTTCCGGGGGCAAACCCGGCGCAGTAGCGATAGTAATACGGCTGGCGGAACAGCGTACGGTCCATCTCTGTGACCACAATGTCCACTTTGTTTTCGATCGGGTAATATACCGGCTGCATATTATAGAAATTACCGGAGATTTCGATTTTCCGTCTGTGTTTTTCCAGTGCATAGCGACGGGCATGGTCCGCCAGTTCAGAGAAATAACGGCGAACCTGCCGGACCTGGAATTCCCAGTAATCCCGGTAAAACGGCGCGCCTTCCGGATAACTGCAGCCATGGGCTTTCAGGTATTCCCCGTAATGGAAAGTTTCCGGATCGATCCCGTCCCATTCGGCGTCGAGTTTTCCGGAGGCCTTCCGTTCCTTCAGGAAGGCGCTGAACTGCTTCATACAGCTTTTGCAAAAACAGCCGCCGGAAGAGATGGAAGTCATGGGCAGTTCACATTCATCCAGCTGGATGCCGGGAACGCCGGCGTCGATCTGCAGTTCGATGATCTTTTTCAGGTAATCGCGCCAGACCGGGTTGTTCCGGCACATCTGGTAGCACATTTCCTGATGCCCTTTGATCTCCACCCACTGGGCATGGATCGGGCTGCCGAAGCGGTCCCGGCAGCAGCATTCCTCCCAAAGGTCCGCGACCGGGAGGCCTTCCTCATCGCGGATGCCGTCCGGATAATAGTCTTTCAGGCTTGTGGGAAAAGCGCCGGGAAAGGAATCCTTACTGAATTCCCGCAGGCCATACCAGGCATGCCCCTCATCTTCTTCCGCACGCAGGTTCATCCGGACCAGGCGCCCCAGCCCATCCGTAACGGCAGGAAACTCCCAGCCCTGGACCTCAAAAACGATCCCGAACAGCCGGATCCCCCGCCGGGTGCATTCGGCAATAAACTCGCTGTCGTTCATATAGCCGTAGATCTGCATGCGCGGATCCACCGGCCCGAAGGCTTCGTGCTGCAGGTATGGCAGGCTGATGCTCCCGCCGCCCAGTCCGGCCCAGACGAGGACCGTCCCGCGATACCTTTCCAGGTCTTCCAGCATCTGCGAGCAGCGCATCGGGAGACTTGGGTGATAGCAGTGGTTGTGTTTGAACCATCCGTCAAAATATATCCCGCGTTCCATGCGTGTCCTCCTGTCAGGGCAGTGATCATGAAAATGTCTTTTCGGAACAAGGAAAGGAACAAAGTTAGTCGCTGTGTTGAGTGTAAAGGTTCGCCGGGCGTCCTGTCAATAACAGGCGTAAAAAGAAGCCGTATGCATAGGACTGAAAATACAATCCAGGGGCAGACAATCCGGACGACAGGAAAATACAGGACATACTATATCTTGTGGTCTCCCGCTGTAAAAACTGACAGGCCGGAGAATTGGAATCGTTTTCGGAAAACAGAAACAAAATTGTCTGAAAGAAATTTTAAAAATACAATAGAATCAAGGCTCGCAGGACAATCGTTGAATGACAATGGGTGCAATCGTTTCCGGGTTTGTTCGTACATGTTCAAAATGGGGCGGAATGTCCCTAAATCCCACATGTTGTGGTTGCAAAATTGTTCTGTCAGGATTATACTATGTTCCGTTATCAGAGGAACACACAGAAATCTCCTTTCACACGGTCGATAACAGCGGGATCGCTGTTTGAGAATATTGCGGCAAAAGCCGCGCAAATAAAAAGGAGGAACCCCAATATGAAAAAGGTCCTGTCTCTGGTCCTGGCCGCCATCATGGTTCTCGGTATCGCGTCTGCCGCGGTTGCTGAAGAAGCTGCTGGCAAGCCCTTCATCATCTACGCCTGGAACGAAGAATTCAAAGGATTCTTCGAAGCGTACGTTCAGGATGCCCTCATCGCTGAAGGCTATGCTCCTCAGTTCGTGATCAACCCCAGCGACAACGGTGTCTATCAGCAGAAGCTGGACGAAGCGCTGCTGGGCGACGCTCAGGTTGACATGTTCCTGGCTGAAGCCGACTACATCCAGAAGTATGCCGACTCCGAATACACCCAGGACATCACCAAGATCGGTGTGACCGATTTCTCCAACGCTTATGAGTACACCGTGAAGGCCGCTTCCGACGCTGACGGCGTCGTCAAGGGCGTTTCCTTCCAGTGCTGCCCCTCCGCTCTGATCTATCGCCGCTCCATCGCCAAGGACGTGCTGGGCACCGATGATCCCGCTCAGGTCCAGGCTGCTCTGGATTCCTGGGAGAAGTTCGAAGCCGTGGCTGCCGATGCCAAGGCCAAGGGCTACTACATGACCGCTTCCTTCGCGGAAACCTACCGCGTGTTCTCCAACAACTGCACCTCTGCCTGGGTTGACGCTGACAAGAACCTGGTGTTCGACGCTCAGATCGAAGCCTGGATCGCCCAGACCGAGAAGTTCGTTGAAAACGGATACACCCTGACCGATGGCATCTGGGGCGATGAGAAGAACGCTCAGATGTTCGCGGAAGGCAAGACCATGTGCTTCTTCGGACCCGCCTGGTACTTCAACTTCTGCATGGGCAATGCGCAGGATCCCGAGAAGGGCTGCTCCGGCGACTGGGCGATCTGCCAGGGTCCCGCGGCTCACTTCTGGGGCGGCACCTGGCTGATGGCTGCCACCAAGACCCAGAATGCTGATGCTGTTGCCGAAGTCATGAACGCCTTCATCAACAATGAAGAAATCTGCTCCAACCTGGTTGCGAAGAACGCTCAGTTCTCCAACAACAAGGCTGTGAACGCCAAGTTCGCTGAAGATCCGGAATACGGCTCTGCCTTCCTGGGCGGCCAGAACGACGTGGCTGTCTTCGCCGGTATGACCGACAACATCAAGTGGGAAAACCACACCATCTATGATCAGCTGCTGAACGAAGGCCTGCAGACCAACCTGCAGGAATACTTCAAGGGCGTTGTGACCAAGGATGAAGCGCTCGCCAACTTCTACAAGTATGTGAACGAGACCTATCCGGAAATCGTTACTCCCGAATAATTAAGTATTCACTGGTTTTTAACTCACAAAGGCAAGGCTGGCGCCTTGCCTTTGTGAGTAAACAGATGGATTTCTGCCGGCGGCATATGGATCAACCGTATGCCGCCGGCAGAAATCCAGCAGATTCAAGGAGGGGCATTTGCCATGAGGAAGCATAAAGGCGTCAGCTACGCCAAGTGGGGATATATCTTTATTCTTCCGTTCTTTATTGTTTATATCCTGTTTACCCTGGTTCCCCAGCTGACCACCCTTTACTATTCTTTCTTCGAGAACTATCGGGACGGACTGAAGCAGATCGGACCCAATTATGTCGGATTTGCCAATTTTGTCAAACTGTTTACCCCCGATAAAACCGGAAATATCGATATCCTGAAGTACTTCGGCAACACGATCATCCTCTGGGTGATGGGCGCTGTGCCGCAGGTCGTGATCGCGCTCCTGCTGGCTGTGTTCTTTACCAGCTACCGCCTGAACCTGAAGGGACAGCAGTTCTTCAAGACCGTGATCTATATGCCCAACCTGATCATGGCGTCAGCTTTCTCCATGCTGTTCTTCACGCTGTTTTCCAGGGTCGGTCCCGTCAACCAGCTGTTGGTTTCATCCGGAATGGCGGATGAAGTGATCGATTTCCTGGCCATACGGGTTTCGGTGCGTTCCCTGATCGCCCTGATGAACTTCCTGATGTGGTTCGGCAACACGACCATCCTGCTGATGGCGGGCATCCAGGGCATCGACCAGTGCCTGTTTGAGGCCGCGGATATCGACGGCGCGAACTCTCTGC
>JAEEGL016282806.1_pt1 | contig 12633 bp, 9 predicted proteins | sample 9134231 | NCBI WGS metagenome assembly JAEEGL01 (sample SAMN16246548, study PRJNA631951) | gut metagenome | biome: gut microbiome; feature: rumen; material: fiber-attached | host: Bos | place: Iran: Karaj | collected 2018-10
CGAGATAAAGAATCCGGTTGAGTGGACGAGTTCCGGACGCAGGATTTCATGTTCCGAATTGACTCCGATATATGAATAGAAGAATCCGGTCTCGCGTGTTCTTACAAGTGAATACAACAATGTCAGTGAGACTACCACATGTATCAGGATCACAAATCTCGGCATCTCAATAAGACAGCACTGGGATATGAACAGAAGCACCGCGATAAAGATCATATATTCACCGAAATACTGTACGATGCAGGCCAGGTAATACCCTTCCGCAGTATCGGCAACTATCTCCAAGATGAAGCCCAGCACATATACCGCAGAACTCGCAAGGAAAAGGCATATCGAGTTTTGGCCCTTGGTCACCTTGGCGCGCATGACGCCTTCGAGCATGATTATGGACGCCATAAATACGATCACGTGCAGTCCGAGATATATCCCGTATGCACCCGGGTATTCTACCGTGAGTTTCTTGATGAGCCACAGGACTATGAAATGAGCCGGATAGAATATATAGAAGAAACTGCCGGAGGGACGGTCGGGTCCTTTTTCGCCGTTATAGCAATAAATAAGAGGAAGCGCGAGCATGAAGCCCAGCAGATAGAATTTGTCCCACCATACCCACTCGTAATGCGAAAAATGATATACACCGTTTAAGAGTATTGCCGCCACAAGGAAAGCAACCGTCGAAAGGTCGGCTATGATGAAATGCTTTACTTTTTCCCTGAATGTCCTGCCGTAATAGAATGCGAGGATAAACCACGACGGGGTTATGATCCAGCCGCCGATTGTCGCAGATATGATGAATAATATAACAACAAGCGTTATCTTCTGCCACTTCTTAAACCTGCTCTTCTCAAGAACAGTGAGCATAAGAAGTCCCAAAAGATAGTCAAAGATTATGTTCTGGCGGTATCCGTACTCCTCGCCGAAGAAAAGATAAAACGGAATGATAGAAAAAACCGAAGCCGCCGCCATCCTGTAAATATACATCTTAAGATCATGAGTCTTCCTAAAGCCCTCTGCTATGAAGAAGCACATGATCGGGATGGTGAAGCGTCCGAGAACATGAAGAAACTGTCCCAGGGGAGAATAGAAATCCACAAATCCCCATGCGACATGATCTATCACCATCGATACGATAGCTATGATCTTTAGTTGTGTCCTGTTAAGAGACAGTTTCATATAATGTTTCGACGGATTACTGCACAACGGTCTCGGCAGCATCTCCGAATGACTCGTCCACGATGACACCCGAATCCGAACCGATCTTATAGGTATCTTCTATGACTCCGTGGATAACGGTTCTTTTGCCGGAGTTATGGCCCGAGCAGGTGGAAAGCGTAATAACTTTGGGTCTGTGGCTTAAATCAACCGTACCGGGACCGCTTTCATACTCATTTTTTTCAAGAATATAATCCATGTACTGGTCGTATGTCCTGTTATCGGTCGGGCAGTTATAGGTCAGTCCGTTGGTATTCTCGAGATAATATGCAAAGACATGAATCTTGTATGCGGTGTCGGGAGTATAGTAATAGAAATACGGGTCCTCAAGGATCAACCCCTCCTCATTGCGGATACGCTTGAGCGAACCGAACATGGAGCCGTTACGCATATTGTGACCGAAGAAAAGCGTGGTCATATCGCGAAGTCCGGGATCCGACCATGCATCTATGAAGATACAGCCTGAATTTGACTTGGTTCCGTCAAAAGCCGTGTGCAGATAATTAAAGTCCGCATCTCCGTACACCACGGGATAGCTGATATCCAGAAGCGGGAAATACAGCCAGCCCTTATAGTCCTCGTTGATATCGAGCAGACTGTCATAATCGACATTCAAATAAGGGAATCCCGCCTGCTCCATCTTGGCAGCCTCATCACCCGGGCTATCTTCGGAATCCTTGACAAAAAGCGCTATGCCGTCATATATCGCCTCGGCCTCCGCATAAGACATGTATATCTTGTACAGATTATATCCGGAAAAGATCATAACGCCGATGCATACGACCGGAATGAGGATATCCAGAATCCTGAAAGTCTTTTCTTTTTTGTCGGGTGCCTGAGTATTTGTATTATCCTTGTCTTTCTTGTCTCGCTTAGCCATCTCGTGCTCCTGTTTTCTGCAAAATATGTATCTAGTATATCACATTCATACGATTGAATCACAGCGCGATACGCACATATATCCACAAGCAGGCTGTCGAGAGCCGTCGTTACTAAGCGAGGTTTTTCACGAGCATAGTAACGTGACGAGCGATCGTCTAGCGGAAGCGTGCCTGCGGTGGAATATGTGCGGAGAGCGCCGGTCAATAGCATAAATGTCTTGTACAGAATGAAGAAAGGGCACGTGCTAAGCACATGCCCCTGAAATCTTCAAATCATGAATCCGTATCTTAAAGACCGAATTCCTCTGCCCAATACCATACACCGCCTACTTCGTAGATTGCGATACCGCATGTCTTGAAGCCGCCGTCCATGATGTTGGCCTTGTGTGTAGGTGATGCCATCCAGGCTGCTACAGCTGCATCTGCGGTGCTGTATCCTTTTGCAAGGTTCTCACCGTACATGATGCTCGAGTTAACTGTCCACCAATCGCTTCCGTTAGGTCTTGTATGTGACCATGTTGTAACGATCTCCTGAGCACGTACCATTGCTGCCTGCTCAAGTCCGTCGTTCCAAGTCATGGATCCAAGGCCGGCTGCTGCACGCTGAGCATTACATCCGTCAAGTGCTGCCTTAGCTGCGCTTCTCATGGATGCTACGCCGGCTGCATCAGAAGTGCTTACCGACTGTGCCAATGCGATAGCCTCATCATCAATGTACAGGATATCTGCATCTGCTGCTGACCATTCACGGGATGCTGCCGTTGAGAAAAGCTCACCCGATGCTGATCCGCATCCTACTGTTCCGATTACCATTGCACCTACTAATAAAAGCGATAATACTTTCTTCATATGTGCATCCTTCTCCCTTCTGTCTGGAAAATATCATGCGGTCCTGCCGCAACATTTTTTATACTTTTTGCCGCTTCCGCAGGGGCAGGGATCATTGGGATAGATCTTAGCCTCTTTACGGACCGTGGTCGATGACTTCTGTTCCTTGTAGAGGGCTTTGCGCTTCTCTTCATCAAAGATGTCATCCCACTGTTCCAGCTGGTATAGCCAATCGGCATCGGCTGCTACCATGTTCTTGTAGAGGAGTTCCAGATCGAAACCTAACTGAACCTTGGTGTCTTCGTCCATCTCTTCGATGGGGTTTTTCTCTTTCAGGCTGTCGTTGATGCCATCCAGGAAACCGGTCATCGTCATGATGTCTGTGTCAAACTTCTCTGCAAGTTCCTTCACAGTACCTGAAACGACTGTGTCAGGGTTCTGAAGCAGTTCGGCGTATATGTCTTTCTCCTTAAGGAAGTATTCCTGCCAGAGTCTCTGGAGATCACCTTTGTTAGCTGTCTCCGAATACGCCTTGTCGCGCCACTTCTTGAGCAATGTTGTAGCCATAGTTATGCTCCTTCTGATAATAAAGACTTATGCAGTATCACAAAAGGTTCAGAAAAAAATAATTTTTTCAAAAATCTTGTATACGCACTCTATAAATTCTACCATATCTGCCTGTAATATTCCACCAGAAGATCAACGCAGGCGCCGTACGTTTCGCGCCCGAGTTCCTGATCGTAGGACTTAAGAAAAGTATCATATGTCTGCGTTGAAACTTTGTTTGCGGCCGTGTCCCTGTATTTTTTCCAATAGGCCGAATTTTCATCCAGATCGGCTGTGACACCGGGCGAATATGAATCCTTTATTTTATTCCACGCCCCGGTATCCCCGCTTTTGTAAAGAGCATTCTGAAGATGGATCAGCGCCATTAAGGAAGCCGAATACACAAAGTCGGGATCGCCGTCTTCCATACATGCGACCACGGCTATGAAATTGGCTTCATCCTCCGCTCCTATCCCGCGCTGGTGGGCAAGTTCATGAGCGATCGTTGCAGGGGTCATCGACGAAGGGGAATCAGTGTTGATACAGGCCTCTCCCGTAAAGGGACTGAAGAATCCCGTAAAATCGATGTAGCTCATGAATTTAGATAAGAAGTACTTCTTAGGTCTGTGGGCATATGCTTCAATAAGAGGAAAATGATCTTCCATCGGATCATAAAGAGTGAGAGCATGTTCGAAAGGATCGGTCGAATACACAAAATGCCCTTCGGCATCACGCGTGACACGGGCGGAATATTCATTTGCAAGATTTACGAAGTATTCGTCAGTTTTGATCAGATCCGCATGTTCTATACCGTCTTCGGGAACGTCTATACCGCATACTTTCTCTGCGGACAGACCGGCATAATAGAATCCCCACAGCACGCAGAATCCTCCGTATATGAGGGTAAAGCACATGATCAGCGTAACAGGGATCGAGATGAGCCTGTACAGGAACTCACCTCTTCCGAACATTGATATCAATGAGGAAACAAGATATATGAGAATGGCCGCAAAGACTATGTACATGAGCGGCTCGATCACGGCAAACGATACTTTATCACAAAGCGAAGCCGTGAAGTTATGAAAAGGTTTTATGAAATGAAGGTAAACAAAAGATGATGCCCCGGGGATGAGTTTTACGGCATGATATATGACGATCAAAAGGGCACCGAACGACGCCAGGAAAAATCTTATCCTTATCCTGTAAAGAATATCCCCTAATAAAGAACTGTCGGAGTTCGATTCGTCCCGGTCACGGTTCATTTTCGTCCTCTTTATCATCAGAAAGGCCGAGGTCCAGATCAAAGCTGGCGGGGGTATGCTTGTGCATCATCGCGCCGTATGCCCATAGGAAAACCCAGAGAGCTATGGGAAGAGCTATAGTGACTATGAGACAGCTTCTGAAATACTTGCCCGTAGGATCGAATATCGCAGTCAGAAGAGTCGCAATGACCATGATGACTATGAGTATGACGCCTGCGAGCGCCAGTTTCTGCTTTGTTGTTTTCGGTTTGTTGTTATCGGTTGACATAATATCACCTGTTATATTTGCCTAAAACAGGCATGTATAATTATTTAAGTGCGGAGCTGATATCATCGATCATATCAAGGACTGCCGCTCTGGATGCGTCTGCATATGCCTGCGCGCCGAATGATGAATATTTCTCGTTCTTATAAGCGGCTATGATGCCTCTGGATGAATTGACGATCGCGCCGAGTCCGTCCTTATCAAAGAAGTGCGTAAGGTCTGCGCCTTTTCCACCCTGAGCTCCGTATCCCGGAACCAGGATATAAGCCTTTGGCATGATGTCGCGAAGTATCCGGCCCTCTTCGGGATAGGTCGCGCCGACAACGGCTCCCACATAACTGTATGTATCGCCCATGAGTTCGGAACCCCAGGCATCGACCTGTGCGCCTACTATCTCATAGAGTTTTTTGGTAGAACCGTCATCACATACGGTAAGCCTGTCCTGGAACTCCCCGCTTGAAGGATTGGATGTCTTGACCAGTACAAATATGCCCTTTTTCTCAGTCCGGCACACATCAATGAACGGCTTAACCCCGTCTGAACCCAGGTAGGGATTGACAGTCGCGAAGTCTTCTTCAAATCCCGCAAAAGAGGATGAACCTACGGATACATGTCCGAGATGTCCCACTGCGTAAGCTTCCGACGTTGATCCGATATCGCCTCTCTTGATATCTCCGATGACCACGAGATCATGCTCTTTACAGTAATCAACCGTCTTCTTAAATGCGATCATTCCGGGGATCCCGAAACGCTCATACATCGCAATCTGTGGCTTGACCGCAGGTATCAGATCACATGTAGCATCAACTATGCCCTTGTTAAACTGCCATATTGCCTCGGCTGCGCCTTCAAGAGTCTCGCCGTATTCTTCGTATGCTTTTTTGCAGATATGCTCCGGTATGAATGCGAGGTTCGGATCCAGTCCGACCACTATCGGCGCATTTGTCTTTTTGATCTTTTCTACAAGTTTGTTTATCATATCCCGTTCCTGTCTTTTATATATTCTATCTGGTCTTTAAGAACTCGTATTCCCGCTGCGCCGCCTGATCGTCCGGATAGATCGCAACGTAATCTTTCATCAGATTGGCAGCCGTACGGAATTCACACATATATTCATATGCGACTATCTCATTGTATTTAAGCGTCTGGATTATGGACTTATCTTCCGTGTTCATGCCTGCCTGGAACGAACTTAAAGCCTCCGCATATCTCTCCATCTTCATCTGGCATAAGCCCATCTGATTGTAGATGTTCGGAGCATTGTAGTTTTTGTCCAGATATGTGTTATAGAGGCTTATCGCGTAGTTATAGTCACCCAGGGCTTCATATGTCCTTCCGAGGAAAAGAGTGATCTGCGCAGAGTCGCCTTTGTCGGCATTTTCAAGGTAAGACTTGGCGGAATCGTAATTGCCGAGGTAGTACTCAAATCTGCCGTAGTCATAATCGGAGATATCTGAATTGGAAGCTATGCATTCGCTTATGATCTCCCTGCCGGCTTCCTTGTATCCGTGGGCCGCAAGGATCTGATAGACATCCACTACCATATCGCAGTTGCCGTGATTAATGGCGATCGCCTGTCTGAGGTCTGAGCTGGCCGCATCAAAATCACCTGTCTCAAGTTCGACTACGCCCCTGAGATAATATGCATCACCGTAATCGGGCTTGAGCTTTAAGATCGAATCATATACGGCTATCGCCTCTTCCATATGACCGCCCTTGTAATATGCCGCAGCCAGATAATAGTTGATGTCATAGTCAAGGTCTTCCGGAACGCCGTCGCTTAAGTTAAGAGCCTGTATGAACAGATCGGCAGCCTCGTCATACTGAAGCTGGGCCATGCAGACCATACCGCGTCCGCGCAGGATGAGTCTTTCATTCTCTCCGGCCTCGGATGCCGCATCAAAAGCTTCGATCGCTCCCGCATAGTCCAGAGCCTCGATCGCAGCCATGCCCGTGTCTATATGCGACTCCTCTTCTTTGCCGCAGGAGGTCACAGCCAGGCAGACCGTCAGGCAGAGAGCACATATGATAACGTGCGATATTCTATTGTGGGATGATTCCGTTTTTCTCAAATTTCCGAGGTTCCCTTAAGTTCCTTGATCTTGGTCAGTATCATCTTTTCATTGAAAGCAAAGAACAGACATGCGCCGATGAAGCATGTGACAAACGCAACCACAGCGGTAGCCCTGTAGCTGCCGGTAGTCTGTGATACCGTCATGGAAGTAAAGATCACAAGTGCAAGAGCCTGTCCCATCTTGAATGCAAATGTACGCGCCGCAAAGAACATGCCGCTTCTGTCTTCGCCTGTCTCCAGCCTGGTAAGTTCGGCAACATCGGCAACGCAGGCCTGAGGCAGGATTCCGAGTATGGCCATCGGCACCGAAGCCGTCACTGCCACGATGAATCCCCAGTACAAGCCCTGTCCGCATGCAGCGGTTATCGCAAATACCACGCTGTATGCAAAGAAGCCTATAATGATGAGTTTCTTCTTGCCGATCTTCTTGGCAAGTATATTGACCACGGGATACAGACATACGCTGATGGCCGTCATCGTCGCGGTCAGGACAAAGGTCCATGTATCTTCTATTCCCATGAGTTTGGTCTCATAGAAAGCAAGTCCCGTCTGGAACAGCGTAAGCGCAAAGAAATATATCACGTCGCTGTATACGAAACGTCTGAACTGTCCGTTTGAAAACGTCTTGATCAGAGAGCTGAAAGGACGCGTAACGCTGGGCTTTGAATCAATGTAGTCGCGCTCATTGATATAAAATGCCGAAGTAAGCATCGCGGCGCACGCTATTGCAGACATGATCGCAACCGCAAGACGGATGCTCCCCGCCTGACCCACAGCGCCTTCCAGAGCGCCTGCGAGGTTCGGAAGCAGGAATGAGATGCTCTGTCCAACGATGAATGTGAATGATATATATGTCGAAACATTGATCCTATGCTGCTGGGTATCACCGAGTTCTGCGATCAGAGCATTGTAAGGAGTACAGAACATCGTCATGAACAGGTAAAAGACAATGAGCAGCACAAACAAAAGAACGTCATTCACGCCTCTGGAAGCAGTCTGGGGAACAGTAAAAAGCCCTATCGTACAAAGAGCAAAAGGAACAGCCATCGCGCGCATGAAAGGTATCCTGCGGCCGTGCTTATAATCGCTCCTGTCAGACCAGCCCGCGATCAGAGGATCCGTGATCGCATCAAATATACGTCCGACTGCAAGGACAAGTCCGAACAGCGTCAGTTTAAATAGTATCGGTTCCTGGGTGATGCCGGATGCGAATATTCCGGTATTGGGATTCTGGGCGTCGGGACTTCCGGTATAGTAATAAACCATCCAGTTGGATACGACACCCGACAAAAGGCTCCATCCGAACTGGCCCACAGCAAAGATCCACAAAAGTTTATTGGTGATCGGTTTGAGTTCTTTCATTTGTTTCAGGTATCCTTTCTGAGCAGAATGTGCAGATTAAATATATCCAGAACAGTATATCAAAATATCGCGTGTTATGTATATATCAAAACAAAATATGAGTATACTTATTCAGACGGTTTCTTCTTCATCTTCATCGGTAAGCGTGGGATCAACATAGAAAAGCCCCACCGGAAGTATACCTTCGATATGTCCGAGCTTTATTTCGGATTTTCTTGAATAATATATCTCGACAATTACCGTCAAAATTCCTGCAGCCAAAAAGATGATGCAGAATGCAGGGCTGTTCAGTTTAACCAATACTCCGGCCATACCCATCAGATAGATGGTGAGGTTCGCGAGCGAGTGAACGAGGAACGATCCCGCAACGGTATGCAGGTATTCGCACGCCATACACATCAATATGCCCATGAAAAAGCCGTATATTCCCTGGATCACATTGCCGTGGTAGAGTCCGAAGAACATCGAACTGATGATAACGGATATGATCACCGAAAACCGCCTCTTCATGCGTCCGTAGAAGACCGTCCTGAAAAGCAGTTCTTCAACCGCAGGCGAGATCAATCCGTACAGTATGATCCCGAACCACAAAGGTATCGAATACTGGGCCTGGACACTGTCTTCATATGTGGAAAAGCGCATAAGGCCCGACATGCTTATTAAGACGTTCAGTCCGAGAGACATGCATACCGACTGGATCATGATCAGGATCCAACTGAATGCCGCCGGATGCATACGGTCTTTTCTGTAAAAAGAAATTCCATTTAGGTTTACATAATCCCAGACAGAAAGTTCCTCTTTATCATGACGCATGAGTATCAGAAGCACCAATGCGCCTATCAGCATATCAAACATTGAGATGATACCCGAAAAAACGGCATCATGAGTCTTGATCACGGAATAGGCTCCTGTCGAATGCGCCGAGATATACTGGAGCAGAAACATCATGAGTATTCTGGTCACGTCGTGAACAACATAATATACCAGAAACGGCATGAGCACATATGAAACTTTTTTGAAGGATCTTAACATGTGATGAATCCTTTTACCTGCAGGTTCTTTTGAAAGCCATCCGTTCCCGGCTTACAGCTCGATCAACTGATCTAACGCAAACGAATATATGACTTTTGATTTTACTTTTATATGCATCTTCTCAAGAGCGTAGGCATAATAGTCAAGCTGTGTTTTGTAAAACGCAACAAGCCTGTCGGGGTTATCGACACGGTCCGTCTTGTAGTCAAGGATAACAGCCCCGTCCTCTTCCATCCAGTATACATCTATGATCCCCTGTATCAAAACAGTCTCTTCTTCGGGGTATGCAGCATCGACCATGGACGCGGGGATTCCCATCATGAACGGTTCTTCCCTGAAAAGCCTGCCTTTTTCCTGCGCGGCGGCCATCTTTGCACTCGCATCCGATGTGAGGAAATTGATCAGAAGTTCAAGTTCGCGGGGTTCTTCAAATACGGCCCTCTGGCTTTCCTCTATCATGTGTTCCTCGAGATATGAGTCCATAAGAGACTTGAGTTTATCGGCGAGTTCGTCTTTTGCAAGATTATGTAAACCTGCAAAGTCGACAAGTTCCAATATCCTGTGGAAAGCAGAACCTCTGGCGGCTGCCCTGTTTTCGCTCTCCTCGCCCGATATAAAGCGGGGAACGGGCTTCTTTGCGGGGGCGCTTATGAGTTCATGGCCTCTGTCTATTATATCCTCGGGCATTGCGGCATGCTTAAGTACCGAAACGGACGTCTTGGTATAGAGCCCGCGCAAGTCTGTGTGCGGATACGTATCATCAAGGATACGGTCGAAATAACTCTTTATATCACCGGATGAATGCTCTCCTTGGACCAGGCTCATCAGATGTCTGATCTTTAACTCACTCTCCGCGGCGCCGGCAGTCTTCTCTGCTTCAGATGCCTCTTCCGAGATATCAGAATGCCTGAGGAGAAGATGCATCGGTTCAATAAATATATCACTCAAGTCTTCTTCAAAGATTATGTTTCCGCTTTCTGTCTCATCACAGATGCACTGTAAATATCTGTCTATATATCTGATGTTTGACTTGGGACGGGCAATGATTCCGTCGTCATGATCCAGGGTGCACATCATGATCAGTTTTTCCTCAGCCCTGGTCATGGCAACATACATGATGCGCATCTCTTCGGCTTTGATCCGGGCAGCAATGGTATCAGAGATGTAGCGGTGCATCAGGTTGGAATACCTGACTCTGGTATTCAGGTCGGTATCCTCGATTCCTATTCCTTCGTGATGGTCGCAGATCAGCATTCCGGACGCATCCTTTAAGTTGAACCGGTTGCCGCATCTGGCAACAAAAACAACGGGGAACTCAAGGCCTTTGCTCTTGTGTATCGACATGATCCGGACGCTGTTCTCATCTCCCTCAGTAACCTGGGCCTCGGGATCCTGAGTCGGGTTTTTGACCATATTGTCTATATATCTGAGGAAATTATACAATCCGAAATACGAGGTTGATGCAAAATCCTTGGCCTTGGCCATAAACATGTCCACGTTGGCCGCTCTTCTTGCACCGCCTTTCATCGCAAGAAGCAGGGTGCGGTAGTCCGTATCCTTAAGGATGTTCACCAGAAGTTCATCAACATTCATATATACGGACATCGCGCGGTACTTATCGAGTCTGTCGATAAATGCCTGCGCCTTGTCATCTTCTTCTGCGGCCATCAGACATGCATCATACAGATAACCCGGACCTGCCTTTACTTTTTCGGGAAGAGAATCCATATACGCAGCGGATATCCGGGCGATATGATCTTTGGTAAAACCGCCGAGCACCGATTCCATAACCCCGTAAAAAGGAATATCCTGCAGGGGATTTGAAATGATCCTCAAGTAGTTCATGAGCGTTGTGATCTCATAAGTGGAAAAGTAGCCTGTACTTCCCTCAAGGCTCGCAGGTATGGAATGTTCCTCAAGGATCCTCTTATAGGTGCCTGCATCCGCGGCATTGGACCTGTAGAGGATCACAATGTCACCGTATGTGATGTCTCTGGTCTTATCTTCAGATTCCCGAAGCTGAAAACGCGAGTTTATGAGCTCGTCGATGCGTTTAGCGATAGCCTCGCCTTCAGCGCATGCGGGATCGTCATATTCACTCGAAGAAGGATCGGTAAATATCATCTCAGTCACATAGGACTCATCATCCGCGCAGGGATATTTGGCGCCGCACTTAAGCGAAGCGTTCTCATCATAGTCCGCCCCTCCGCTTTCTCTCGTCATGATGCGCTCAAACAGCGCGTTGCACGAATCAAGCACCTGTTTCCTGCTTCTGAAATTGCAGTTTAAGTCTATCTTGATCCGGTTTTCCCCGTCTTCATCGTACTGCGCGTAACGTTCCATGAAGATGTCGGGATCGGCCTGTCTGAAACTGTAGATGGACTGCTTGATATCACCGACCATGAAACGGTTGTATGTGCCTTCGCTCTCTCCTGACACTGCAGAGAGTATCAGTTCCTGTATGAGGTTCGAATCCTGGTATTCATCGATGAAAACGTACCTGTAGAAGGATCTGTACTGCGCGGCCGCATCGGTGAATTCATACATGTAATTGCCTTCTTCATCACGCTCCTCCCGCATGCGGACCAGTATGTCGAGGGCATAGTGTTCACAGTCTGCAAAAGACAATATGCCTCTGTCCGCTTTGGCTTCCTTAAGGGCGTCCATGTAAAGCTTGCACATCGCGCAGAGAGCCTTTACCGTCCTGCCGCAGCCGGCTATGCGTCTTACGGCCTCTTCTTCGGACTGATCCAGATATCTCCTTATAAATCCGTTAATATCGTCCTTGATATTCGATCTTAAGCCCGTGACGGCTGACCTTAGTTCGGAATCTTCCGCGGGGCCTTTTTTTCTGGTCAGGGTTTCAAAGGTGATCGCCGAAGCGCTGCGTACCATATCATCGTATGTGATATCGTCGGCATTTAAGTTTACATAACACTCCTTGAAAGTATCAAGTTCCGAAGATATCAGCGCCACATAATCCTCGTGAAAGCCTCCGGATTGCGAGGTTTCAAGCATCTGTGTATAAATATCAATCGTTATTGATAGTTCTTCCAGGAAACAGGATCTGATATAGCCGACAAGTTCTGCAGGCAGTCCTCCGTTCCCGGGGATATCATATCTGTGTGAGCATTCATCAAGCCAGACATAGGGCCACGGCGCGGTCTGGGA
>JAEEGL010843131.1_pt1 | contig 12632 bp, 13 predicted proteins | sample 9134231 | NCBI WGS metagenome assembly JAEEGL01 (sample SAMN16246548, study PRJNA631951) | gut metagenome | biome: gut microbiome; feature: rumen; material: fiber-attached | host: Bos | place: Iran: Karaj | collected 2018-10
GATTCTGCTACAGAGTATTTTCACTAAAAAATGTTCTAGGCACAGTGTATATGTTAAGAGCTGTTGCAGCCCTTGCCTTTATTTTCCTGATGCCAAAAACTGTTCTAAGCGTAATTCTATTCTCCTTATGTGTGGGCTTAACCTGTGATGCAACAGTAAGTCCAACCTCTGAGATTATCCGTAACCGCTACGGCATAAAAATGCTTGGAATTCTATTTGGATGTGCCTTTATCTTCCATCAGCTTGGAAGCTTTGTAAGTTCAAATGTAGCAGGTCTGATCGTAGATAAGACTCAAAGTTATGATCTGCTCTGGAGTATTGATATCATTCTTTGCCTGCTTGCATCATTATCGGTATATGCCCTAGGCAGAGAAAAGGCTCATCACAGGACCACAAAAACATTTGCTGGAACAGTATCTACAGCAAACACTTAATGCTCTACGCCTCACGAAATCGTGAGGCGATTTGATCAAAACAATCTCCATATCTTCCTACCAACAGCTTACTGATCTAAAGGTGATCATTAATAAATAAAGTGATAGCCACGTCAAAAAAAATGATAAAATAGCATTGCATTCTTTTTTATGCAGATGTTTTTTAACATCTGCATACCAACACTAAACAATACTGAGGAAATCCAATGAGCTTCATTAACAAAGCTAAGTCAATTGCAGAATACGATCCAGAGCTTTGGTCAGCAATAAGCGGCGAAAATCAGCGTCAGGAAGATCACATTGAGCTGATTGCATCAGAAAACTATGCTTCTAAGTGTGTTATGGAAGCACAGGGTTCACAGTTAACCAACAAGTACGCTGAAGGTTACCCTGGAAAGCGTTACTACGGTGGTTGTGAATACGTTGATATTGTTGAAAAGCTAGCAATTGATAGAGCATGCAAGCTATTCAAGTGCGACTTTGCAAACGTTCAGCCTCACGCTGGTTCACAGGCAAACAATGCTGTTTATGCTGCATTATGTCAGCCAGGTGATGTTGTATTAGGTCTCTCACTTTCATCAGGTGGTCACCTAACCCACGGTAGCTCTGTTAATTTCTCAGGTAAGGTTTACAAATCATACGGCTATGAGGTTAATGAGGCTGGTGAGTTAGACTACGAGGCAATTCGCAAGCAGGCTCAGGAAATCAAGCCAAAGATGATTATCGCTGGTTTCTCTGCTTACTCAGGAATCGTTGACTGGGCAAAGATGCGTGAAATCGCTGATGAAGTTGGTGCATATCTGTTAGTTGATATGGCACACGTTGCAGGTCTGATTGCTGCTGGTGTATACCCAAGCCCAATCGATCACGCACACGTTGTTACCTCAACAACCCACAAGTCTTTAGGTGGTCCACGTTCTGGCTTCATTCTTTCAAACTGCCACGACGAAGCTATCTACAAGAAACTGAATTCTGCTATCTTCCCAGGTACTCAGGGTGGTCCTCTAGAGCACATCATTGCTGCTAAGGCAATTGTATTCAAGGAGGCAATGGAGCCTTGGTATGTTGAGTATCAGAAGCAGGTTGTAGCAAATGCTAAGCTTTTAGCTGAAGAAGTTATGAAGCGCGGTTACAAGGTTGTATCTGGCGGTACCCACAATCACCTGTTCCTAATGGACTTCATTGGTCGTGAAATGACTGGTAAGGATGCTGAGGCTGCATTAGGTAAGGCATTCATCACTGTAAACAAGAATACAGTTCCAGGCGAGCCACGTTCACCATTCATTACTTCAGGTATCCGTGTAGGTACTCCTGCATGTACCAGAAGAGGCTTCAAAGAGGCTGAAATCAAGGAGCTTGCATCAATCATGTGTGACGTTTTAGATAACTATCAGAACGATGAAGTTATTCTAAAGTGCCGTGATCGTGTTAAGGCTCTATGTGCTAAGTTCCCTGTATACAAAGACTAATCGGGGAATCCGCTTTGAATTCAGTATCAAAGACTGATAAAAAATTCATGATGCAGGCTCTAAAGCTTGCATCATGCGGTTTGTATACATCCTACCCAAATCCACCGGTAGGATGTGTCATTGTTAGAGATGGTAAAGTAATCGGAAAAGGTTACCATCACAAGGCAGGTCAGCCCCATGCTGAGATTATGGCTTTAATGGATGCCAACTATGATGTTGAAGGTGCAACAGCATACGTTACCTTAGAACCATGCTCTCATTATGGAAGAACTCCCCCATGTGCTCTTAAGCTTGTAGAAATGAAAGTTGCAAGAGTTGTCGTGGCTGCAGGAGATCCAAATCCACAGGTCTGCGGAAAGGGATTTGAAATACTGAGAAACGCCGGAATCGAGGTTGTAGAACACGTTCTGGAGAAAAAATCACTGTTTCTAAATCGTGCTTTCTTCAAATCAATAACCGGTGATTATCCTTACGTCAGTGTTAAGGTAGGAATGTCACTGGATGCAAAAACTGCCCTGTCTAACGGACAAAGCAAGTGGATAACCAATGAAAAATGCCGAGCCAGGGTTCAGGATATCAGAGCCAAATCTGACTGCATTATCACAGGTGTTAACACAGTTATCGCCGACAACCCGCAGATGAATGTCCGCTATGAGAATTTTTCCAGGAAAAAACTGGCAAAAATCGATAAGGAATTCATCCGCCAGCCACTTAAAGTAATTCTCGATACCAAGGGAATTCTTGATCTAAATAAATATCAGATCTTCTCCTCAGGCAATGTTCTGTGGGTAAACGGAACAGACAGCAAAGACAGGTATCTTGCAGAGGAAAAGATAAATGAGCATGTAACACGTCTTCTTGTTCCTATCAGAGATGGACACACTGATATTGATTCTGTACTGCGTTATCTGGGTACAATGAAGATTCGTCGTGTCATGGTTGAGGCAGGAGAAAAACTTTCTTCAGCATTTATCAATCAGAATTTCTGCGATGAAATCTATGCATTTGTATCAGGAAAAATGTTAGGATCTGACGGGCAGAACGCATTTAGCATCGAAAATGCCTTAAATCTTGACAGCTGCAGACAGTTCTATCTGCACAAATGCAAGAAGCTAGGCTCAGATGCTCTGCTTCACTACACCTCTGTTCAGTACTAGTATCGAGGCATTCTCATGTTTACAGGAATTGTAGAATCTGTAGGCACTTTAAAGTCATTGTCCAAAAGAGGAAATGGCTACGAAATTGTCGTTGAAACCACAGATAAGTTTAATTTAAAAGATAGAGTCAGATTAGGTGATTCCATTGCAAACAATGGTGTCTGCCTGACTGTAACCAAGATATCTGGTAACTGCTATTATGCTGATGTTTCAGCAGAGACAGTCGAACACACCTGCTTTTCTCACTACACACGCGGACAGAAAATCAACCTGGAGCTTGCCTGTACACCAAGCACTCATCTGGGTGGACACATCATGCAGGGACATGTAGATGGCGTTGGTGAGGTTGTAAAAAAGGCAGCTTTAGATGACGCAATCAATGTCTGGATTAAGGCTCCGGCAGATCTTTTAAAATACATTGCTCACAAGGGGTCAATCGCAGTTGACGGAGTTTCTCTGACTGTGAATGAAATTGAAGGTGATACCTTCCGTCTCACCCTGATTCCTCATACCCAGGATTCAATCAACTTTGGAAACTTTGAGCCTGGCTCTCATGTAAATCTTGAAGTGGATGTTCTTGCAAGATATCTTGAGAGACTATTCCTTCAGAGCAGTGAAGAAAAAAAGCCTGCTAAATCAGGCATTACCATGGAATCACTATTAAGAAACGGTTTCTAAAAAAGAAACTGTCATATTGCAGAGAATACTGTTTTTTTCAAAGAGATAAATCATGATTACATAGTAACCGTGATATCTTCCAAAAAGATGATATAATTCTCTGCGTTGAAAAAACTAATTCGACAAAGAACAGGACAATCTGTCTCGGACAATACATGAATACTGACAAGTTCAGTCTCTTGAGAACGGGAAGATAGTCATTGATATATTGGAGATCATATGTCTGTCAAATTTATCGAAGGCAAGAAGCCTTGCCAAGATGGCAAATTCGCTATTGTTGTATCTCGTTTTAACAGCTTAATCAACGAGCGTCTGCTTGAAGGTGCTTTAGATACCTTAAAGCGTGAGGGCGAAGTTCCAGAGAAGAACATTACAGTTGTCCGTGTTCCAGGTGCAATTGAAATTCCAGTTGTATGCGAAAAGATTGCTGCATCAACCAAGTATGATGCAATTATTGCTCTAGGATGTGTAATTCGTGGTTCAACCTATCATTTCGAGGTTGTAGCTAATGAGTGTTCAAAGGGCATTTCACAGGTATCATTAAGACATTCAGTACCAGTTGCCAACGGTGTACTAACAGTTGATACCCTCGAACAGGCATTAGAGAGAGCGGGATCTCATGTAGGTAACAAGGGCTCAGAAGCAGCCTCATCTGCACTTGAGATGGTAAACATTATTAAACAGTTCTAATTATAGGTAATAATTAAAGATGGATTCTACAGAAGGTTCAGTTACACCTGCACAGCGCCATAAAGCAAGACACTTTGCTTTACAGGCTATCTATCAGTGGCAGCTGACTGGTTATTCTGCAACAGAAATCGAAAAGCAGTTTTTAGAAGACCAGCCAATCAGAGGTGCTGATCTTGAGTATCTTCACGATCTGATTTCTGGTGTAATCAATAACGTTGATGAGATCGACGCTACATTCGCTCCTCACTTAAGCCGTCCTTTAGACGAGCTTGATCAGGTTGATAAGGCTGTTTTACGTGTTGGAACTTTTGAACTTATGTTCCGTCAGGAAGTTCCTTACAGAGTAGTAATCAACGAGTCTATCCTTTTAGCTAAGGAATTCGCTGAGCAGGACAGTCACAAATTTGTTAATGGCGTACTAGATAAAGTAGTAAAGGCTATCAAGTAAATTAAGGCCTGATAAGTGGCTATTAGTGAATTTGAACTAATAAAAAAGTACTTCACCTCAAATGACCGAGGTGAAGGAATTTCCCTCGGAATTGGTGACGACTGCGCACTAATCAATGTTCCTTCAGAGTATGAGCTGGCAATTACAACTGATACTCAAAATGAAGGAATTCATTTTTTTAAAGACACATCCCCTTTCCTTTTAGGCTATAAATCTCTTCTGGTAAATGTATCTGATCTGGCTGCAATGGGAGCTAAGCCTTACTGCTTTACCCTATCCATCAATCTTCCGGATGCGGATGAAAAGTTTTTAGAAGAGTTTTCAAAAGGTCTTTATTCACTGGCATCAAAACTGAATCTTCCTCTGATCGGAGGAAACACCAGTAAGGGACCTCTTTCAATATCCATAAGTGCATATGGTCTTGTCAGAAAAAACTGCGCCATGAAAAGATCAGATGCAAAGGTAAATGATGGTATCTATGTAACAGGAACCTTAGGTCTGCCGGCATTTGCCGTTGACCTTGGCTACAGAAGTGCACCGATATGTAAACTTATGGAAAAGCTAAGCCTTAACAAAGAATATGATAGTATTTTTGATCACTGTTATAAAAAGGGAATGCTGATTGAAAACAGATGCAGTTTCGCAGCTGAATTAAGCGGAATCTGCTCCTGCGCAATTGATATTTCCGATGGACTTGTAGGAGATATTTCTCATATTCTTAAAGCCTCTAATGTAGGTGCCACCATAAATATTGAGGATTTGCCTAAACCTTCTGAGTTCAGTACATACAATCTCCCAGAAGATTATCAGGATCATCTGTGTTTATACGGCGGTGGAGATTACGAACTGCTGTTTACCATGAACGAGACAAACGAAGATAAACTACAAAAACTGTCTCAAAGTTTTAACGTGCCCGTAAAACGAATAGGAACCATCAAAAATGGTACTTTAGAACTGTTAAAACATGGTAAAATGATTGATTATAGAGAAAAACCTTTCGAACATTTTTAAAAGAACAATAATGGAGAAAAACTTGAATAAGTTATTTGCAAAAACTGCTATAGCAACAATTGTAGCAGCTTCAGTACTTACCCTAAGCGCATGCGACCACAAGTACCAGCTAGGTCAGAATTCACAGGCTCAGGCTTCAAACGTATTAACCAAGAACAGCTCATTCGAACAGAAAGCAGCATACGCTATTGGTGCATCTTTAGGTGAGTACGTATCTCAGATGAAAAAGAATCAGGAACAGCTGATTGGCGAGATTCCTTCTGATGTTGTTATCGCTGGTTTCACCGATGGCGTACATTCAGTTTCATCTTTAAAGAGAGAAGAGATCGAAAACATTCTTAAGGACTTAGACAAGAAGATTCAGGAGAAGATCGAGGTTGAGACCAAGAAGGCTTCTGAGGATAATCTGAAGTCAGGCAAGGCATTCCTTGATGCTAATGCTAAGAAGGAAGGCGTTGTAACCACCAAATCAGGTCTTCAGTACAAGGTTATCAAGCAGGGTGAAGGTCCAAAGGCTGTTAAGGGTGACATCATCAGCGTAACCTACAAGGGTTCAACCATCGACGGTAACGTATTCGACGAGCAGACCAAGCCTGTAGATTTCCCTCTGGACAACATGATCCCAGGCTGGATTGAAGGTTTACAGTTAATGAATGTTGGTTCAGAGTATGAGCTATACATTCCTTCAGCACTTGGCTACGGTGAGAACGCAGTTGGTCAGTTCATCAAGCCAAATTCAGTTCTAGTATTCAACGTTAAACTTGTTGATATCAAGAAGGCTGACGAGAAGAAAGACAACAAGTAATCACGTCTTTTGAAATTATTCCAGAAGGATGGGCTATGGTCCATCCTTTTTATTTCTGCAATCATCTTAAACCTTCGCATAATCAGATAATTCGTGCTTTCATAACCTTAGCATAATCAGAGAATTTGTACTTTCTGAACTTTCGCATAATCAGATAATTCGTACTTTCTAAACCTTCGCATAATCAGATAATTCGCACTTTCTAAACTCTCGCATAATCAGATAATTTGTACCTTCTAAGCCCTCGCATAATCAGATAGTTTGTACTTTAAGTACATTCGCATAATCAAATATTTTATATAAAGACAACTATCGCATAATCAAAAATAATATATAATTTATTTAAGATAACAATAAATATAACTAATACGGAATTCTAAAAAAATGATACTGAAGCGAAAGATATACAACAAATTACTTAACTGGAAAAAGGAATGCTCAGGCTCAAAAGCCCTCTTGATTGAAGGCGCAAGACGTATCGGAAAATCAACCATATGTGAAGAATTCGGAAAGAACGAATACAAAAGCTATATTTTTATAGATTTCGCAAAAAGGGAAGAAATAGTTGAAGGTTATTTTAAGCAATATATAAACGACCTTGATACATTCTTCATGATGCTATCAGCCTACTTTAAAGTAAAGCTGTACGAAAGAGATACATTATTCATTTTTGATGAAGTACAAATGTTTCCTCAAGCGCGAGCTGCAATTAAATATCTCGTTGCAGATGGCAGATACGATTATATTGAAACAGGTTCATTGATCTCAGTTAAAGAAAATATTAAAGATATAGTTATTCCATCAGAAGAAAGAAGTATTCAGATGTATCCACTGGATTTTGAGGAATTTGCATGGGCTTTTGGTGAAGATAATCTGATCTCATACATAAAAGATTGTTTTGAAAAAAAAGAACCTCTGGATCGAGGACTGCATAACAAAGCAATGCTTTTATTTAAGCAGTACCTTTTAGTTGGAGGTATGCCTAAACCAGTTATTCTGTTTATTGAAAACAGAAAAGATTTTTCTCAAGCTGATAAAGAAAAAAGAGATATTCTAAAACTTTATCAAAATGATATTAAAAAAATTAAAGCCTCATATAGAAGCAAAGTTCTAGCCATTTTTGACCAGATACCAGGGCTTCTATCTCAGCATGAAAAGAGAGTCGTTTTAAAAAATATTAGCGAAGGAAGCTATTTTGAAAACTATAGTGAGACCTTTTTCTGGCTTTCTGACTCCATGATTTCGAACGAGTGTTTTAAGTGTAACGATCCAAACGTCGGCTTATCCATTAATGAAGATAGAACCTACATAAAATGCTATATGGGAGATACTGGACTCCTATTAAGCCACGCTTTTGATGAGAATGAGCTATTAGAAGATGAAATCTATAGTCAGATTCTAAATGACAAGCTTGGTATAAATGAAGGTATGCTGTATGAAAACGCAATTGCACAGATGCTTACCGCAAACGGACATAAACTTTATTTCTACACTCATTACTCTCAAGAAAAACACATCAATGACATAGAAATTGATTTCGTTATTTCTAACAGGAGCAAGTTAAAATACAAGATTTTCCCAATTGAGGTTAAATCAGGAAAGAATTACAAAGCAACATCACTAATGAAGTTCAGAGAGAAATACAAAGATAGAATTGGCGAATGCTACATTATTCACCCCAAAAACCTTTCAATAAAAGATGAAATAATATGCATTCCTCCTTACATGACATTCTGCCTGTAAAGAACAAAAGTGAAGGTTGAAGCTGCAATTCAAGCTACAGTTTTCTTGCCTTTACTTTTACAGTCTTCAGCTCAGGAGTTGTATACCATTTAGGAATTGGCTTCTGGAAATCATAAAAATCGTCACGAATACGATCAACATTCAGCTGCATCTTTATAAACATACTCTTGCTTTTAGATGCAATCTTTCCACTTTTCCATAAAGAATACATCGCACTGTAGAGAGCAAAACGAGTCCAGAATACAGAAGGAATTACACCGGAAAAATATCCATCTACGACACCGGCACAGAACAGAGGATAAAGCCCTGCCGTTTCAAACTCCAGCATTGCAAAGTCCTCGCAGGCATCTCCTGGTCCATAGGTATAGGATGGAAGTAATATAAGAGAGGAATCACGGGTGATTAAAACCTTACTGTGATTTAAAGACCCATATCGCATCACCTTTCTGAAGACAGAGAAATTATCAAAGCGTTGAGATAATGCCTCAAGAGCATATTTGTCATTTTTGAAATGAGGCAGTACGGAGATGTATTCTGCAAGATTCTCCATGAAACCTTCATGGCGACTTACAGCTTTTTCGGTCTGAGCCTCAGTTAGAGGAACAGAATGAATATCCTTTAGAATACGCCCTAGTTTCTTTCCTGTAGCATACTGCCATTCCTTAGGTACAACCGAGAGAAAATCAGTTAAGAACCCGGACTCTGTATAAGAGAACAGAGCTGTCACAAGATTATTCTCATCACTGCGGTTAAGGCTTATTGGTTCAGGAAAATGCTCTTTAAGATAAGGGTGAAATAACTCTGCGCAGAGGAATGCCTTTTTGATTCGACCCTGAAGTGAAATCTTTCCCTGAAGACACAGATACTGGTTACCGCCGTTTTTTACAACGGAGTAATCAATTTTATTTTTGTCAGTGAAAAGATTTCTATATGTAAGTTTCATAAATCAAAACAAAAAACTATGTCTTGATTTTATTGTACATTATTTTTATCAGAACGAGGATGAGCCTTATCATAAACCTGATGTAAACGTTCTGTGGCAACATGGGTATAGATCTGTGTTGTCAGAAGACTTGAATGGCCTAAAAGCATCTGAACTGATCTTAAGTCAGCATCATGGTTTAAAAGATGAGTTGCAAAAGCATGTCTGAAGGTATGAGGTGAAATCTTTGAAGTAATGTTCAGCTCTTTGCAGTAGCTTTTGATACGGTACCAGAAGGCATTTCTGGTCATAGGAGCAACACCTTTTCCGGACAGAAAAATATAAGGGCTTACACCTTTGGCATCCTTATTCTTCCTTAGGGTTGAGACATAGGTGTCAATCCAGTAAAGAGCTGATTCAGTAAGAGGAACAAGTCGTTCCTTATCTCCTTTACCTCTTACAATAATAAAGCCATCAGAAAAATTAACATTATCAAACTTAAGACTGACCAGCTCGCTTACACGTAATCCCGTGGCATAGAGAGTTTCAAGCATTGCCTTATCTCTAAGCCCTGTATGAGAAGTAAGATCCGGAATATTAAGAAAGGCCTCAACGCAGTCTTCAGATAAAACAGACGGAATATGTCTTACAAGCTTTGGATTGGCAATGTGAACACATGGATCCTCCTCTATCTGCTTATCGGTTTTCAGATAAATACACAGACAGCGCAGTGCAACAAGAAATCTTGCTACAGTTGAGGGTTCACAGTTTTCCTTAAGCTTAAGATAGTTTTCAATATCCCCTGCCGAGAATGGAATAATTCTGGTGTTGGCTTCAAGAAGATAGGAAAAGAAGAGTCTCACATCACTAAGATATGATCTTATGGTTGAATCAGACATACCCTTTTCCAGCAGCAGATAATCACTAAAGCCTATAAGGATACGTTCTGATTCATCAATTCCCATAAAGATAAACTCTCAGGTTAGTTTGTCTTTGAAAGCTTCATCAGCTGTGCCATAGACAGAAGTGAACGGTGAGAGGTCTTCTGAACACTGGCAAAGAAACGATTGTCGTTCTTAATCAGACAGAATCTGTATACGCCATCTGATTTTGGATAGAAGCTGATTTCTTCGAATTTTGAATTGGCAGACAGTTCAACAGGAGCAGAACCTTCGTGAAGAATTCCTGGTGGATTTCTGTAGCCGAAGTTAGAACCATCCGTCCAGTCTGCATCTGCAAACTTAAACTTGTATGGAGCCCAGTCAGCACGTAGAGTTGCTACTGTGCAGTAGGTATCTTCATCATCCTTACGTAAACGATATGATTCTGATACCTCATAATCATTCATTTCCCCTCTTAGATAGACAGCTTTTTCATTGATAGAAAAACCGCCAGGAACCAGAGATGCTACAGGTGCGTTATTTGAAGAACATGAACTTAATAAAAAAGCTGCAGCAACTGAGGTTATCATCATTTTTTTAGTAGAATTCACGATAATCCCAATTTAAAATTGATAGTAGTAAACTTAAAATCAGAACCTATTTTACACACAATTTGGGTAAAAAAGGAAAGCCTTAAAACAAAATTTGACATGACAGAGCCATTGTTTATGGAAACGACAGAAGCTGAAAATCAGAAGAAACCTTTTGTGGTTGGACTTACAGGAGGAATCGCCTGCGGTAAGTCTTCAATTGCATCACTGTTTGCATCTTTAGGTGTACCTGTAGTTGATGCCGATAAGGTAGCAAGAGATATAGTAGAGGCTGGCAGCCCGCTACTTAAGATTCTGGCATCAAAATTCGGAGATGATATTATCAATGAGGATGGCTCTCTGAACCGCAGGAAGCTAAGAGAAATAGTCTTTGATCCAAATGATAAAGATAAACTCCTGGTTTTAAACAGTCTGATGGCACCTGCCATTCACTCGGAACTGAAGCGACAGATTCTGCTTAAGGGACAGAATGCTGATTATGTGATAGCAATGATACCCCTGCTCTTTGAACATAAACTAGAATTTCTAGTAGACAGGGTTTTAGTTGTAGATGTTGACGACGATCTTCAGCTGAAAAGAGTAATGGCCAGAGACAATATTTCACTAGAACTTGCGCGCTCGATGATTGAAAATCAGGTAAGCAGAGAATATAGAGTAAAAAAAGCTGATGATTTGATCGAATCTGACAATTCTCCCTTAGATAAAAAGCTTAATGTCGTGTTAAAATTACACAACGAATATAAACAACTGTCAGCCCAGACAAACAACTAGAGAATCAATGGATCATGTTTAGTTACGATTTTCCTTTAAGTCCAAGAGCAAGAACATATTTAAAGCTTGAACGTGTAATCAAAAGCGCCGAAGCGTGCACAGACCTGGATTCAATTCAGCATGTAATGTTTGCCTTACGCTGTATTGCCGATTTCATTGATCTTGTAGACGGTTCAAGTGCAATCAAGATTGATCTGCTAAAGGATCTGGAAAGATGTGACTCTCAGCTTAAGAGCTGGCTTGAAGATCCTGAGTGTGATACAGATTATGTAGAATCACTAAGAGACAAGATTAAGGATGCAAAATCAGTTCTTGATTCCTTCACCAGACAGAGAACTGTTTTAAAGGATGATCCTATTATTGAGCTTATCAAACCAAGAATCCTGACACCTGGCGGTATTAACAGTTTCGATACTCCGCTGTTTGATTTCTGGGTTCAGCAGCCAACCGAAGAAAAGAAGGCCCGACTGGAAGGCTGGCTTCACGAGCTTGACTGCATTAAGATCCCTGTATTTACAATTCTCTATCTGTGGCGTCTGTGCGCAAATCCAACCGACAAGGTTGCCAAAAGCGGATTTATGCAGGAAACAGCTGATACATGTGATCTAATTAACATACAGTATGATTCATCTGTACAGGCATACCCTGTTGTGAGCGGATTCCAGTCAAGAGTAAATATCAGATTCCTGCCATTTGAGAAGGGAGCTCCTGTTGGAGATATTCTATTCAAACTCGCTTACATCAAAGGCAATTTACAACAATAAGAAAAATGAGTTTAAGAGATTTATTACCAGAAGGTACATTTGAGGAGATTCTCGAGGAGGCTCATATAGCCCCAGAGGAACTGAACTCTGATGTACAGAACGATAACGAGCCTGTAAAGGTTAAATGTCCGACCTGCAATAAAGAGGTCATTTACGACAAGAGCAATCCTTTCAGACCATTCTGCTCACAAAGATGCAGAATGACCGAGCTGGGAGCATGGGTGTCAAACAAGAGATTCATCAAGGGC
>JAEEGL011856719.1_pt1 | contig 12632 bp, 8 predicted proteins | sample 9134231 | NCBI WGS metagenome assembly JAEEGL01 (sample SAMN16246548, study PRJNA631951) | gut metagenome | biome: gut microbiome; feature: rumen; material: fiber-attached | host: Bos | place: Iran: Karaj | collected 2018-10
ACCCGTTCCCTTTCCGAACACGGAAGTCAAGCGCCTCTTCGCCGAGGGTAGTGCGGGACCCGCCCGCGCGAGAGTAGGACGCCGCCGGCCCTTCTTGTTTTTTCCACACTTTCTTCAACAGACCAAAAAGGAGGCTTGAAATGGCAGACATGGATGGATTCAAGGAAGCGGCTGCATACGGACTCGACAAGCCGCAGACCAATACCGCGTTCTTTCTCAAGGGGAACGAAAACCGCGGCTGGGGCGTGAAGAACCGCCTCTCCCGCATATTCAACCCCAAGACCGGCCGCACCGTCATGCTCGCGTGCGACCATGGGTTCATCATGGGCCCGACAAGCGGGCTCGAGCGCGTCGATCTTTCCATCAATCCGCTCATCGAATACGCCGACTGCCTTATGTGCACGCGCGGCATTTTGAGGAGCGTTATTCCCCCCACTATCAGCAAGCCTGTCTGCCTTCGCTCCGACGGAGGCACCACCATCCTCACCGACCTCAACCTCAACCGCGTCTATGACGCCGAGGACGTGGTGCGCGTCAACGCAAGCGCCATGGCCGTGATGGTGGCGTGCGGCGACAAGGCCAGCGAGCAGACGACCACCCACAATCTCGTCCACACCGTAGATCTCGGCGAGAAGCTCGGCATCCCCGTGCTGGGCGTCACCGCCGTGGGCAAGGACATGGCGCGCGACGCGCGCTACTTCCGCCTCGCCACGCGCGTGTGCGCCGAGAACGGAGCCTCGTTCGTCAAGACCTACTACACCGAAGAGGGCTTCGAGACCGTTGTCGCGCAGTGCCCGGTGCCGATCGTCATCGCCGGCGGCAAGAAGCTCCCGGAGGAGCAGGCCCTTGAGCTGGCCTACAGGGCGGTGCAGGCCGGGGCGGCGGGCGTTGACATGGGCCGCAACGTGTTCCAGAGCGCAAAGCCGCTCGCGATGATGAAGGCGATCTCCGCCGTCGTCCATCAGGGACTCACGGCCAAGGACGCCTTCCAGCTCTACAACGACGAGAAGTAGGTGCCCGGGGCGGCCATGGCGTCGTTGAGCGTCAGGTTCCTCGGCACAGGCACAAGCGTCGGCGTGCCGCAGATAGGCTGCCGATGTCCGGTGTGCACGTCCTCCGACCCGCGTGACAGGAGGCGGCGCACCGGCGTTTACGTGCGCTGCGGCGGCACGGCCTTCCTTATCGACACGCCGCCGGAGCTGCGCGAGACATGCATCGACCTAGGCGTGAGCAAGGTTGACGCCGTTGTGCTTACGCACGCGCACATGGACCACATAGCGGCGTTCGACGACGTGCGCCGCTTCAACACCATCAACGGCGGCACCGTGCTAAGATGCTATGCCGCTCCGGAGACGGTCGCTGCCGTCCGCGCCGTGTTCCCCTACATTTCGTCCAAGGCCAACGACCAGGGGCTTTTCCGCCCTATGATCGACTTCCGCCCCGTGTCGCGGGCGTTCCGCGTCGGCTGCGTCAAGGTGACGCCGATTCCAGTCGAGCACGGCGGAATACGCACGAACGGATACCTTCTCGAGTCCGCAGGGAAGCGCATCGCCTACATTTCGGACTGCATATCCATCCCCAAGAGGTCGATGGCGAAGATACGCGGAGTGGACGTGATGGTGGTTGACTGCCTGCGGGAGCGCTCGCATCCAACGCACATGAACCTCGAGCTCTCGCTTGCCGCCATAGCGGCCGCCGGAGCGCGGCGCGGCTATCTAGTGCACATGAGCCACAGCGTGATGCACGCCGACCTCTCCAGACGGCTCCCGCGCAACGTGCGCCTCGCATACGACGGCCTCATGGTGAGGGCCTAGCGCCAAATACATGGAAAGGGAGATGCCGATGAAGCGCAATTCTACGAACGACTTGAGGATAATCGCCCTTGACCTTGACGGAACTCTGCTCGACTCGCAGAAGCGGCTCAGCGAGGCAAACCGCGCCGCGCTCGCCGCCGCGGCCGCGAACGGGGCGTTCGTGGTGCCAACGACGGGCCGCTTCTTCGGCATGATGCCGGAGGCCGTCCGCTCGCTTCCGTTCGTGCGCTACGCCATCACGATAAACGGGGCGCAGGTTTACGACCGCGAGGCGGACGCCGCGATCGCCCGGGAGGAGATTCCTCTTTCGACGGCGCGCGACGTGATGTCCCTGCTGGACGGCTACGACGTCATCTACGACTGCTACAGGCTCAACTGGGGATGGATGGGCGAGGCGTTCAAGGCGAAGGCGGCCGAGTATGCGACCGACGAGCACTACCTGCGCATGATCCGCGAATTCCGGCGTCCGGTGCCGGAGCTAAAGGCGCATCTTGCGGCGACGGAGGGCGACGGCGACGTGCAGAAGATCATGCTGTTCACGCGGCTCGACGCGCCGAAGGACGCGACGGGGGAGATCGCCCGCGCGATTGCCGGGCGCTTTCCGTCCCTCAAGGTGACCAGCAGCACCTGGAACAACCTTGAGATAAACATCCGCACCGCGCACAAGGGCCGGGCCCTCGAACGCCTGGCCGAATGCCTGGGCCTTTCGCTCGCCAACTGCATCGCGTTCGGCGACGGCGCGAACGACCTCACGATGGTGGAGGCCGCCGGCGTTGGCGTGGCGATGGCGAACGCCTGCCCGGAGACGCTGGCGGCGGCGGACTACGTGACCGGGTCGAACGACGCCGACGGCGTGGCGGCCGCGCTGCGGCACTTTGGACTCTCGGACTAGGAGCGGACATGAAGACAAGTGAGATAGACAGGCTTGCATGGGGCACTGACGCGGGGTTCTACCGGCTGCTGCCCGAAGAGGTTCTGATGCCCGCGAACGAGGACGACGTGCGGAGCATCCTCGCGCGCGCCCGCCGCGAGGGAAGGAGCGTCACGTTCCGGGCTGCCGGCACGTCGCTTTCGGGGCAGGCCATAACAGACTCGCTGCTCGTCGTCTGCGGCAAGAAGTGGGAGCGCCACGAGGTGCTGGACGGCGGGGAGAGGATTCGGCTCCAGCCCGGCGTCGTCGGCGGAAGGGTGAACGAGATACTGAAGCCCTACGGGCGCAGGTTCACGCCGGATCCAGCGTCCGTCAACAGCGCGATGGTGGGCGGCATAGTGATGAACAACGCCTCCGGCATGAGCTGCGGCACCCACGCGAACAGCTACAGGATGATGGAGTCCGTGCGCATGGTGCTGGCCGACGGCACGACGCTGGACACCGGCGACGCGGAGTCGCGCGCGGCGTTCGCCGTGTCGCACAGCGACTTCATCCGGAAGATGCTGTCCCTGCGCGACGGAGTGCGGGCAAACGCCGCCCTCGCGGAGCGAATCCGCCGGAAGTACTCGATCAAGAACGTGACGGGCCTCACGATCCTGCCGTTCGTTGAGTTCGACGACCCGTTCGAGATAATAGCCCATCTGATTCCCGGAAGCGAGGGGACGCTCGCGTTCCTCAGCGAGGTGGTGTTCAGGACGGGGAGGACGGCCCCGCTTTCGGAGTCCGCGCTTCTCCTGTTCCCTGCGGCGCGCACGGCGTGCGAGGCCGTCGTCGCCATAAAGGAGGCCCGCGCGGCGGCGGCGGCGGAGTTCTTCGACAGGCGCGCGATGAGGGCCGTGGAGAAGGACTTCCCGGAGCTTTCCGGGCTGCCAGACGGCGCGGGCGCGCTGCTCGTCAAGACCGAGGCGATGGACGAGGCCGAGCTGGCCGAGCGCAGGGGGAGGATTCTGGCTGCGCTGGAGCCGTTCGACCTCGCGGCGCCGGCGGCGTTCTCTTCCGATCCCTCCAAGGTCGCCCGCCTCTGGGCGATGCGAAGCGGCATTTTCCCGGCGGTCGGCGGCACACGTGAGATCGGCACCACGTGCCTGATAGAGGACGTCGCCGTGCCGGTGGAGCGTCTCGCGGAGGCCACGGACGACCTTCAGCGGCTCTTCGCCGCGCACGACTACCCCGACGCGGTGATATACGGGCACGCTCTCGACGGCAACTGGCACTTCATCCTGAACCAGCGATTCGACACTCCGGAGGCCGTCGCGCAGTACGACTCGATGATGCGCGACGTGGTGGCGCTCGTCACGGAGAAGTACGGCGGCTCACTCAAGGCCGAACACGGCACGGGACGCAACATGGCGCCTTTCGTGCGCCGCGAGTGGGGCGACGACGCATACGAGCTGATGAAGGAGGTCAAGGCGGCGTTCGACCCCGACGGCATCCTCAGCCCGGGCGTGATCTTCAACGAGGACGAAGGCTCCTACGTGCGCTGCCTGAAGCCGCTGCCGCGCCTCGACCCGATAGTTGACAGATGCATAGAGTGCGGATTCTGCGAGGTCAAGTGCGTGGCGCACGGATACGCGCTTTCGTCGCGGCAGCGGATCGTAGTGCAGCGCGAGATCGCGAGGCTGGAGGCGCTGGGCGATTCTGCGTCGAGGCGGAGGGCCAGGAGGCTTGTGCGGGAGTTCCGCAGGGTGGGAAGGGACCTTTGCGCCGGCGACGGGCTGTGCTCGACCGCCTGCCCCGTGGGCATAAACACCGGCGAGCTGATCCACGCGATACGCGGGCGCGAGATGTCGGCCCTGGCGAGGGGTGCGGCGGGGTTCGCCGCAGGACATTTCCCACTTGTGGCCGGATGCGCCGCGGCCATGCTGCGCCTGGCGTCGCTGGGAAGATGCGTCCTCGGCGCGCGGATCATGGCGTCGGCGTGCAGGGCCCTCCACAGGGGAACGTTCGGGCTTGTGCCGCTGTGGACGCCCGCCACTCCGGGCGCGGTTAGCGCGGGGAAGATGCGCGCGCGCGGAGAGGCGGCGGCGCGGCGCTTCAGGAGGGATGCCGGGAAGGTGGTGTATTTCCCGTCGTGCATAAACCAGCGGATGGGCGCGGCCCCGGGTGAGCGTCCGCTCGTCGAGGAGACGATGGAGCTGCTCGGCAAGGCCGGGTACGAAGTGGTGTTCCCGGAGAACATGGGCGGACTGTGCTGCGGGACGATATGGGAGTCGAAGGGCCTGCCGGACGTGGCGGACCGCAAGGCCGCAGAGCTGGAGGCGGCGCTCCGCAGGGCGTCGGAGGACGGCCGACTGCCCGTCCTGTGCGACCAGAGCCCGTGCCTCCACCGCATGCGCGAGAAGATCAGGGGGCTTGAGCTGTACGAGCCGGCGGAGTTCATCGAGAAGTTCGTGCTGGACAGGGTGAAGATCGAGCCGCTGGACGAGTGCGTGGCGGTGCATGTCACGTGCTCCACGCGGCGGATGGGGCTGGCCGACACGATAGTCCGCGTCGCCCGCGCCTGCGCGAGGGAGGTCCTCGTGCCGGAGGAGGTCGGGTGCTGCGCGTTCGCCGGCGACAAGGGCTTCACGCATCCGGAGCTGAACGCCTGGGCGCTGCGCAGGCTGCGTCCGCAGGTCGAGCGCGCCGGCGCGACGCATGGCTACAGCAACTCGCGGACATGCGAGATCGGGCTTACGACGCATTCCGGCATAGTGTATTCGAGCATCGTCCACCTCGTAAACCGCGCTTGCGCGGACGGTCGAAATTTGGCATAATGTAGGAACTGGCAAAACAAGGAGAAAGAAGAGATGAAGAGACGCATAGCCGTTGCCGCCGCTGCGGCGCTGGCCGCCGCGGCGTCCGCGTTCTGCGCGGAAATGTCGGCGGAGAGGATCGCGAAGGGCGACTACCTCGTGTTCGGGCAGCTGACCGGGAGCTACTACGAGGCCATAGTCAAGCACTGCGGGCTTCAGGTGATCCACGCGGACGGAGCGGTGTCGCTGCGCCTCGCGGAGACCGGGCGGGAGGAGAAGTCCGACGCAGCGTCCAGGACGACCGTGATCCGCCTGAAGGACGAGCTCTATCCGTTCGAGGTGACGCGCCACGTGAAGACGTGGAACGACTGCGCCGCCGTCGAGACGTGGGTGGAGGTCCGCCACGGCGAGCGCGGGCCGGTGCGGCTTCTGCGGGCGGACAGCTTCGCGACGCAGGTGAAGGTGAAGTCGGACGTGGTGCGCGTGCTCACGCTCACCGGCCAGGGCAACAACGAGGCGAACGTCTCCGACGCCGAGGTTATGCGGGGCCAGTACGTCCAGTACTCCTCCTGCGCCGGAACGCGCGACGCATGGGAGTCGAACCCGGCGATGATGGTCTCGTTCGGAAAGGACGTTGACGAGGAGCGCGGGAAGGTGCTCGGCGTCGCGCTTGAGTGGACCGGCACTTCGTGCAAGCGCGTGCGCCGCAACTGGGACGGCAGGCGCATCGACGTCTTCGCCGGCATAGACATGACGACGGGGCCGTACACGCTCGATCCAAACGTGACGTTCACCACGCCGAAGGCTGTCCTCGTGTGGTCCGAGAGGGGCAGGGGCGAGGTCTCTCGCCAGTACCACCGCTGGGCGCACCGCCACCTGATGCCGCACGGGTACGACCTCCACGCGGTGCTTCTCAACAGCTGGGAGGGCTCGTACTTCAGCTTCACGGAGCAGACGCTCCTCGACATGATGGACGGCGTCAAGGAGATGGGCGGCGAGATGTTCGTGCTCGACGACGGATGGTTCGGAAAGGGCAAGTACGCCCGCGACGACGTGAACAAGGCGACCGCAGGGCTCGGAGACTGGTGCGTCAACACGGCCAAGCTTCCGCGCGGGCTCGGGTTCCTCGCCGACGAGGCGGGCAGACGCGGGCTGAAGTTCGGCATCTGGGTTGAGCCCGAGATGGCGAACACCAACAGCTGGCTCATACAGAAGCACCCCGAGTGGATGCTCCAGGAGAAGGGGCGTCCCGTCGTGGTCGGGCGCGGCAAGTCGCAGGTCGTCCTCGACTTCGCGAACCCTGCGGTGAGGGACGACATGTTCAGGCAGATCGACGAGACGTACTCCGCGATGCCGACGCTGGCGTTCGTGAAGTGGGACTGCAACGCGAACATCCACAATCCCGGCTCCACGTACATCCCCGCCGACCGCCAGCCCAACCTCTGGTACGACTACACCGTCGGATACTACGATCTGCTCGCGCGCTTCCAGAGGAAGCGCCCCGGCGTGATGGTGCAGGCGTGCGCGTCCGGCGGCGGGCACATGGACTTCGGCTCGCTGCGCTACGCAGACGAGTTCTGGACGAGCGACCGCACGGACCCCTACAGCCGCGTGTTCATCCAGTGGGGCGCGTCGCAGTTCTATCCCGCGTCGGCGATGGCGTGCCACGTGACGGACTCCCCCAACCACCAGACAAAGCGCGTGACGCCGCTCAAGTACCGCTTCGACGTGGCGATGACGGGCCGCCTCGGGTTCGAGCTGCATCCGAAGAACCTGAAGCCCGAGGAGGTCGCCTTCGCGAAGGCCGCCGTCGCGGACTACAAGCGCATCCGTCCAGTCGTCCAGCGCGGCGACCTCTACCGCCTCGTGTCGCCGTACGAGAAGCCGCTCTCCGCCGTCATGTACGCGAGCGAGACGAAGGACGCCGCGGCCGTGTTCGCGCTCGGCCTCAAGATCAAGGGCGAGCGCGTCGAGACGCTGCGGCTTCGCGGGCTAGACCCGGCGGCGCGCTACTCCGTGAAGGAGATAAACCGCGGCAAGGCGCTCCACGCCGCGCTGCCAGAGGCGGCCACCGGACGCGAGCTAATGGACGCCGGAGTGGAGGTGCGCCTTTCCGGCGACTACGACTCCGCTGTGTTCGAGGTCGTGCGCCTCTAGCGCCGACGCGGGGAAATATGGTATAATCTTGCGCAAGGAGGCATTGCCGAGTATGAAGAAGATTGTCGCAAAGGCCGCAGTCGCGGCATCGACGGCGTTTCTCGCCCTGTGCGGGAACGCGGCGGAGGGCTCGCTCGCCGCCATGATCGCCAGAGACCACAAGGTCTCCGGCCAGGACGTGTGGTGCGGCCACAGGCGGACCATGTTCGTGTTCAAGGGCCGCAAGGCGTGGGTGGTGGAGCCTTCGGTCGCGCCGCTCGAGGGGCGGCCGTGGACGTGGACCATGCAGTGGGCCACGGCGTTCGTGCCGCGCACGGGCGTGCCCGCACTGCTCTCGCGCGGCTTCCACCACGTGACTATCGAACTCTTCGACACGCGCATGGACGATTCGGGCGTGGCGGCCGCTGCGGAGTTCCAGAAGTATCTCGTCGAGAAGCTTGGCTTTGCGCCCAAGGCGAATCTCGTGGGCATGAGCTGGGGCGGCTTCTTCTCCGTTCGGTACGCAGCCGCGCATCCGGACAACGTGCGGCGCATCTACCTCGACGCGCCGCTGCTGAACTTCACCGGGTTCAAGGCCGCGGGGTCCGCGAGGGGAATCGGATCCTGGTTCGCGAGCCGTCCGGCCGGCGGCGACTGGACCTCCGACCCCCGGATGCCGGTGAACATGGCGGGGGCGGTGGCGAAGGCCGGAATACCGGTGCTGCTGCTGTACGGCGGCAAGGACGTGGTGGTGCCGCCGGACGAGAACTGCCGCCGCTTCGCCGCCGCGTTCAAGGCGGCCGGAGGGAAGATCGAGGTGCACGAGCGGCCGTCGTACGGACACCATCCGCACGGCGCCGATCCCGGCGGCCTCGCCGTCATAACAGACTTCTTCACCAAGTGATGCGCTCGGCGTAAGACACAGGAGGGACTGGAACATGCGCAAGCTCAAGATGGCAATGGTCGGCGGCGGCGAGGGCGCCTTCATCGGAAAGATACACCGCGAGGCGGTGAGGATGGACGGCGGCGTGGAGGTCGTCGCCGGGATGTTCAACCGCGACGCCGCGCAGAACGCCGCCGTCGGCGAGCGCCTAGGGATAACTCCGGACCGCGTGTACCCCACCTGGCAGGCGCTGATCGCCGGCGAGGCCGTGCGGTCGGACCGCGTGGACTTCATCTCCATCTGCACGCCGAACCACCTCCACTATCCCATAGCCAAGGAGGCGCTTGAGGCCGGGTTCCACGTGATGTGCGAGAAGCCGATGACGCTCACCGTCGAGGAGGCCCGGGAGATCGCCGAGATCGTGAAGAGCACGAAGCGCGTGTTCGGCCTGATGCACACCTACACCGGCTACCCGATGGTGAAGCTCGCCCGCGACCTCGTGAAGCGCGGCGACCTCGGCAGAATCTGCAAGGTGACGGTGGAGTACTGCCAGGGGTCGTTCCGCAAGATGGACTTCTCGGTGCCGCTCGACAAGCGCAACAAGTGGAAGATGGACCCCAAGTGCTCCGGCAAGAGCTGCTGCATGGGCGACATAGGGATACACGCCGCCAACCTGGTGGAGTTCGTGACGGGGCTGGAGATACGGCAGGTGCTGGCAGACCTCTCGTCGTTCGTTGCGCCGAGGGGGCTTGACGACGACGGGAACGTGCTGCTGCGCCTCACGGGCGGCGCGAAGGGCGTCCTCACCGCTTCGAAGATCGCGACCGGCGAGGAGAACGGGCTGCGTCTGCGCGTGTACGGCGACAGGAAGGGCCTTGTGTGGATGCAGGAGGACCCGAACGTGCTGAAGGTGCGCGCGCAGCGCGAGCCGGAGCAGACCTGGAAGAGGGCCAACCCCTACGTCGCGGAGGTGTCCGAGGCGTCCATGCGCGCGTCGAGGCCGCCGGCCGGCCACCCGGAGGGATACATAGAGGGCTTCGCCAACCACTACATGAACTTCTGCGAGGCGATACGGGCTGTGGAGGCGGGGAAGCGCCCGTCCGCCGCCGCGCTTGACTTCCCAAACGAGCGGGACGGCGTGCGCGGCCTGCGGTTCATCGACGCGGTGGTGGCGTCGTCCAAGGCTGGCGGGGTGTGGACGAAGGTGTGACTTCCTCGGCGGCGATAGACCCCGCGCGCTTCATGGACGACCCCAACTGGGCGGCGTTCATTCCAGACGCGCCTCAGGGCGGCCCGCGGTGCAGAATGCCGACGCACGAGGACTGCACTCCGCTCGACGCGGACTCCGTCGCCGGGCATCTCGCGCAGGGCGGCACGCTTGGCTCCATGCCCGGATACGAGACGCGCCCCGGCCAGCTCGACATGGTGCGCGCCGTGGTGCACGCCTTCAACGGGCGGCAGCATCTGATGGTCGAGGCCGGAACCGGCGTTGGAAAGTCGCTCGCATACCTCGTCCCCGCCGTGCAGTGGAGCATGCTGAACGACACGCCGGTGGTGGTCTCCACCGCGACGCGCAATCTCCAGAGCCAGCTGATATCGAGCGATCTGCCGCGAGCTGCGCAGACGCTGGGCGAGGACGCCGCGAGGTTCCGGGCGACGGTGCTGAAGGGAAGGGCCAACTACCTGTGCCTGCGGATGCTGGGCGAGTACATGCAGGGGGGATACTGGACGCTGGCCGAGGACGAGAAGGAGGCGTTCGGGAGGCTCGTCGAGTGGCTGCACAGGACGCCGGACGGCGATCTGGACGACTTCGGGGACGACGCGATGCGCCCGAGGCTGTCGTGCCCGCCGGAGGACTGCGCCGGGCGGGCGTGTCCGTTCAGGGGCAAGTGCTTCGTCGCGAAGGCCCGCGCGCGGGCACGCGCGTCGCACGTGGTGGTGGTGAACCACTCGCTCGCGCTGGCCGAGGCGGACAGCCCCGGGAGCGACATCCTGCCGCCGTACGGGCGGCTGGTGCTGGACGAGGCGCACAACCTTGAGGACATAGCGACGGAGTTCTTCTCCTACGAGCTGTCGCGCCCGGCCCTCTCCCGCCTTCTCGGGAAGCTGGCGCGCACGTCGAGGTCGCGTCACGGGCGGCAGCGCGAGCGCGGCGTGCTGGGCTCGGTTGAGCGCCAGCTGCAGAGGGGCGCGTTCTCGTCCAAGGAGGCGGCCGGCGAGGTGCGCGAGCTGCTGACGCGCGCGCACGTGCAGATGCGCTTCGTGCAGAGGGAGGGCGAGGCGCTCTTCACCGTGGCGGGCCGGCTGTTCTCCCCGGCGCCGGACGAGCATGTGATCCGCTTCCGGTGCGCGGGGACGCGCCAGTACTCCGTCCACGGGCTGTTCGCGGACTACACGCAGGCGCAGTGGGACGAGGAGGCGCTTACAGCAGCGTCGCTTGCGCTCGAGGAGTCGCTCGCGCGGCTGCAGACGATACTCGCCGACCTCGCGAACCGCTTCGCCCGTCCGGACGGCGACGACGGAGATTCGCAGGACGACCTCTCGGCGCAGCTGAAGGCCGTCGCGCAGTCGTTCACCGGCTTCATCTTGGAAAGCAGGTTCATACTCAAGGCCGACGACCCGTCGCGAGCGTACTGGGCCGAGCGGTGCCCGGGCGGCGGCAGGGCGCGGCAGGCGCCATACGTGCGCCTCGTGGCGGCGCCGCTCTCGGTGGCGGAGCAGCTGAAGAAGTGCCTCTACGACCAGAAGGACTCCGTGGCGCTCTGCTCCGCGACGCTAAGGGCGGGGGACAAGTTCGACTACATGGCGCGGAAGCTCGGCATGTCGCTCGTGGAAAGCTCGCGCGTGCGCGTGCTGGTGGCGGCGTCGCCGTTCGACTACTTCCGCCAGGCGCTTGCGCTCGCATGCGACTTCCTGCCGGATCCGTCTGCGCGGTCCGCCGCATACGCCGCCGAACTCGCGCCGCTTCTCAGGGACCTCTTTGTAGAGACCCGCGGAAGGGGGCTTGTGCTGTTCACGGCGTACGACATGATGCGTTCTGTGGCCGAGGCGGCGCGTCCCCTGCTGGAGGCCGAGGGGGTTGGGCTGATCGTGCAGGGGGACGGCGTGTCGCGCGAGGCGATGGTCGAGACGCTTCGGCGCGGAGAGGGGCGGCTGGCGCTGTTCGGGGCGCAGTCGTTCTGGGAGGGGGTTGACGTTCCAGGGGATGCGCTTGTGTGCGTGGTGCTGGCGCGCCTGCCGTTCCCGCAGGTGGGCGAGCCAATCGTGGAGGCGAGGTGCGAGCGGATAAAGGAGAACGGCGGCACCCCGTTCCGCGACTACATGCTGCCTGAGGCAGTGATAAGGCTGCGGCAGGGGTTCGGCAGGCTTGTGCGCACCAAGCGCGACAGGGGCGTGGTAGTGGTGGCCGATCCGAGGATGGTCGCGAAGAACTACGGGGCGACGTTCCGCAAGGCGCTTCCGTCGAGCGTTCATGCCGTGTCGTCCGCCGCCGACTTGATCTCTCGCGTGCGGTCCTTCGGGCTGTAACCTTTCGCCACGCTTGTTTACATTTTTCATAGCATGTCCCATAACCGATAATAACGCAAATATAAACGGGCAAATATGCAATTACCCCCTCCGTGGGGTTCCCATTTTCCTCTTGCGTCAACAGGGGATTTTTGCTATAATTGTTGCCCAGGACGCCTTGATTGTGTTTTGCAGTTATGCGGTTTGTTTCAAGTCGGGAGGCTTGATCCGCAACTGCCACGAAAGAGGGATTAGCTACTAACTCAACTATGAAAAAGAAAAATGTCGTCAATTCGACTTCCGCATGGCGGTTGAGATTTTCAGCTTTCAGGACGTGCCTACACGCGCTGACGGCCTTGCTCGTTGTCTTCGCAACGGGCCTTATGTCCGTTTCGGCCCAAAACGACGCAACCAACCGGCCTCCCGTACAGACGTACTATCTCCCCATTCCGGAGGAAGACCTTCTGCAGACCCTCACCTCGATCCACGGCGGAGCGAGCTGGACCCTTCCGGCCGAGCCAATCGAGTCGTATAACTCAATCGTCGTGTTCGTCGATGGCACCGTCATCTACTACGACCAGTGGGAGGACGGCTACGAGCAGGACATCGCCAACCCGAACCACATC
>JAEEGL012014851.1_pt1 | contig 12632 bp, 7 predicted proteins | sample 9134231 | NCBI WGS metagenome assembly JAEEGL01 (sample SAMN16246548, study PRJNA631951) | gut metagenome | biome: gut microbiome; feature: rumen; material: fiber-attached | host: Bos | place: Iran: Karaj | collected 2018-10
CGTCTTAAGATCCATTTTCCTTTAAACTCTCTTCGGTCTCGGATTCGTTCTCTCGGAGACCATCTTTCTTACAATGTATACGGTGATCGTAATAATAACCGCCTCAATAATAGCAATAACAAGGAAAACGTCAAACAGATATGAATACAAAAGAGCGGCTCTTTTATCCGCAAATCTGTACAGGCTGATGGAACCGGTAGCCTTATCGTAGTAATAGAAATCCGCGTGATTGCTCTCATCGGCCATGTAGCAGATGAAATCACCGTCGGGATTCTGATAGCCTCTCAATACCATTGAACCGGTATCAAACTCCGCCGGTTTGAATTCGTCAGGCAGATCGACTGAATCCGGGATGTCTACAACTTTTAAGATCGCCGAAGCTTCGATGATCGTATTCTCGGGATCGTATCTGATGACCGTCTTCTCGGTGCTGTTATAGAAATAAAAACCGGGAGACTGTGTACCGTCAAACAGATAAAGCAAAACGCTTGTTACGCCGTCTCTGGCATATGCCGGAACGCTGTATCCGTTGATGTATCTTGTTGTCTGTGTAAAGCCTTCAGGAATTACAATGTCATCAGGCGCATCGAGGAACGTGAATGTATTTCCTTCCTGATCCACCAGGGAAGCATCCTCAGGAACGTTACTTTCCTTACGGAGAACATGGATCGTGTAACGCATATGGCTGGTGCCGTCCTGCGCGGTTACACTTACGCTTACTATGTTGTCGCCCATGTTCAGATACTGGTTGCCGTCGATGATCACAGCAGCCCAGAGATTGTTTGCCAAAACGCTGACCTGAACCTCAGTAACCGAACGCTCAACAGAGCAGCTGTATTCAGTGATGTTGGGATTGAATTCGGGAGTGATGGTGGTTCCCCTGATCTTCAGTGACGCAAGAGTAGCATCGCTCGAAAGGCCGGTCCGCATTACCGGGAGAGTAACTCCGCTGCCGATCCTGACATTGACCTGTTCATCGGCCGACATGAAAGTACCCGCATCACTTATCCAGCAGTTAATGTCGCCGTTGCTCTCAGGGAACAGTCTCAATACGATGGAGAAAAGAACGACCTGATTATCTGAAGTAAAAGACGTGGATACGATCTCGGCACCGCTGTCATCAGTGGTAATGTTCATCAGCTGGTCCATACCGTTAACCGTCAGAGTCCCCTCTGTCTGCGTTTCGGTAAATACGTAATTCGTCAGGTCTTTACCCTGTTCGAATGAAACATATTCAGCTTTATCGGAATCGAAACTGAACTCAATTGGTCCGAACTCCGAAATGCTCGGAAAATTGTTTGCAACGACATCAACTATCAGGATGTCACCGGGACCAACTTCCGTCTTCTTTGTAACAGCGGAAAGCACCACTTCGGAATCAGCTTTCGCCGTCTTTCCGCCCGTGAATGCAAGACAGAAAACAGAAGCAAAGACAAATGCAAGAAAAGCCGCTCCGGCTTTTAATGTCAGTGCATTAAGTTTCCTGTCAAAAAGCTTTCTCATTCAGGCAGGCTCCCGTAAGACTCCGGCATGTTGCTGTATACAGGAATGACGAATTCAAAACCTGCATCGGTCATGCCTATCGAATCGTAACTTCTGTAATATCTCATTCCCTCCGAGTATGCCATCATTATGTTCTGCGCATACTGGTGATTGTATCTGTCTGTTCCGTCATCAAGGACATCAAACTTCTGGAAATAAAGCGTGTTCTGACCGGCGTCGATATAGCCTGCTGCGATCCATAAAGCACCGCCCTTGATAGCCTTTTCGACAGAGGTCCACGGAAGCAGATAAGATGCTTCGGTTTCCGTTATCTCCTGACCTTCCCAGTCTCTTCCCCACTGTGCGTATTTAGCGCCGTTGATTACCGCGCCGCCGGGTTCTGTCGTGGCATAAGCGCCGATGTTGTAGTAGTTGTAATATCCTTCGTAGCCTGTGAGGTCGCCTCTCGAAAGAGCCGACTCACCGGAGTAACCCATCTCCTGGATTATTCGGCTCGCGAGGAAGTAAGGAGATACACCCGCATTCTCGCCTGCCTCATAAATGATCTGGGCATAATCGTAATCGGGATTTCCGTCCATGAACGTTCCTCTGATGATCTCTCTTACACCTTCAACCGTATGAACGTTGGGATCAAATCCGAGCAATTCGAATGAGAAGATCTTCTCGGGTGTAAGGAAGTTTCTCGGATCCATGAAGTAGCTTACGACTTCAGTCCTGCACATCATCCAGTCGGGCTTATCATAAACCTCACTGTTGGGTTTAACGTAAGACGGATATGAGGAATACTGGATAAGGCTTCTGGCCTTGCTGTCCTCTGCAACGAGCGCAGTGTCGAAAGCCAGATTTGTGTAGTAAGGCGTAAATACATAATTGGGCTTGAGGCTGTGGATAAGCCAGAGTCCGCTGTAATAGCTTGTAGGGAATTTGGACAGCGTATTCTCTTTGAAATCTCCGTCGTCATTGCCGTTGAGAAGGAAGAATGAATAGCTGTCGGATGTGCCGTCAAATCCTGTAACTGTGCATGTAATTACAGTCTCTCCTGCAGGAATCGTATAGAGTTCACCCTGCTGCAACACTGTCTCCATACCGCTCGAAACAGCCTTGATCGTTACGTTTGCGGAATATCCTTCAAGAGGCGTGCATCTTATAGCGATGCTCTTTGAACCGTCCATGTAATAAGCATAATTACGTGTAAGGAAATCAAAATCAGGATAGATATCAAGGAACTGGTCAGGTGTGGAATCGTTGATATAGCATCCCGAAAGAGCGCCGTTAATAGGAATTATTCCGGCCTTCTTTCTCTCGACCTCATATGTGATCTTGTCCTTGTCGGTAAGCTTTAATCTGCCGCTTCCGTCTTCGCCTGTAACTGCCATGTAGGTGCCGTCAAAATAAGCGCATTCTCTGGACCCGATCATCGTGAAATCTATGTCTTTCTCGATGTCGCTTCCGGAGCCCGTTCTGCTTACACAGACATAGTAGCAGTTAGATACGCCTGCAATGCCTGTCTCTTCGGCAACTGCAGCGGTATCCTGCTTTTTGCCTCTGAGCATTGCATAAGGAATGCCGGGATTCTCGTTGCTTCCGATGAGATTTCCTCTTAAGTCATAAAGAGAAACTCTTATGTCATCAGAAAGACCCGCGAAATCGATATAGCAGTCGTCTTCACCGCAGTCGATCATGTACCATGCATTCTGGTTTCCGCTCGGAATAAGTCCTTCTGCAACGGAATTCGGATAGATGGTGACTTTCTCAGGGATCGTTATCTCGCCGCCTGAAATAACAGTACCGCGTCCGTCAGAACTTCTGAGGAGCGCATATACTTCGTGTCTTCCGGGTGCGCAGTCTGCAGTATCCCATGACAATACAAATTCACGGTAATCGGAATTGCTGTTGTCATCAGAGAATTTCAGATATCCGTAATAGAGCGAACCGTCAACAAAGAAGTCCGTTCTGACTTCATCACCAGTTGCAGTATATGAACCCGCCGCTTCCCTGATTCCGACAGTGTACTGTTCGGGGGAATCGATCGTAGATTCAAGACTTACATTCGAGATGACAGAGCCCTTGTTTGAAGGAGACGAGGATGCTTTAAGACTGCTGTTCTCAGATGAGATTGCCCTGTCGATCGCCGCGACTCTCGTATGGTCTTTCAGATCCTCCATGATGAAATCGACTTCAGCCTGTCTTGTCTCGCCGTAGATGACATTGCAGAGATCTTCTGCAAATCTCTCATCGGACACACCGTTAAGAAGATATTCAGGCGATGTCATTACAGAGATAACGTAATCTCCGCAGGATAACATGCCTTCTTCAACGCGTGCCTTTGCGATCTTTATTTCTTCATCCGTGCTTGAAGTGAGAGCTGCCGCACGGACGACCATGTCATCGGCAGTCTTAAGTGTCTTTTTGTCGGGTCCGGTTATTCCGGAATCAAGGCTCATCACCGTTACGACTGTAGCGGCAACCGCAAGTATTCCGCCTATCGCGGCAACCGCAAAATACTCGGGACGTCTTTTAAACATCGCTTATTCTTCCCTCCCGGTAATCTTATCTAAGGTATATCCGTATGAGGGAACAAAATGGTCCATGAAATACCGGGCCTCAGGCATGTTCATCTCACTGATGAGCTTGCCGGTGGAAGCCTTTGCGGCAGAGAACTCGGCATTGCCGCTGCTCTCTTCCCTTAAGCATTTAATGTATGCCGCGATCTTATCGGCAGCCTTGACGAGCTTATGTGTAAGCTTCTCTTCTTCGGTTGAAAGAGAAGGCGCCAGAAGTTCAAGATAAACATCTCTCATTTCCTTGTCGTCTGGCAGAAGCTCCACAAGACTTGATGCGGCTTCGGATTCAACTTCCTTATATGCCTTTGTGATCTCTTTGTTGCGGTACTTGATCGGGGTCGGAAGATCGCCTGTTAAGATCTCCGTGCAGTCGTGATAAAGCGCATATGCCTGAACCTTGTAAGGGTCGAGTAAAATGGCGCCTTCGTTATCCTTCTCGAACTTGTTGTGAAGGATAGTCAAGCAGTGTGCGATAACCGCAACGTCAAAACTGTGTTCTTTGATGTTTTCTGTTCTGCTGTTACGCATCAGCGCCCATCTCTCGATGTACTGCATGCGGTCGAGCATCGCGAAAAAACCGAATTCTTCCTTATTATCCATATTTATCTCCATCAACTCTTATACATCTCGTTAAAGCAGCTTACGGCAAACGAATCAGTCATGCCCGCAATGTAGTCGGATACATATATCGGAAGCGGTGTGTCAATGCCTGCTTTATATTCCGGATGATTACTTACAAATTCAGCAAACTTCCTGATCGATGACGACTTGGATTCGCTTGCTTTTTCTATATTCAGGACTGCCTGATAGAAGGCGTCGAAAAGGCCTTCGAGCATTACGTCGCAGTACTTCTCGTATGTGCGGACTTTCTGCGCTCTGTAGATCTTTGATACATTCTCGTTAAGTGTATGTTCAAGAGCATCGCCTGCGTGGTCGCTCATCATGATACAGCCTTTGTCCATGCTGTTCTCGATGATGTCCTGAACCAGGAAATTGATGATCTCGGAATTAGAACTTCCCACGCCGTCTGTAACGACAGGAACATCAAACTCGTTCGCAATGACACCTGTTCTCAAAGCATCCTCGATGTCTCTTCCTACATAAGCGATCTTATCTGCGAATCTTACAACGCATCCTTCAAGAGTTGCTGGGCCCTTGCGGTTTTTCTTGGGGATCAGGTAAGACAGATCGTCTTCAGTCTTATCCCTGCAGGGTTCAAGTCTTCTCTCGGAATAGTATTCTCCGCAGTGTGAGATGATGCCGTCTCTTACTTCGAATGTGAGATTGAGCCCGCTGTTGCCGTTTCTCTTCTCAAGGATATTGAGGACACGGAGTCCGTTTGATTCATGCTCAAAATAGAGCTTGCTGTCTATCTCTTTAAGTTTCTTGTTTAAGATCCTCTCTCCGCTGTGTCCGAAAGGAGTATGGCCGACGTCGTGGCCCAGAGCGATAGCTCTTATGAGATCAACATTGAGATTCAATGCGCTTCCGATGGTGGAGGCGATATAGTCGACATAGATAACGTGCTCGAGTCTGGAACAGATGTGATCGTTTGCCGGATTGAAGAAAACCTGTGTTTTGTGCTTAAGACGTCTGAAGGCCTGTGAGTAGATGATCCTTCCCATGTCGCGCTCGAAGCAGTTTCTGACATCGCCGTCTTTCTCGGGCTCGACCCTGCCTCTGGATTCGCAGCACTTGGTGGCATTGACGCTGAGGATCTTGTCTCTCTGATCCTGGAGCATCTTTATCTTGGCATATGTAGCCTCTGAAATCTTATCTGACTTTCCGATGCAGGCAATACTGTCGGCATAAAGGTCCTGAAAGCTGAGATTATCTGTCATCAGTTATGGTCTCCTTCTAAAGCACATTAAGTAATTATACTACATACAAATTATGCTTTCTTCAGTCCTGCGGCATTGGCGAGCATATTCTTGCGCATCCCGTCAAAATCAACCGTAATGAGCGCATCGCCTCCGACAGGCTCTACTTTGAGTATTACGCCTTCGCCGAATCTCGGGTGAACGACTCTTAAGCCTTCGATGAGATCATCCGGCGAGAGCTGGCCTTCGCGCGAAGCCGCGGGCTTCTTCTCCTTTGTAAACTGGGATTTCATTGCGGAAGCGATGGACTTCTTGGATTTCTCCCTGTTGGTCTCGCCCTGCGGAACATCCTTGGGAGTCTCGCGCTTGGAACCCATGAGGTAGAGCAGTTCGGGATTGATCTCTTTTAAGAATCGTGAAGGCTGGTTGCAGTTGGTCTGTCCGAAGAGCATTCTCTGTCTTGCGAGCACCATGAAAAGATTCTTCTTGGCTCTCGTGATCGCAACATACATGAGTCTTCTTTCTTCCTCTGTATCCTCAACGCTCTGAACCGATCTGTAGCTCGGGAATACGCCTTCCTCAAGTCCTATAAGGAATACGGCGCCGAACTCAAGACCTTTTGCGCTGTGTATCGACATGAGCTTAACGTAATCGTCGCTGTCGTCGAAATCATCGCCTTCGGTGAAAAGGGATGCGTTCTCAAGGTAAAGACCGAGTATTCCCTCTGTGGTGTCGGCAGTTGCCGTATCAAAGAAAAAGTCATCATCTACTTCAACCGGCATTCCGTCGCCGTCGTCGATCTCAAGGCTGTCCATGTCAACGGGCTCTGCACGGTGAGCCTTGTCGTATTCTTTTGCTTCGGACAAAAGCTCTTTGAGGTTCTCGACTCTGTCGATGATCTCGCCCTTCTTCTCGCGCTGCTCTGTGATCTCTTCTATAATGCCTGATTCATTCTCGACATAATCGACGAACTGGGCAAAGTCCAATTCATTCTCACGGAGCTTATCCTTCATTGAATTTATGAGATCCGTAAAAGAACAGATCTTTGAAGCTGACCTTACAAGCTCGGGATAATCGACTGCATGCATCGCACACTCGAACATGCTGATATTGTCTGCAAGTGCGTACTGTCTTATCTTCTCGATCGTGGTATCGCCGATGCCTCTTTTAGGGACATTTATGATCCTCTCAAAAGCGATGTTGTCCTTAGGGTCATTGATGAGCCTTAAGTATGCAAGGATGTCCTTGATCTCCTTACGGTCATAGAACCTCATTCCGCCGTAAACTCTGAAAGGAATGCCGAGATTATGGAGCGTCGTTTCTATGTTACGTGAAAGCGCGTTCATTCTGTAAAGCACGGCGCAGTCGGAGTATTTGAACTTGCCCTTGTCGGCCATCATCTTGATGGTCCTTCCGACAAAGTCTGCTTCGCCGTTGCTCGTATCGGCATTCATTACGATGATCTTCTCGCCCTGGTCGCCCTCAGTCCTTAAGTTCTTGCTCTTACGCTTTTTGTTATTGGCAATGACACAGTTTGCTGCATCAAGGATGGTCTTTGTGGAACGGTAGTTCTCTTCAAGCTTGATGACGTTTGCTCCGGGGAAATCCTTCTCGAACTTTAATATGATCCTTACGTCAGCGCCTCTGAATGAATAGATGGACTGGTCGTCATCACCTACGACGCAGATGTTTCCGTTGCCTGAAGCAAGCTGCATTACCGCACGGTACTGGGGCATGTTTGTATCCTGGTACTCATCGACCATGATGTATCTGAACTTGTTTCTGTAAAGTTCTCTTATGTCGGGATTATTCTCGAGGAGTTTTACCATGTTAACGAGGATATCGTCGAAGTCCATTGCGTTGTTTGCAATGAGCTTTTCCTGGTATCTCTTATAGATCCTTGCAACTACGCTTAAGAAATATTCCTTGCCTGCAAGAAGAGAATATTCTTCAACATCAATGAACTTGTTCTTTGCATTTGAGATCTCATTCTGAACAGACTTGGGCTTGAACTGGCTGTCTGCAATATCAAGTTCCTTCATAGCTTCCTTAACTAGCTTTTGCTGGTCGTCGGTATCGATGATGGAAAAGTTCTTTGTGTATCCCAGCAACTCCGCATGGCGTCTTAGAAGCCTTGCGAAAATGCTGTGGAACGTGCCGCACCAGATATACTTCGAGCGTTCGCCGACAAGGCCTTCGATTCTCTGACGCATCTCGTTGGCAGCCTTGTTGGTAAATGTGATAGCAAGAATGGATGAAGGCGCAACATTGTGCTTTTTCATCATGTAGGCAATACGGTAAGTGATAACCCTGGTCTTGCCGGAACCAGCTCCCGCAAGAATGAGCAACGGACCGTCAAGATGCGTTACTGCCTGTTTCTGCTCTTTGTTAAGGCCTTTGAGAAGCTCATCCGCATCCTGGTCGAAAGCGGTATCGGCGCTTGCCCCGTATATATTCTCGAGGTCTCTGAAGAACTCGTCTGAATTGCTGAAATTATCGTCTGACAAAACAAAATCTCTCCCTTTAGAAATCAATTTAAGTGATTATATCAGTTATGCGGAGTCTTATCCGTCAATTAATAGGACAGTTTTCGTAAATCCTGATATCAGGTCGGTTCACCCGGATATAAGCTCCAGTTTTCATCGTCGTAGATATTGTCGTGAACCGTAAGCCAGTATCCTTCAGGATCGTAATAACGGGTACCGTTATTGGTGTAGATATTTACGTTCTCGGAAATATAAATGTTGAGATCACCCGATTTGATGTCCTGGTAGATCGGATTGTTCGTAAACGGATTAACAGGGTTTTCGAAAATGCCGCCGAATGCAAGAGAAGGCGTATCAGCATTCGTCATGAACTCATCTGACACGGTAAATCCTGTGCTGTTGAAATCCTTTACCAAAAGGACCGGATTTACTGCCTGGGCATCAAATCCGAGATCTTCAACGAGAAGATCGTCAAACTGTCCCAGACCGTTTCCGTGATCGGCAACAATAATGATCCTCGTATTATCGTACAATCCGTTCTCACGCAGATAATCAAACCATTCTCCGAGAGCGATGCAGACTTCCATGCTGCTCTCGTATGCCGCATAAGTAAGATAATCGGAATCCATGTTCATGGTAACGCCGTCCACAGTGAACCTGTCCATATGAGCAGCATCATATTCCGTGTTGTCGACATTGGGAACAACAGTATAATCCGGTTCGGAAAGAAGGGTGATGTCATGTGTGGACTGGTTCGAGAAAACAAAAAAACAGTTTGTCGGATCATCTTCAACGACAGTAATATCGGGCAATACTTCAAGAACAGAATGTTCCTGTACATGCTGCTGATGGATTCCGTACTGAACGTGCAGTGAATTTCCGAGGTAAGAACTGTTATTGAAATTCAGATAGCAGTATGAGCCCGATGTATAAGCAGCAGGCTGGCAGATCTGCGGCAGGCTCTTCATGAAGCCGTAACAGAACAGGTTTCTGTTAAGACGGGTCTCCAATTCATCTCCTGCATCTGTAAGGATTGGGACTCTGTCATTGAAAACGCCGGACAAATGATATGCGTTTATGTTGTCGTATCCTTCGTAGATGCTAAGGTCAGCGATCCACTGATAATTTGCGTAGGAAGGATCTCCTACTGTTACATTCCAGCCGTTCTCGGAAAAGATAACAGGCATCGTCAAAAGTGCCTCGTTATGCTTCACCCTCAAGGGTTCATCAGATCTTGCGTTCATCATATCCGGTCTGTAATCGTATCCGCCGAACAACGCAGATGCACCCATGTTCGTATATTTACCGAAGGAGACGGTATTCGGGTAATAAGTAAATCCGTCAAACTGTGCGGCAACGTCAGGACGTTCATTGAAAATATACGGGATATAAGAACCATTCATCTTATCCATCATGATGACAACAACATTCTGGCCGTTAGCTGTCAGCGGAACATGTACATCTTCAGCTGTGTTGCTGTAACTGTAATTGAAATTGCTAGAGAAAACGGCTGTAGCGATCAGGCGCATTGCCGAAAGGAAAATAACCGCAAGAAGCACCGTCGTCATCAGAGGGCGGATCGCTTTCTTGAATTTGTATGCAATAAAGATAACAACGGCCAAAGCAGCTATGTCCGCCAAAAGATTGATAACAATCTCTTTTACTTCAAAGGACATGTTGTAATCGTAGATCAGCTTATTGGAAAGCATGCCGAAATTTTTGTTGAAAAGGATGTAGTTTACTACGCCCGCAGAAGCACAACCCGGAACGAGATACATGAACGCTTTCCTCATTTTCTCGTTGGAAAGATATGCAAAAACGGGGACCCAGATAAGGAATAATCCGGCTGCTATAAGAGTGCTGTTAAGGATGTAAAGCATCGGGCTGTGAGGGTTAATGCTGAATGTGTTGGTCATTTCCGCAGGGTTCTGAACGACAACATCAGAAGGGATCATAACACCCGTCAGTACTGTAAGCGCAGCACATGAGATCATGAAAACGCTGAAGCTTTTCTTATCGAGAGCAAGATCCTCTTTCTTGAGTTTTGATTTCGGCTTCGGCTTCTGGAAATGCGTAACGATATTCTTACCGAGAGAGAATACGTTGTTAAGCGTCCAGTAGAAAACGAGTCCTGCAGGTGAATTGTAAAGCAGCACGAGGAATACAAGTGCTATCAGGATAAGTTTGATCTTATCCTTGATCATGCCCTTCTCGGTGTATATAAATCCCGAAACGATGTTGATCAGAGTCATCAGGATAGGAAGCGCATTAATGCTTATGGCACCGATCGTGATCAGTGCGTCAGGAGCGCTCAGATCTGAGATGGGACCTAAAGATACACCCTGAAGCAGCTTTAATTCCGAAAGGAAGCTGTAAGCAGCCATGAAGAACGGGATCTGAAGCAGGAGCGAAACGGATTCTTTAAAAACGCTTGTCGTCTTGTAGTTATTCTCACGGTAGTACGCCTGGAGCATCATGACGCGCTCGTCGCCCTTAAATGCGGCCTTGATCTTATCGACCCAGGGCTTCATGCTCTTTTTCTTTTCGAGCTGCTCCTTTTCGAGCTTGTCGGCACGCTTGTAAAGCGGCAAAACAAGAGTGTTGATTACAAGGCTGATAACTACTATGGAAAGGCCTACATTGCCGGAATACTTATATGCATAAAAGAACACAACTTCAAAGAGAAGTTTCAGCGGTTCGATAAACAGAGAAAACAGATAATTTAAAAAACTCATAATTTATAAATTATAAGTATAAATTATATGGGCCGCAAGAATACAATAAACAATCTATAATTCTTCAGATGCCGTATTATTTGTTAAATTATTTTTTAATTGTCAGTTATAATATCAGTTATGAATGAACGTAAGCCCAGACAATTCAGGCTGAGCGGCTCACAGAGCATCCTCCTGGGATTCCTCACGATGATCGCCGCAGGCGCACTGCTTCTCATGCTCCCCATCTCAACAAAGACGGGAGAGTGGACAAGTTTTACCGATGCATTCTTTACGGCCACATCGGCAAGCTGCGTTACCGGCCTCGTCGTTTACGATACGGCTACGCACTGGTCTATTTTCGGACAGATAGTAATACTTACGATGATCCAGATCGGCGGCATGGGCGTTGTTACCATGACCACCATCCTGTCCAGGCTCATCGGCAAAAAGCTAAGCCTTCAGGCAAGGACAACGCTTCAGGAAGCAGTCTCTGCGCCTAACCTCGGCGAGATCTTAAAATACACAAGATTCATCTGCATCGGAACAGTCATTTTCGAAGCGGCAGGAGCTGTCATTATGGCACCTGTATTCATGTCGGAACACGGCGTTATTAAGGGCCTTTGGATCGCAATATTCACTTCCATCTCTGCATTCTGTAATGCGGGCTTCGATCTGAACGGAGCTCACGGGCCCTTCTCATCGATGGTACCCTACATGGATAATCCTGTAATCGTTATCACTCTTGTCTTCCTGATCTTAACGGGCGGCTTGGGATTCCTCACATGGCTCGACATCAGAAAGCACGGCCTTAAGTTCTCAAGATACAGCACACAGAGCAAGATCATCATCGCAATGGAGGTTGTTTTAGTCTTCCTCCCCATGATCTATCTGTTCTTCGGAGAATACGACCATCTTCCTTTAGGTCAGAGATTCCTGGCATCTTTATTTCAGGCTGTCACACCGAGAACGGCAGGCTTTAACACAACAGACTACAATTTCTTCTCAGGCACCGGCATTCTCCTCACGGTGATCCTGATGCTCATAGGCGGCGCACCGGGCTCCACGGCAGGCGGTATGAAGATCACTACAGTTGCCGTACTCTTCTTCACCATGATCTCCGTATTCAAACACGAGAAATCTCCTGCAGTCTTCAAACGCAGGATCAAATCCGAAGCGATCTACGGAGCAATTGCCGTATTCATGCTCGATGTCATGATCACGCTTATCGGAGCAATGCTCATCTCCAAGATCGAACACGTTGCTTTCCTCAAGACACTTTTCGAGAGCGCTTCCGCAGTCGCTACCGTAGGTTTGTCGATGGGAATCACACCCGGTCTTTCAACATTGTCAAAAGTCATTCTTATATTCTCTATGTACATGGGACGTGTGGGCGGACTTACGCTTGTCTTCGCTGCAATAACAAGAAAGTCGACAGGCAACAGGCAGTACCCGGCTGATAACATAGCGGTCGGTTGATCCGGCAGAAAGGAAACAACATGAAGAACATACTCGTAATCGGAATCGGACGTTTCGGCTATCACC
>JAEEGL012256270.1_pt1 | contig 12632 bp, 4 predicted proteins | sample 9134231 | NCBI WGS metagenome assembly JAEEGL01 (sample SAMN16246548, study PRJNA631951) | gut metagenome | biome: gut microbiome; feature: rumen; material: fiber-attached | host: Bos | place: Iran: Karaj | collected 2018-10
ACGTGCACGACCGTGCTGATTCCGGTTTCGGCGGCGGGTGCCGATCCGTTCGACGCGATGGCGTTGCTGTACTTCGCGCCTTCCGCGGCGAACAACTTCCCCGGGTTCTGCGCCGAGCTGCATCATCCGTTCTCAAAGCGCGTCGCGCCGCAGCCCGGCATGGCGAACAACTGGTATACCGGCGAGTTCAACGGCTACGGCGACGTACAGTTCCCGATCGCGGGCACCGACGAGTACGACATCCTGAACGGACTCTTCACGTTCAAGGTCGCGTCTGACTTGTCGTTCACGGGCACGTTCACGGGGACGGACGGCACGAACGCGACCTTCTCGGGGACGTTCGTGAAGCGGATGATGGACGAACAGGAATACTGCGCCGCAAGCGGCGTGGAGATCACCATCCGGGGCCAGACGATGGCGATGCAGTTCTCCAACGACCCGCGCCCGTACGCGGGCATGGCCTACGGCTTCGGCAAATTGTGCGGCAGCAACGACGCCGAATCGGGCGAGCCGTGCATCGTGCTCAACGGCGCGTGGCAGAACATCTGGAAGCGGACCGACCTCGCGGCGGAGTGGAAGCCGGCGTTCGCGTCGGGCACGGAGAAGACGATCAACCTGGCCGACAGTTTCCTGGACAACCTGTCCGACGGCGATTCGCTCACCTACGCCTTCGGCGCGAACGGCGCGGTGACGGTGACGGGCAAGATCTACGGCGACGACGTGAACGTAACGGCGAAGCTCAACATGGAGAGATGCGACAGCGACGACAACGTGATGCACTGCAGCATGCAGTTCATCGCGAACGGGCATCTCTACCAGCAGCAGTTCACCTTCCCGCGCCAGGCCACCGTCGCCGCCGCCGACATTTCCCTCTCCGCCAGCGATTTCACCCGCCTCGACTAGCATAGTGCTCTTGTCGCACTGGCATTATCACGATGCGACATTTTCACGAGATTAGTAACAGTATGATGAGACAAATTTATGCTATAGTGTTGCATTTAGACGGCCGAAATGTTACTATATGCGGGCAAGGAGGCAAAAGGCATGTCTAAAGACACCTACATCGGCATCATTCAGGATCAGCGGAGATCGCTGTACGAACTCATGGAGGAGGCGGTCGTTCCCCGGCGTCCAATGGAACGGATTGAACTTCTGCACCCCTGCGCACAGGTGGTGGTAGGCATGCGTCGATGCGGGAAGTCTGTTTTGTGCCGGATGGCGCTCAAGGCGCATCCGGAAATCAAGTTCGGCTACATCGATTTCGACGACGAAAAACTACGGGACGTCCAGCCGGACGACTTGAACGACATTCTCGAGGCGGTGTATGTGGTCTATGGCGAGGACATCCAGTTGCTCTTCATGGACGAAATCCAGGACGTCCCCGCATGGGAACTGTTCGTGAACCGCCTTTTAAAGAACCGGCATCACCTGCTGATCACCGGTTCCAACTCGAAGCTGCTTTCCTCGGAACTTGCCACCCACCTGACGGGACGCCACATCCCGATCGAACTGTTTTCATTCTCGTTCCTCGAATACCGACAGTTCCTGAAACGGGGTCCGGTGAACACCACGGTGGATCGCGCCCAGCTGCGCAGGGACTACGACCGGTACTTCGATTGCGGCGGCCTGCCGGAAACGTTCGGGATGGCAGACGTGCGGGGATATGTTCACACGCTTTACGACGCGATTCTCTACAGGGACATCATCGGCCGGTACAAGATTCGGAGCGTCAAGACGTTTGCGAACGTTGCGCGGCTGCTCATGGAGAGTTTCGCCAAGGAGGTTTCGTACCGGAATCTCGCGAACCGGATCGGGGTGAAGAACATCAGCACCATACAGAACTACATTGGCTACATGGAAGGCGCGTACCTCATCCAGACGGTCAACCACTATTCTTCCCATGTGCACGAGCGGCTTCAGATCGGCAAGGTGTATGCGACCGACCCCGGCTACATTACGCACTTCACGGGAATATCGGAGGGCGACGAGGCGCGGGGGCGTCGGTTGGAGAATATCGTGTTCATCCAGCTGAGAGCGCTTCGCGAATGGCTGGACTACGAAATCTACTACTACCGCGACCAGTCGCACGAGGTGGATTTCGTGTTGAGGCGCTTTGGCATCCCGATTCGCCTCGTGCAGGTCTCGTATTCCCTCGATAACGAAAAAACACGCAAGCGGGAACTTTCAGCGCTGTTCGCCGTCGGTAAGAAGTTGAACTGCAAAGACCTGACGCTGATTACCGATCATGAGAACGGCGAGGAGGCGCAGGACGGCATGACGGTTCGGATTGTCGATGTTGTCACGTGGCTTCTTGAAGCGCCGAAGGAAGAACCGCCAAAATGGGGCGAGCCGCCGGCATGAAGTAGAACGGGCTTCACCTCACACGAGAAGGTGCAGCTGTGGAAAGATGGCCCATACTGGGCTACGACAAACATCGGAGCAGAAGAACCGTATGAGTACGGCTACTATTTCTGGTGGGGTGATACAGTCGGTTACAAGCGAGTGAGAAAACAGGTCTGACCTATTTTGCCGTGTTCTCGTTCAAGATCACGACCGCGGGCGCGGTGACGGCGACCTTGACCTATGACACGGGCAAGACGACGACAGACAAGAAGACGAAGAAGAAGGTGAAGGTCTACTACAAGCCGACCTGCACGACGGTGGTGATCCCGACCTCTGCGGCGGATGCCGAAACGTTCACGGGCCGCGTGCCGCTGTTCCTGCCGCCTTCTGCCGCCAACAACTTCCCGGGCCTCAGCGCGGATGTGGCGTACCCGTTCGAGTAGCGGTGCCTCGCTTCGATCCCCCAACCGCAAAATCCGCTGACTACATTTCACTGACCCAAAGTGCAGCGGGTTTTGCTATAATATGCGCCATGAAATCCATTGCCACAGACAACTACGACTTCAAGACCCTGATCGAGAACGGGTACGTATACGTCGATAAGACGGATATGCTCTGGAAGCTCGCGAACGGCAAGAATGGCACGCTGTTCTTCATCTCGCGTCCGCGCCGCTTCGGCAAGTCGCTCATGCTCTCCACCTTGAAGTACCTCTTCCAGGGGGAGAAGAAGTTGTTCAGGGGGCTCAAGATCGAGAAGAAGTGGAACTGGGCGCAGACCTATCCCGTCATCGAGCTGAACATGCGTGCAGAAACGGCCCCCGACATTGAAAGGCTTGAGAAAAACCTCTGGGGGATATCGAGGCGGATCGCCCGCGAGTACGGCCTTGATGTGGCGTGGGGTGACTGCGGCGACTGCGGTAAGGCATTCTCGTACACGCTTGAAGCCCTTGCGAAGAAGCTTGGGCGGTTCGTCCTCCTCATAGACGAGTACGACGTGCCCCTCCAGAAGTTTCTGCGCACCGGTAAAATCGGCATGGCGCGCGAGATAATGCACGACTTTTACGGCGGCATCAAGGACAACGTCGGGGCGATCCGCTTCATGATGATGACGGGCGTCTCGAAGTTCACGAAGCTCTCCGTGTTTTCCGCGCTCAACAACCTCACCGACCTCACGATGGACAGGCCGGAGTTCGCGGGGATGCTGGGCTACACGCGCAAGGAAATCGAGACGACGCTCGCGCCGCAGCTCGGCGCGTTCGCGAGGAAGCTTCGCTGTACGCGGCAGGACGCCATGAAGCGGCTGCTTTTCTGGTACGACTCGTACCGCTTCTCTCCGTACTCGAACGTCCGGGTTCTGAATCCCGTGTCCGTGGGTCAGGCGCTTCCGTCCGGAATCCTCACGGACTACTGGTCGAAGACGGGCGTGCCGACGCTTGTCGTCGAGCGGCTTCAGGCCAGTGGCAAGATGCCGTCCGACCTCGCGGAGGTCGTGACCACGCCGGCCGACCTGGACGTGTGCGACGCGGTTGACCTGCCGTGGACGCCGCTTCTCTACCAGAGCGGATACCTCACCATCAAGAAGGCGGTCTGGACGGACGATCCGCATGGGCGCTACGTCTCGCAACTCGTCCTAGGCGTTCCCAACATGGAGGTTCGCGAGAACCTCAAGTCGAACTTCTGGCGGACCGTCATGCACATGGAAGCGTCGTCGTTCACCGCGCTCGTGGACGTGGCGAAGCGTCAGATTGCGGAAGGGGACGTGCGGATGCTCGTCGGCAAGACGCTGTATTCCCTCTACGCCGCGCTTCCGCCGACGTGGCGGGTGAAGAACGAAGCAGAGGCGAAGCGCTACTTCCAGCTCTTCATGCGGATGCTGGGCGCGAACGTGCAGGCGGAGGAGGCGTCCGCCTTTGGCTACGCCGACGCGATCGTCGAGACGAAGAAGGCCGTGTACGTCTTCGAGTTCAAGTTCAACAAGAGCGCGAAGGCGGCGATCCGGCAGATCCGCGAGAAGGGCTATGCCGACGCCTACAAGGCGGACAAGCGCCCCGTGACGCTCATCGGCATCAACTTCAGCGCGAAGAAGCGCAACATCGACGAACCCCTCATCGAAGCCCTGCAGTCGGACCGTGACGGTAGGGTCACGCGTCCCGCGTGACCGCGACCGCCGCAAGAGGAAAGGAACGATTTAAGTGAAATCGAAAGAAAGAACGAAGATGAACATGAAAAAAATGATGATGGCCGCTGTGCTTGTAACGGCGATTCTGGGAGGGGTGCGCCTCGTTGCGACCGCCTATGCGGCTGAGGTTACGGACGTCACCGCCAGGCAGCGATATCCGTGGAACGGGTTGGTCGATATAACCTGCAAGGTGTCAGGGATCGAGGGAACAACTAACGGGCTTAAGCTTGCCGTGGCGGCGGTGATGCCGGATACTGGCAATACGCGCAATGTCTCGCATGTCTGGCTTGTCCAGGGCGGGACGAACTCGACCGACCGCGAGGTGCATACCAACGGCAACTACCGCTTGCTTTGGGATGTGCGCGCCGACCTCGGACAGGTGTCCTACAGCAACATGGTGGTGCGCTTCTCTGTCGAGGCGCGCTAGAAGGTTCAGCTCTGGGAGGGCGGCACCTACTGGGCGACGACGAACATCGGCGCGGAAAAGCCCGAGGAATACGGCTACTATTTCTGGTGGGGCGATACCGTCGGTTACACGCGCGAAGGCGACGGATGGGAGTTTTCTGAAGATGGTTCGTCTTCCAACTATTGTGGCAGCGTCTGGGTGGCGACTGACGGTTCGTCGTCCGATTTCCAGTTCTCCGGCGATCCGGTCAGCCAGCAAACATACGGCAAGAGCATAACCACTTTGCAGAGCGAGGGATGGGTCGTTTCGCGGGACGGCACATACGTCCTTGCGCCGGAGCATGATGCGGCGCAGGTGCAGTGGGGCGGCGGCTGGCGCATGCCGACGTATCGGGAACTTTCGGATTTGAACGGCAAATGCGATTGGACTTGGACTTTGACGACGAACGGCGTGAGCGGCTACGTCGTTCGCGGGCGAGGCGACTATGCCGCCAACAGCATCTTCCTCCCCTGCGCCGGCTACGGCGACGGTACCTCGCTCGGCCTTTCCGGTCAGGTCGGCAACTACTGGTCGTCCGTCCCGGATAGCGAAAATGACGAAGGCATGATGAGCGACGACTCGTACTACTTCTACTTTTACTGGGACTACCGCAACACGAGCTACTACGGCTACCGCTTCAACGGGTATTCGGTTCGCCCTGTCCAGGATGGCGTGCCGTCCGCCCTCGCGGGCGATTCCGCGCCGTTTCCGATAGACACGATGGATGGAACGCGCCTTGCGCGGGAGGTCGAGACAATCACCTACTCACCGCATTGGAACGATGCCTCTGAATGTTCGGTTGCAGTCAATGGCAATCGATTGCTGGCGACTGCGGAGGAAGGATCCATCCCATGGCCCTGTCCTGCGACGCCCGGTTGTTATGCGTTCACGCATACGGCGGGCGGTGAAACGCTGACGGCGCGCTTCGCGGTGCTCGATGAAGGTACGATTGCCATCGACGCCGATCGACTGCAATCGAACGCCACCTGGACCGCCGATAAGACCTGGCTGATCACAACTGCGCTCACCGTGCCGAGCGGCGTGTCGCTTCTGATCGAGCGTGGCGCGGTCGTGAAGTTCATGCCCGGCGCGTCGCTCACGGTGGAAAGCGGCGGCAGCTGCACGGCTAAGGGCGTGGTAATCACTCACGTGAACGATGATACGGTCGGCGGGGATACGCTTTTTGACGGTGATGCCACCTCCGCCAAGGTGGGCGAATACAACATCACCGGCAACATCACCGGCGACGATTTCACCGAATACCGCTATGCGCCGACACTGGAGTTCGGCGGCGACATTTTCAGCGACAGGCGATTGCTCGGCAACCGCACCTACATCGTCTTCAAGTCCGTTACGGTGGCGAGCGGCGCCACGCTCACGCTCCCGCCCGGCACGATCCTGAAGTTTGACACGGGCTGCTCGCTCACGGTGAACGGCACCTTGGATGCGCAAGGCACCCGCGCCGCGCCGATCGTGTTCACCTCGCTGAAGGACGATGAACACGGCGGGGATGCGAACGGGGATGGGGACAAGACTTATGCGCAGGCGGGAAATTGGCATCAGATAACGGGCAATGGAACGGTCAAGTTGAATTACTGCGAAGTACTGTGGTGCAGTGCGCAGAACAACCAAGGTGCGCTTCATCCGAGAGGTGGCACATGGCAATTCGATAACTCGATTGTCGCTCATTGCCAGTATGACTGTATGCGTAGCAACGGCGGTACGTTCACGGCGAAGAATTCGGTGTTTATGGATTCGTCGATGGGTGCGGCGCCACTAAACGGTACGGCAACTTTCATAAACTGCGTGTTCAACTATTTGACTACGGCTGTAAGGTGGGGTAACGGACGTTTTTACAACTGTATTTTCAACGACATTTCTCAAGATGTCATCGACACAAAGTTCTATTCTGAAACCCTTTCTTCGCGGTTCTACAATTGTTGCTTTTGGAACCCGAATAGCACGGGTGACCATGCGAGTGCAAAGGTTGGGCAGAACGGGTGTTTCTACGCCGATCCGCTTTTCGTTGACGCCGCCAACGGAGACTTCCGCATTGCGGCGAACTCGCCGTGCGTGGATGCGGGCGACGGTACGGTCGCGCCGGAGACGGACTACTGGGGCCAGCCGCGCATGGACGTGAAGGCAGTGAAAAACACGGGAACGCCAAATGGCGACGGCGCGTGTCCCGACATCGGCATCTACGAAGTGCCTGGTACGGCGGTGGTGCCGTTGCCGGATCTGGCGATGGTGACGGTCGCGACAAGCGTGACCCTCCCGGTTGCACCAGGCGATTCGCTCACCGTCACGTACACGGTTACGAACAGAGGCGCGGCGGCGATGACGGGGCTCCTGCGCGACCTCTTCCACTTCAAGGGTGCCGACGCGGCGACGGGCGGTATGACAGTCGATGCCGAGGAAGTCCAACAGGCGTACAACATCGCGGCGGGTGCGAGCGCGGAGTTTTCCGCAACGGTCACCGTGCCGACGCTGAAGGCCGGGAAGTGGAAAGTCTTGGTCGCGGTGAACGCCGACAATTATCCGTACGAGCAGAATCTCGCTAACAACAGCGCATTGTCGGAAACGGCGGTTGACGTAGAGCTTGAGGCGATGGCGAACGGCACGAGGTCTGTCACGGTCGGCAAGGGCGAGGTTGCCGGATTCGTGCTTTCCGGCCTGCCGCTTTCCGGCGGCGTGGTGCGCGTGACGGGGGTGGTTACGGCCTACGGCGGTAACGGCGCGGTGCCGGCGGGAGGGTCGCGCTCCGTCGCGACCGTACCCCTTGCCGATGGCTCGTTGCTCATCGTATACCCCGCGCGGGCGGAGGGCGAGAACGCCTACCTTGTCCTCGAGAACGGTGGAAACGCACCGGCGACAGTGTCCGTGGAAGTCAAGGAGATGGAGCTTGCGCTCTACGGCGCAACGCCCGGAAATATGGCCAATGTCGGAGAGGCGACAATCACGATCACGGGGAGTGGATTGGCGGATATCACGGCTATTACGCTTGGCGGGCGTAAGGCGAAGAGCGTTGAGGTGCTGAACGCCGCGCAGATTGCCGCGACGTTTGACGTGGAAGGCATGTTGGAGGGGAGGTATAGTGTTACCGTGGAGGAACGGTCGCGCGGAAGCGCGACCCTCCCAGATGCCGTCGAAGTGTATGTCGCCAAGGTGGGGCCGAAGCTGCGGGCCTGGCTGGAGATGCCGTCTTCGGTGCGTGACGGGCGCGTGTTCACGGGCTACGTACGCTACGCGAACATCGGCGATTCGCCGATGCCGATGCCCGTGTTCAAAGTGGCGCGGGAGGATTCCAATACAAAGTTGGGACTTGTGGCGAGCGAGAACATGGCGGAAACTGCGCTCTATATCGGCGGCATCTCGCCGACACATCCGGCGGGAATCCTCAAGGCGGGCGACTCGGCGCGGATACCGTTCTATTTCCAGCCGTTCGGCACGTACAGGATCAAGCTGACGCACGTCAAGGACGTGGAGAACCTTGCCGCACATTCGGCGTTCGGCGGGACTAAGGCATACCTCGCGGCGATGAGCGCGGCGGCGACGCGGCTCAACCTGCGCGGGCGCACGGCGTACGACATCCACGATTTCGTGGATCAAGCGCTGTGGGAGAAGCACGGCATCGCACACGCGGCAGTGAGCGGCTATCTCGTCGACGCCAAGACGGGCGAGCCGCTGGCGAATACGGATGTTGCGCTCGTGGCGGAGGATTCCGCCTCGCAGTTGCTGCCCGCGACTGGCACGACGGACGAGGACGGCTATTTCCAGCTGACGAACCTTGCCGACGGCGAATACCGCTGGCTGCTCGACGCCGGCTGTGTCCTTGCCGATTTCTGTACCAATACGCTGACGGTTGCGGGACAGTCCGACATCAACTTTGTGACGGTGAAGGCAACGCCCGGTGGGAGGATATCGGGTTTTATCGTGACGGCCGATGGAGAGCCGCTCTCCGAAGTGACGGTGGCGCGGCTGGACGCGGGAGGAAGCCTGGCCGAAGTCACGGCGTCGGACAATTCCGGGGCGTTCGCGTTTGTCGGACTCCACGACGGCATCTATTCCGTTCGCACAATGCCGAAGGACGGATATGCTTCAAGTACGGTCACGAACATCGTCATTGACGCGGCGACGCGTTCTGCCGAGGTTGCGTTCAGCTTGGTGGAAGGTGCTTGCCTCGGCGGAACGGTCACGTTCAACGGCGACATCGTCACGAACGGCATCGTGCAGGCCATCTCCGAAGACGGAAGTTCCGTACAGACGCTGCTCGGGACGAACGGCGTGTACCGGTTCGACGGAATCGATCCGAGAAACTACGCCGTACGCTACTATTCCAATGAGTTGGAGTCCGAGGATGTCTGGGTGTCGCTCGCCAAGGGAGACGGCGTGGAGCTCAACCTTGCCGCCGTGCCGCGTCCGCTGTTCCTGCCGACCAAGGCGAGGGGATATGACTCGTGTACGACGGGATTCCTATTCATAGACGCGGTTCGCGCCAAGGGGGTGACGGCGTGGGCATGGGACTTCGACTCCGACGGCGTAGTGGACAGCACGGAGGCCGAGCCGACATGGACCTATTCGTCGCTTGGCACGAACACGGTCACGTTGACGATCACGGAGGCTACGGGCACGACGACCAGCATCTATCGCGACTGCGTTGTTGTTTCAAGGAAACTCGAGACGATACTGGCCGCAGGGGCGATCGTCTTCGGCGAGAACGAGGGAACCCTGGTGACCGAGTCGGTTGACGGCGGCACGGTCACGCTGACGGGGAATCCGGCAAGCGGTGCAATCGAATCCGGCAACGTAATCCTGGGCAAGATGGGAGAAGAGTGGTATTGTGTCCGCGTAGTCAACGTGCGCCACGAAAACGACACGTGGGTGCTGACCACAAGCGATGCGACCTGGGACGAGGCCTACGAGCAATGCACGATTTCCGTATCCGGCACAGGGGTCCTGGAGGGTGCGCTGGAGCAGTCAACCGGAAGTCGGAAACTGAGGCTGGCGCGTTTGTCCGCCCCCGATTCGTCCGAGCCCAGTCCGTCCGGAGGCGATGCCGGCGGCGGACGGACATTCAGTCTTTACGCAGAAGGGGGAATAGATGCCTCGTTAAGGATCAATCCTTCGATAAGCTTCGAATGCGAGCATGAAAAGGCGGGCGGCAAGGTCATTGAGCGCTACGCATTCGTGGGACGCATGGTCACGGGCGCAGAACTCGGCCTTCAGGGGACAATAGGCGCCCGCGTGACAAAGGAATTCCAGGTGCCGTACAAGATCGTCATTCCCACTCCGGTTCCCGGCGTGACCCTGGAGAACGGCTGGAAGGCCTACGTCGAGGGGGACGCGCATGCCAAGGGGGCCGCTTCAATCGGCGGCGAAATAAACACGATGCTGCGGCTCGGCTTCGAAATCGAGCATGGCGGCAAGCCGAAGTGGCTGAAGCCGTTCGAGACGTCCTGCGACGGGCACATGCACGGAGACCTGGAGGGGTCGGCAAGCGTGAAGATTGGGATCAAGCCGGAGTTCAAGACGAAGCTTGCGGGAACGGCGTCCGCAGGGCTGGCCGTCGATGCATACGTGAAGGCGGAGGTAACGGCAAGCGCACAGGCTCCGGTGACTGCGGGCGTCTCGCTGGGACTGGATCTCGTGGGGGAATTGAACCTCGTCGACTGGGAATGGGGATTCTTCTCCGCGAAGCTCGGCATCAACGGCACGATCCCTGGACCGCATTACGACATCCTCGTGTGGCGTTCGCCGAATCCCGACTTCGATTATTCGCCGAAAGAGAATCCCGAAGCGCCGGCGACGGTCCAGTTCACGGACAAGTCGGAAGGGGCATCTTGGCAAATAACGTATAAAAAGTACATTTCTGAGATAACGGACTACGAATGGGACATGGGCAACGGACAGCGCTCAAACTCGCAGAATCCGAGTACAATCTATGCCGACGAGGGGTCGTACATCGTGTCGCTGCTGGCCAAGGGGGAGGGAATCAACGGACCCTATCGCAAGAAAAAGACGGTCGAGGTCGGTGACGACGACGACGACGATGACGAGGACGAAGAGGAGATCGACGACACGAAGCAGGACAGGGGCAAGCAGTCTTGCGACCCGAACGCCGTGGAAGGCGACGAGGGCATCGGCGAGGCGCGCTACGTGAAGCCGGGACAGGAACTCACCTACACCATCTACTTCGAAAACAAAGAGGGGTTTGACATTGCCGATGCGCAGGACGTGAAGGTGACGAATCCTCTCAGCGAATGGCTCGACTGGTCCACGTTCGCGATGGGTGAAGTGGCGTTTAACAACCAGAACGACGTCTCGCTTGACGGCTATTCCATGGCAAGTCGGGACGTCAAGATGAACGGCACGAACAAGTTCGTCCGTGTTTCTGTGGGCGGCGGCGAAGACGGTGCGGACGAGATAGCCACGACGGGCATCGTCCACTGGCGTCTGCGCGTGTACGACCCGAATGGTCAGTTTGGATGGCCGAACGACGGAAGCGGTTTCCTGCCACCCAACGACGACACCCATCGGGGCGAAGGGCATCTAACTTACCGCATCAAGGTGCGCGAGGACGCTCCGGCGAACGTGGTCATCACCAATTCGGCGAGCATCGTGTTCGACTACAACGACCCGATCGTCACCGACCCCGCGTGGTGGAACACGGTGACGCCGGTGGAGGAGACGTTGCAGGCTGGCGAGTATTTCTATGCGACGCTTGCGGAGCTCGGCTACGACGTGCCGACGGACGGAACGCCGTACACGGTTGTTGCGAAGGGTCTGCCCGCCGGGCTGAAGCTCGTGGGCAACAAGGCCAAGAAGGACAAGAAGGGCAAGATCATCAAGAAGGCGAACGTCGAGTGGTGGATCGAGGGCGTGCCGACCGCCGTACTTGAGTTCTGCTCGAATCCTCCGTTCCTCGTCATCACCGCGAACGGCAAGACGGAGACGCTCGCGCTGCCGGTCGAGGTGGTCGCGCAGGAGGTGACGGACCTCGGCGAACTCGCGCTCGGCGAGACGGTCAACACCAACGGCTGGCTTACGGGCGTCGGAAAGGGATGGACCGTCACGGGTCTCCCGACCGGCCTCAAGTTCGCGACGAAGAAGGTGACGAAGAAGTCCGGCAAGAAGACCGTGACCGTGGCCGAGGCGTACGCCGTCTACGGCAAGACGACGAAGGCCGGCCTCTTCGCGATCACCGCGAAGCAGAAGGTGAACGGCTACTTCGAGACGAAGAAGTTCAAGGTGCTGGTGAACCCGGCGCCGGTCAACACCGCACTCTTCTCGGATTCACTCACGAACATCACCACGATGGCATACATGCCGTTCACGTGGGAGCTCACGAACGATGTCTCGTCCGTGGGCGGCAACCTCGCCAAGGTGACGGGCCTGCCGGCGGGCTTGACGTTCGCGGCGAAGGACACCTACGCCTACGCGAACGCGAAGAAGAAGACCGGCAAGTACCTGAAGCAGGCGGGCCAGACGATCGTCGGCACGCCGACGAAGCCGGGCACGTACGTGGTGACGTTCACGAAGAACGTGAAGAGCGGGAAGAAGACGGTCGCGAAGACGGCGCAGATTCTCTGGACCGTCGTCGCAAACGACGCGGAGCTCGAGCTCGGCTTCAACACCGACGGCGGCGTGGTCGAGAGCGGCGTGGTG
>JAEEGL012557980.1_pt1 | contig 12632 bp, 8 predicted proteins | sample 9134231 | NCBI WGS metagenome assembly JAEEGL01 (sample SAMN16246548, study PRJNA631951) | gut metagenome | biome: gut microbiome; feature: rumen; material: fiber-attached | host: Bos | place: Iran: Karaj | collected 2018-10
ATACAGTGGCTGCAAGTTCTATTTCGGCGTTCTGTTTTTCGCAGTTTTTTACTCTTGGCGAATAAAAATATATCACCGATGGTTCTTTTTGTTGATAGTCTAACGTAGAGTCGGGGTCGAAAATCTGCTCTTTGAAACTGAGTGTGTCGAGCGGAGTCATAAAGCGCGGGCTTTGATCGTTGGAGCATCCCAAAAGCGCACAAAACAGTATAGCTATAATAAATAAGTGTTTCATATCAATAATTTTATTTTGCAAAAATAATCATTGCTTTCAAATTCAAAAACATTGCCGTCTTTTTTTTAGGTGATATTATTACGCTTATGTTATTTTTTGCTATATTTGTAAAAACAAACTATAAACCATCCGGCATTTAAGATGAGTATTTTAAATTCAATCAAGCATCTGATTTTCAGGCGTTATCGCAATAAAGAAATTGAGCGTCACAAACTCAATTATCTTTTTTGGGAATGTACTCTTAGGTGCAATCTCTCTTGTTTGCATTGCGGAAGCGACTGCCTGAAAAATTCGGAACAGAAAGATATGCCGGTGGACGATTTTGTGAAAGTATTAGATGATATAAAGAGTTCGGGCACAGCCAATAATCTTACTATTTGCATTACTGGCGGCGAACCTCTTTTACGACGCGACCTCGAACAAGCCGGTATTGAAATACGCAAACGCGGTTTTCGTTGGGGAATTGTTACTAATGGATTGATTCTTAGTCAAGAACGCTTTTATTCGCTTATTAATGCGGGAATGACTTCGATGAGTTTTAGTCTCGACGGATTTGAGCCTCAGCACAATCATTTGCGGCAAAACGAGCAGTCGTTTCAAAAGGTGATGTCGGCTATCAAGTTGGCTGTGGATTTCTCTAAAAACGGCAATTTTGTTTTTGATGTAATCACGTGCGTTAATAAGTATAATTTTGATTCGCTAAGAGATTTTCGCAAGTTTTTGATTAACAATGGAATAAAACATTGGCGGATTTTTTCTATTTTTCCCGAAGGACGTGCCGGTAAAAATTTCAACGATTTGTCGATCAGTAGTTTGCAATATCGTGGATTGATGGATTTTATAGCCGAAACTCGCTCTCAGTTTGGCAATCAAATACACCTTAATTATTCGTGCGAGGGTTATTTAGGAAAATACGAACTCAAGGTTAGAGATTATTTCTTTTTCTGCCGAGCGGGTGTAAATATTGCCTCTGTGATGTGCGATGGCAATGTAACCGGATGTTTGAGCGTGAGAGCCAATGATTTTATTCAGGGCAACGTTTACCAACGCAGTTTCAGTTCTATCTGGAACAACGGATATCAGATAATGCGCCAACGAAATTGGGCAAAAATCGGAAAATGTGCGAGTTGCAAGGTATGGAACAAGTGTCTTGGCAATGGTTTACACCTGCGTGAAGGTTTACATTCTGAAGTGGCAAGATGCAATTATCAAGAGTTGAACAATAGTTAATTATATTATAAACGTCTAAAAATTAATTTGTTATGAAAGATTCAGTAAAAAAAGCGGCTGCTGCCGTGCTTGGATTCTTCGGCATTGGAGCACTCACAGCATGCTATGGTATGCCTCCCGACACAAGAGACGGACTGCCAAATGTTGTGTACGGCAAAGTAATGTCGGTAGACCAAAATGGCGATACATCTGTGCTTGCACAGGGGCAGGTGATAATTAAAGATGGAGTTCGTACATATCGTGGTGTTACCGACGAAAACGGATTTTTTAATGTGGCTTTGCCTGATAGCGATGGTGAGTTTAAATTATATTTCAATGATGCCGATGGTAAATATCAGCAAGATACTACCTTGTTTAAATTTGAAGAAGGTAGCACTGGCGTTAATTGCGACTTGATTTTGAAAAATAAATAATGGCGTTTTTTTAAATTAAAAAGCGCACCGTTCTGATGAGCGGTGCGCTTTTTATTATATAGACAACATACTACATAGGTTTAACCGAAGGTTCGCCTTTGAGGTCAATCTTCCAGCGTTTTCCGCTTGAATCTTTGCAAGAGAATCCGTAAGCGGGTTGTGCATATACGCTGTTGTAGATAAACTCGCTGCAAGGCAGTTTTGTAGAGTTGGCAATGAATCCGTATTTGCCGTTTTTCTCCTTTTGCAGACAGATACCATAATCGGTTTGGAAACCATTAGGACAAGCCTCGTAAAGATAATCAATTAATACATAACCGTTTGCATCTACAAATCCAAGTTTGTCGGCACCATCGGGACTTGCACCACGTTTTTGCGACAGATTTTTGGTGCTTGTGGCTTTTAGTATTTCGTTGCATTTAGCGGCTTTCTCCTTGGCGGGAGCGTAGTCGGCTTTTAGTGCCAACGCCTTATTATAATAGGTGAGGGCTCGAGCCACATTCTTGTCGTCGAAACAAGCGTTGCCTTGTTTGGTAAGTGCTGATAACTCAGCATCTTCCTCGTTTTGCTGATTGTCAGGAGCCGGGGTGGGAGTGGGTTCCGGCTGAGGTGCAGGCTGAGGATTGTTGTTTGAATTATTGTTGCCTTGGTTATTATTCTGATTATTAGAACCTTGATTGTTATCAACAGGTGCTTCAATCGCCGGATTATTGTTGTCCACATCTGTAGTTTCATCATCGTCGATCAAAAACAAGAAGAAAACTCCTGCAACTAATCCCAACAACAAAAGCAACAATATAATAATTAAAGGTGCTTTTGATTTTTTCTTTTCTTCTACAATCTCAGTTTTCTTGGCTTGTGGAGACGGAGCCGGCGGCGGAGTTGTAGGTTTGGGAGTTTCAACCTTTGGCGGCGGAGGCGGTGGAACGGAAGCTGCTGGAGGCGTAGCTGTGATGGGACGGTTTAAAACTTCCATCACTTCCTGACAATCGTAGAAACGTTCTTCGCGGTCTTGTTTGGTGCTTTTGCGAATAATCTCCTGAAAATTAGGATTCTTTACAGTATCGGCGTTTTTGTCGTTGAGACTGCCGGTGGTCATTTCCAAAAGAATCAATCCAAGGGCGTATATGTCGGCACGTTGGTCTATTTCGTTGCCTTTGGTCATTTGCTCGGGAGCTGCATATTTAGGAGTGCCCACTTTTACAAGGTTGTCGTCGAAATAGTCGGCACTTGCGAGACCGAAATCCAATATTTTAACATTGTCGCCACGGTAGGTAACAATCATATTGTCGGGTTTGAGGTCGCGATGTATAATCTGTTTTTTGTGAACATACGACAAGGCGTCGAGCATTTGCGAAAATAGTTTTTTGGTCAAACGCTCGTCTTTTACTGTGCGACCGGTTTTGATTAAGTCGGTAAGACTTTGACCGTCAACGTATTCCATAGTGTAGAATGCGCCTTCTTCGTCTTCACCTTTATCTAATATACGCACAATGTTGGGATGGTCGAGATGGTAAGCGTTTTCAAACTCTTTGAAAAACAGGCTCTTGTAATCCTCGTTGTCTTTAAATTGCGGTTTGATACGCTTGATAATAATCCACTTGCCGTATTGTTTGCCCTGATAAACGGTGCTCATAGCGCCTTGCGACGACATCGGTTTTACATCGGTAAATCTCGATGATACAGCAGTGCTCTGTGCAAACGACGCCTGTGAAAAAGATGTGGATGATGTTGTAGGCGCCTGTTGTGGAGGAGCGGGCGGTGTGGGAGGCGTAGGAGGCTGTGGAGCTTCTGTTACAAAACCAGAACCTTCGAGCTCGGTTTGCGGCTCGGGTTGTGGTTGTGGAGCAGGTTGAGGTGCTTCGGTTACAAATCCCGAACCCTCAAGATTATCATTGCTGGTCTGCTCAGCTGCAGGCTCTTCGTAGGTTGTGCCGTTAAGTTCGGCTTCAATCATTTTATTTAGTTTGTCCTTACTGATACCAAAATCGGATGCTTTTTTTTCCAAAAGTGTTCTGTCGGCATCGGTTAAAGTACCGTCGCCACACGCCGATTGTATCAGCATTTTCATTATTTCTATCGACATAGTTTCGTTTTTATAATTCAAAGTTCAAATATACACTTTATTTTATAATTACGCAAAATAATTTGCAATTTTATTTTCGTGATAAAGTATTTTTTTTCGCGAATAATTGTATACCTTTGCGGCAAATTTAAAAAACGATTATTATAAACACAATGGAAGATAATTATAACCGCGGCAACTCCTATTCGGACAACTATTCCCGCGAAAACCACAACGAAGGCGGCAGGCCGCGCCGCAAGAGAATTTTCGTAAAGAAAGACAACAACACTTTCGACAACAACGAGCGCAGTTTCAGTCGCGACAACGATGGCAACAACTATCAGAAACGCAGTTTTAACCGTGATGGTCAGAACTTCCGTCAACGCAAGCCCTACGGCAACGACCGTGGCTATCAGAATGATAGAAACGGCCAAAGAAACAACTATGGCTATCGCAACAATGATAATGGCGGTGGATATGGCAACAACAACGGCTACCAGAAACGCAGCTTTAATCGCGACAACAACAACCAAGGCGGTTACGGATATCAAAACCGCCGCTATAACAACAACAACAGTTGGAACAATGATGGCGAAGGTTATGAAAATCGTTACAATTCAAACAATTACGATAATAATAACAATTTCCGTCGTCGCGGTTCAAAATATACTGTAGACGAAAAAGGATATCACCACAAAAAATATTGGGATCATTCCGACCGTCGTCAGAAAGCTATTGAGCACGATGCTGAAAGCGAAGACGATACAATGCTCCACGATGGAAAAATCCGTTTGAATAAGTTCTTGTCGAACAGCGGATTATGTTCACGTCGCGAGGCTGATAAAATGATTAAGGCGGGTATGGTTCAGGTTAACGGCGAAGTTATCACCGAGATGGGTGTTAAGGTTAACCTTACCGATGAAGTGATGTTTGGCGGACATTTGGTTAAACCCGAACGCAAACGCTACATCATTCTCAACAAACCCAAAGATTATATCACCACACTTCGCGATCCTCACGCACGCAACACTGTCATGGAGTTGATTGAGGGTGCTTGCAAAGAACGTGTTTATCCTGTAGGTCGTCTTGACCGCAATACTACCGGTGTTCTTCTTTTCACCAACGATGGCGACCTTGCCAAGAAACTTACTCACCCGAGCAACGAGGTTCAGAAAGTTTACCACGTATCTCTCGACAAAAGCGTTTCGCGTGCCGATATGGATCGTATAGCTGAGGGTTTTGATCTTGAAGACGGTTTTATCAATGCCGACGAGATTATCTATCCCAATCCTGATACAAAATCGGAGGTTGAAATTCGCATTCACTCAGGTCGCAACCGTATTGTTCGTCGTATTTTTGAAGCTTTGGGCTACGAGGTAAAACGTCTTGACCGCGTGATGTTTGCCGGATTGAGCAAAAAAGGTATTCCCCGTGGTCAATGGAGATTCCTCTACGAAAACGAAATCGGCTTTTTAAATATGATCAGCAGCAAAGTGGAAGATGGTGCAGTTGCTGAAAGCAACGACGATTCAGAAGACTGATATTTTGCATATTTGAAATGTTTGAAAAAATTAAACAATATTTCTCCTTAGTCCGGTTTGCGCACACGGTATTTTGTATGCCGTTTGCGTTGGCCGGTTTTTTTTGGGCTATCAAATCTTGCGGCGGATTTAGTTGGATATTGCTTTTGCAAGTGATTGGTTGTATGGTATTTGCACGCAATACAGCTATGGGTTTCAACCGTTATTTAGACCGTGATGTTGATGCTCAAAACCCTCGCACACAAGACCGTGAAATTCCGGCAGGAATAATTTCACCACGTAATGCACTTATATTTGTGATTGTAAATGCGTTGTTGTTTGTAGCCGTTACTTTTACAATCAATCCGTTGGTGTTTTATCTTTCGCCGGTGGCTATTTTTGTTGTGATGTTTTACAGTTACACAAAACGGTTTACATCGCTGTGTCACTTTGTGTTAGGCTGTGGAATGGCACTTGCTCCACTTGGTGCATATTTGGCTGTTTGCGGCGAATTTTCAGTAGTGGCAATGCTCTATTTTGTGCTTGTGCTATCATGGGGCGGCGGATTTGACATCATATACTCTCTTCAGGATGCTCAATTCGACACCGAAAAGAATCTTCACTCTGTACCTCAAAAGTTTGGCATTAAAAAGTCTCTAACTTTGAGTATTTTAGCACATGTGGTAACAGCGGCAGCGGTTATTGCTCTCGGATATTTTCAGCAAGCCGGAGTGTTTTTTGCCATTGGTGCAAGCATATTTTTATTGTTGCTTGTTCGTCAGCACACTATTGTTAAAGCCGACGACCTCTCAAAAGTAAATATTGCATTTGGCACATTCAACGGCGTGGCAAGCATTATATTCGCAATTTTCAATATCTTAGACATATTGCTGTAAAAAACAATAAAAAAAGAGTTATTTGTTTTGCAAACAAATATAAAATAACTATTTTTGCACTCGTAAATAACGCCACCGTAGCTCAGTTGGTTAGAGCGGTTGTTTCGTAAACAACAGGTCGCGAGTTCAACTCTCGCCAGTGGCTCAAATCGTGATTTTTTCTTTAATAAGTGCCTCGGTTAGTTCCTTGGCATTTTTTGTATCCGGCTTTTGTTCAAACAGTGCTGTGATAGAACAGTTTGATGGAAGAGGAGTGCCGTTGTATAATCCACTAACAATCAATGTATTTTTGTTTTGTTTCTGACAACGCTGAATGATATTACCTGTAATTTTGCCCATAAGCGATTGACTATCGAACGAACCTTCGCCGGTAATTACAAGGTCAGATTCTGATATTTTTTTGTCAATTTCAAGATTGTCAAGTATAAAGTTTGCTCCTGAAATGATTTTAGCATTCAGAAAAGCAGTCATTCCGCCGCCTATGCCTCCGCCGGCACCGGCTCCGTTAATTTGTGTAAGGTCTACACCCAAATCAGCTTTGATGATCATTGCTATATGTGCCAATGCATCTTCCAAATAATCAATATCTTCGGGTGAAGCTCCTTTTTGAGCTGCGTATATTTTGGTGGCTCCGAGATTGCCAAGTAATGGATTTTGAACATCCACAGCAGCCACAAATTCTTTGTCGGTGTATTCTGTGGTAGGTATTATTTGCTTGATATTCAAAAAGTTTTTGGGCAATGGAGCTACTTCGTTGCCGTCTTTGTTTAAGAATTTGAATCCCAATGCAGAGGCAGCTCCCAAAAACAAGTCGTTGGTAGATGTGCCACCGATGCCTACAACAATTTTTTGAGGGTGTCGAACTTCAATCACCCGTTTTATGTCGTGTCCGAGACCGTACGAATTGTTTTGAAGTATGTTTTTTTCTTTTACTGCCAATTTGCTGATACCCAGAGTTAAAGCAGATTCCAAAATAGCAGTGTGATTGTATATGTTGTATAAGTATTTGCTTTGAATTTTGCGCTGTGCTGCATTTACACTGAGAAATTCCCATCTTGAATAGTTGTTGCGCCAACGGAGCGATTCTATGAAACCGTCACCACCGTCGGAAACTTGCAAAACTTCGGTTTCTGAATCACTATATTTCTCTTTGATTGCATTTTCAATCATTTCGCCGAGTTGTTTCGACGAAAAAGTGCCTTTCATCTTGTCGCAGGCTATCAGTATTTTCATTGTTTTATATTTTTGGGGCAAAGATAAATAGTTTATCATTAATCGCTTATGTTTTTTTGAAAAAAAATGATTAAAAAAACTCCGAAATTATTTGTTGATAATAAAATTGTTAGTACTTTTGCGGTGTCAAAAAAACACGGTCTCTAGCTCAGTTGGTAGAGCAACTGACTCTTAATCAGTGGGTCCAGGGTTCGACTCCCTGGAGACCGACAACAAAAAATCCTGAAAACATCGGTTCTCAGGATTTTTTGTTTTATACCTTATTATGTCATCTAAATTTTCAATAGTTTTACTACGTTTGTTTTTCCATTGTCGGTTATTCTGATGAGATAATAACCTGATTTAATGTTGGTTAAATCAACATTTACACTGTTTCCGCTTTTTACGCTACTGCCGTTGAGCGTAACAATTGTCCACTGAGGATTATCGGAGCACCCTTTGATTGTAAGCTCATCTTTTGCGGGGTTAGGATAAACCGTCACTGTGATAGTTGGAATGTCGATTGTATTTTCAACAGGAGTGGAGAGGTATTGTTCTGGCACATACAAAGGAGCAGGTTCCACAATTTTGCCGCCGTTGGCAGCATAGGGAGTGCCTTCTGCAAATATTACCAATTCGCCGGTGCCGTCTGTTTTGTGTCCAAAACTTTGATTTTTAGATAATTTGGGATACTTCATCTCATCGATTCTCTCTGTTTTGTCGGGTAGCATTTGAACAAGTTCAATATAGCCGCCAGAGGTGCTCAATTCAAAGTTCATAGGAAAAATACCTTTCTCTGGTTGTTTGTCGGCAAAGAATACTACTCGAGCTCCGGGTGCTAAAACTGTGTTTTCGGATTCGGTGTCGGCAATGTAGTAATAATCTTTGCCATTGCCAATGAACACTCCTGCTAAATCGATGTTTTGGTTAGTGGGGTTAATAATCTCAATCCAACCGGAATAATTGTTGTATTCGTCGGCTATTTGTCCGCCGTTTTTAGATGCTATTTCATTGATTACAAGTCCTTGAGCCGATGTTGTTCGAGGTTCGGGATCGGTTTGTGGTATCTGCTTGGTTACAAGTGTGATATCCACATCGTTGGTTGTATTTAGTACGAGCGGATATTGGGTTACGTTTTCGGTTTTTATTACGTTGTTTCCGTTTTTGTAAACTACTTGCCAATGGTCAAAACCATAGCCCGCCGGTATTTTGGCTTCTAATGTCAAATCAGTATTTTTGTAATAATTGCCTGATACATACATACTTGTTTTAAACCCAGAAATCAATATTTTAGCATTATTGATGTCGGCTTTGGCTGTAAGGTAAAATGTGCCGTTGAGGTTAAAAACTTCCTGTAAATATTGGCGGATATAATTTGGACGATTTTCGAACCAGCTTTTAACATTACCCACATATCTGTTCCATATTTGAGTGTCGATCCATGGAATCCATCTTTGACTATGGTATTCCCATTCGTTTTCCATAACGGATTGTAGACTGTCGCAGAGTGGTTTTACATTGTTTTCGTATTGGAAAGTATGGTCGATATGGTACGAAAAACGTTGCAAAAACATTTGGCGGTATGCATCATTTTCAAGCAAAGCCCTTATCAATACTGTGCTCCAAAATGAATTTCCAAGTTCGGTATCGTGATCTATTAATACACGTTTCAACGAGTTAACATTTGCTTGTTTGCCATAAACGCCGCACGAAAATTCAGTACCAAATAAAATCCAACGCCATCTACTATTAGTTCCTTGTGTTTTCCAGTATTTGATGTTGTTGTTTGGCCAATCTTCATTGTCGATGTAAAGTTGTGCAATGAAGTAATCGGTATAGTTATCGAGGTCGATTTTTGAAGCCACATATTTAAAGTTAGCATCGTTTTTGAGCGAATGATTTTCCACATAGTTCAAAAGATCATTGTAGTCTTTGTTGCTACCCTCGATTATTTTGGCCTTGTTTTCCAAAAGATCTATTTTTTCGTGTTCAAGACCGTAGTTTTCTTGCACATAGTGGTCGGAAATTTTTTCGCGGATATTGTGCATTCCAAAATATTCGCCGTTGAGAAATACTGCAGCTGGTTGAAATTCTTGAATATCCACGTCCATATGTTTGGAGCAAAGTTGGGTAATTAAACCATCGCGGAGCATTGTGGAAATAAAGTCGTTGCCACCGTTGCGAAGCACTATGGATTTGAATTTATCGATGTTTTTGTGTTCAAAAAATTTGTATTCAATCTTTTTTTCACCATAGTCATCTTTTCGGGCAACGATTCTGAGTGATTTCATAGCGTTGGTTCGGCTGCAAGAACCAAATATTTTGACTCCTGCATCAATAGAAACCACTTGTTTGTGTGCTACTCCGGCAAAATATTCAAAATGCACAGGGCGTTCCCAATCTTGATTCCAGTTTACAGCTCCCTCGGCGCAATTGCCTGTTTTTCCGTTTGTTCCTCTTACATAGATACCTATTTTATCGTCGAAAAAATTGTCGTCGTCGGTAGAGAGCGACACTACAGGGATATCAAAATTTCTTTCATGTATAAAATACGTGTTGGTGGCGGCGTAACCCATTTTTAATTTTGGATTTTTGGCAGCTGCACGTATTACTGTGGTAGATGAAATGTTTATTGGCGACGAATAGACCGATGATTTTTCGGTAGGCATGCTGCCGTCGAGAGTGTAGTAAATGGTGGCTTGGCGGTCGGGACAACTGATTGAAACTGATTGTGCACCAGAATAAAAACCGCCCTGCAAGCTCATAACAGGTGTAGCAGTAATGGCGGTAGAATTATTGTTTGTGCTGTTGGGTGTAGGTGATTTGAAAACAGCCCAAGTGTTTTCGCCGTCGGTTGCACGTCCGTACGACTGATCAGGCATTAGTTTTGAAACTTCAACCTTATCTACAATATCGCCTAAATTGTTGGTTAACACTATAGTTTCACCTTCGGCTGACAGTTTAAAGTTTGTGTTTGCACCCGAAGCGGCATCGTTGCATAATATTATCAAATAACCGTTGGGTTCAATCTTGTAAGTGCCGTTTAAACGCCATTTTTGTGGTTTGTCGGTATTATCGGTTATGTAATAATTATTTAGGTATACCCATCCGGGTGTAGGATTATAAAGTTCTATCCAGTCGTCGGTGTGACCAAAAACTTCAATAGTGTCGCTGTTGGTAGAAACTTCATTGATAACAACTTGGCTTTTAACCAATTGTGCGGAAATCAAAAGTGCCGCAGCTGTGAATAATAATTTTTTCATTGCCTTCATCATTTTAAACAAAGGCAAAGATATAACAAATGCTGTTATCTGCATTTTTTTTTGTGGGAATAAAGATTGTTGGGAAAAAATTGCGGAGAGAGGGGGATTCGAACCCCCGGTACCGGATGTAACCAGTACGACAGTTTAGCAAACTGTTGGTTTCAGCCACTCACCCATCTCTCCGGGGTAAACTGAATTTGCTTTCAATTGCGCTGCAAAGGTAGACACATTTTCGATTTCTGCAAATTTTATTCGCAAAAAAAACATATTTTTTATGTGATTTTTTTGCTTTATGATTTATTTGTTTGTGATTCAATCTTTTATTATAGTTTAAAAATATTCAATAATTTTTTAATATAAGAAAAAATATATCTATTTTCGTATCGTAAAAAACTAACTAACATGACACGAAATCTTATACTAACAATTTTATTATTAATCATTTGCAATGTTTCACAAGCTCAATTGGAGACCTCAAATTGGTATTTTGGACGAAATGCGGGCTTGGATTTTAAGACAGAGAATCCCACAATTCTTACCGACGGAGCTCTCGACAATTGGGAAGGAGTAGCTACTTTTAGCGATTCTTTGGGCAATCTTTTGTTTTATACCGATGGACAAACAATCTGGAATCGTGAGCATGATGTAATGGTTAATGGCGACGGACTTATTGGTCATCACGGCAGCACCGAAAGTGCGATTATAGTGCCTTGGCCCGAAAACGAAGGCAAATATTATGTTTTTGTGGTTGATGAAAACGGCTGTGGACCGTTGAGTTATTCCATTGTAGATATGTCCTTAGACGATGGTAGGGGTGCGGTTACCGATGTCAAAAATGTTATTCTCGAAGACCTTGTGGTAGAGAAGGTTACGGCAATACGACATACTAATCAAAAGGCATTTTGGATTTTGACACGTGTTACGGGTAATCATCAACCAAATTCTCTAGGTAGATGTGTGGTAGAGTATTTATTAGATAAAGATGGTCTGTCTACGCCTGATTATTATATGGTTGGAACTATCGATTATGGTCAGTTAGATTTTATTAATAATTTAGACCATAAACCCTATGCAATAGGTTATATGAGAGTTTCCCCAAATGGACGATATATTGCTTGTGCTACTGGGAATCCGGTGAATATTGGTGGTATGGATTGTTGTCTATTAGAAGTTTATAAATTTGATCCATCCACTGGTGTGGTTGAGCCTTACTTGTTATTGAAGGACGAAGTGAAAGACGATGTTGGACAATTATATGGTGTAGAATTTTCTAATGATGCTTCTAAGCTTTATTATTCTTCTTATCTATCTATATTTCAAGTTGATCTTACTCTTCCAACTCAACAAGATATACAACAATCAGTTATGAAAGTTGGTTATTTTGATTATGAATTGTTTGGAATTCCATATATTCCGGATATTCAGCCTTTTGATTATCCTTCAGTAGAGGCTTATTTACTGGCTATGGAACTACAAATACCACGTGTTGGAGCTCTCCAACTTGCTATCGATGGCAAAATTTATGTTGCCCAAAATAACTGCGAGTATCTTGGAGTAATCAATAATCCACGTGAAAAAGGTACGGCATGTAATTTTGAAACTCGAGGACAGTATCTCGGTGGCAAAAAAAGTCAGATGGGTTTACCAAATTTTATTCCTACATATTTTCTACCTCCGAATTTCACTGTAGAGGATCAATGCGTTAACAAAAAAGTGAAATTCACTTGCACCGACGACCGTCAAATTGATTCTTACGAATGGGTTATTTCTGATGTGGAAGGTAACAAAATTTACCAAT
>JAEEGL012785338.1_pt1 | contig 12632 bp, 7 predicted proteins | sample 9134231 | NCBI WGS metagenome assembly JAEEGL01 (sample SAMN16246548, study PRJNA631951) | gut metagenome | biome: gut microbiome; feature: rumen; material: fiber-attached | host: Bos | place: Iran: Karaj | collected 2018-10
GAAATAATCCCCGATGAGTTCACCTATAAGATCGGTGACGGTATTATAAAAAAGGGCGTTGCACGGACATTAAATGAAGATTTGAATATTAAGTTTGGGAAGTAAGCGCCGTGTTATGTTGCCGGATACCGTCCGGTTCATCCGGGAGGCAAGCGAAATGAACCCGGAGAAAATCAGTCAACACTTCCTTGAAATCCTGCCGAAGCTCTGCCCGCCTGAACAGTAATAGCCGGATTCATTTTTGACTGAATGATTTCAATCAAAAACGCACCCTGCTTGGGAGCGTTTTGCTGTTCAGTGGATCCGATGCACCGGGCGCGGGATCTGCGACCGGAAGACCGTGACCTGCGTCCCCAAAAGGATCGGGAGATGGGTTTTTGCGAATTCAAGAAGATCCGTCCCATTTGCGAACGGACGTTAAGAGCCTATCTGACTGAGTTTTATGGATAAAGTATCCAAATCTGAAATCCCCATCATTTGCTTCATTCTTTTAAATCTCTTTTTCATATACGCCCAATGAGCATATCTTGCGGCGATCCGATACAGCGCCTTTTCCGATCGTACAATCAGAGGGAATGACTCGAGTGTGCGGCATAGGCTCATTTAGCGTAGTGTGCTTAATCCATCAAATCCATGGTAACATCGATCTGAACATATTCGCCGAAGACATAGCCGATACCGCCGTTATATTCGATCTTCATCCACTTACCGTCGAACGCAAGAACCGTGATTGATTTGCCTTTTTTGACAGCACCGAGACGTTCGCTTTCCGAAGTCGGCTCCGCGCGAACAGTCGCTTTATTATTCACATTCACGATTATGCCCTTGGCGGAGAAAGTGAACAGTGAGGTATGCACATAGGCGACTCCACCGGAATACAAAATTTCAGTGTACTCTTCACCAATGTCGAGTACGATGACGATCGAGCCCTTTTTAATTGCGCCGATGCGTTCGCTGTCCTCCGACGGTCCGATGCGAACCGTACCGCGCGTGTTGACGTTGGTAATGGTGCCGTAAAGGAAGGTTTCTTCCGGCTCCGGCATTGGAACCTCCGTCGGACGCGGCGTCGGCGTAGGTGTTGGTTTGGGTGTAGGCGTCGGCGTAGGTGCCGGTGTGGGCGTCGGCGTCGGTGTGGGCGTCGGCGTCGGTGTGGGCGTCGGCGTCGGCGTGGGTGATGCGGTCGGGTGTTCAGTCACATGGACGAACGGCTGCGTATCCTTGTCCTGCGGCTGATTCTGAGTTTCGGAAACAGGCGAAGGATGATTCTCCTGCGAGGAAGATTGATCGTCTTTGACCGTTTCGGAGAACGGCGCATAGATGTAGATTTCTTTTGAATCCAAAACATTGTCGCCGCTGTAATAGAGCATTACGTCCTGTACGATATCACCGTTCTGGCTATACGTGATCTGCTGCGCAGGATGATCTTTTAGATGCCATTTCCCAGTGTCGCCGATCACATAGCGAACCTCCTGCATTAGAACGTTGTCTTCGGAGTAGAAATACTGCACGACATCGGTTCCGATCAATTCTTCCAACATGCCTGTTGCTTCCGTCACGATTCCATGTAAAACAGATTGCTCTTCTCCCGCATTCTTTTCACGGAAATATGAAAGCTTTGCATAGCCGGTCTGCATTCCCGCCTTGAAACAGCTGAGCGAAAAGATCCTGTTCACGGCATCGAATTCCATAACGACTCGCCGTTGAGATTCCGGTTCTCCCGGATTGGCCCAGCTCTTTGATTCTGCCCTGGTTCCATTCGGGCGCTGTTCCACGGATGTTTCTCTTTCCGCTCCCAACAGTTCGCGGGAATAAATCAGCTCACCATTTCTATACTTCTTTGTCGTCTCTTCGGAAAACAGGTTTACGTTTTTGAACAGCGGCGAACAGCTGCAGAAGTTAAACGCAATTCGGTTCATGCTGTCATCCAAATAATAAACATTCAACACGTTTTCTTCATCAAGAACGGGATTGACCCGCATATATACGGTATACCCTGAAGAACGATTGGCGCGGCCGATGGTTGTAGGATATCCCGCATCGTTATATACGTATATGTAATCGTAATACGTGTCAGGAGAGTCATCTGCGCTTAGATGTTCTTCCTGCAGCAGCCCGTTTGCAAAATATCGGTATTCTGTCGTGATCACATTTTGATCGTTTCCGGCTCTGTCACAATGAATGTAGGTATAGGACTTGAGGACGTATGTATCCCCGCTCGGCGTTTTTTCCTCTTTGGCAAACACGCCGAAGGTCACTTTGCGGAACGCTTCCGGCGCAAAGCGATGCAGCAGGATCCCTGTAATCACCGCCAGCGACAGAGCGATAATCACACACAGCGTAGCAATCAGTCCGACCGGATTTTTCCTGCGTTTCTTCGTTGTTTTTACGGGCGATGCCTGCGGCGGCGATGCTTTCTGCACCTCCGGCTTGCTCGATGCAAGTCTGCGTATATAGACCTTGCCGCACTTTGGACAATACACGCGCTCACCGGGATTAACGCGGTCGGCATCAAAACTTGTATGACAGTTTTTGCAAATCATAACGGTTCTCCTTATAATTCCGGAACGTCGTCGTTTTCATCCGGCATAGTCTCAGTTGCGGTATTTGCATCATTCAATACTGCTTTCTTTTTAAAAAACGACAGAACAAGGCACAGCACGATTCCTGCAGCGCCCAACAGCAGAACAATCCATCCAAACAGTCCAATCAACACCCAACCGATCCGACCCGCAACCGTAAAGGTATCTGCAAAAGACAGATTGTTTGACAGCACGCTCTGCACCCACTTGATGACAACGCCATTCATGCTCTTCACGTGTATTTCAAAGGATTCGAGCGACATTCCGGATACAATGCCCTTGATTGTGCGCATAACTGAACCGTTCCAAATGACGACGGTCAATCCGACAGCGAACAGGACGCCGGAGACGATCCGAAGATTTAATCTCTTTTTTCGTAGGAACAGCGGCAGAAGCACAAACAGCGGAATCAGCAGCAGCGCAAGCAGTTCCGGATGTATAACTGTCGTAAATTGCAACGGATTCGTGCTGCCCATCGTGTATGTCCCGCCGAACATCAACTTCCACAGCGGCATATTCGCCGCACGGTTCGAAGAATATGCGATGCGGCAATAGGGAACAAACATTGTCGGCAAAATCAGAAACAGTGCAGCGGAGGCCACAACGGGCAGGAGTGAGGTTGCACTCTTTTCCATTTTTTTGAATGGCACAGTTTGCTGCTTACCGACACCATCCTTTGCTTTTTGCTTGGCGGTCGCGCCGAGCTTCTTCGCGTGCTCCTTGGCAGCGCCGCCGATTTGCAGAGCTTTTTCTTTGGCGATTCCGCCGTATTTGACCGCTGCATCTTTGGTGATTGTGCCGAGCTGCGCGGCTTTTTCTTTTACCGTCTCGGCGATGTTTGCCGTTCGTTCTTCGGTCGGAGTTCGAACTGGGGGAATGGCGGTCGGCGCGTTTGTCTTCTGAGGTGTAGAGACGGTCGCCGCGATTGCTGCTTGACGTACTACATCATTCATTCCGCACTGCCAATCCGCAGGAACGGACACGAAGTTATAAACCATATTGGCTCTGCCCGTGTGTTCCGAAGCCGGCGGCTGCATTGGCACCGATTCCATAGGAGTGGGCTGCATCACCATTTCCGTCCCAGCCGGTTCGGAGTTCGGCTCCGCAGCCGATGTTTCATGCGCTGCCGGACGCATCGGCAGAAGAACGGCCGACTGCGGTTTGGACTCTGCAATCGGAAATGCTGATTTTCCGCAGTAGGAACAGAACGACGCATCGTCCCGAATCACTTTCCCACAAAATCTGCAATACATACGATTTCTCCTATCTCCGTTTATCGTCGGACTCTTCTTTTTCACGCAGGAAGGCGATCGCGGATTGATTGTATCGTTCCAGATAATCGGCCAATTCCGTTTTATGGTAGGTCGTCCATTTCCCATAAATATACTGCTTTGCCCGAATCACCACTTCCCGATCCATGCTTGTACCGAGATCGCGCAGGGCTTCATAGCACGTTCGATCCGCACGTGCTTCACTGCCGTCCTTCGAGACGAACAGCACGGCATGATCGACACTCAACGGCTTGCCGCAAATGCAGCAATAGCTGGCAGCATAGTTCAAAGCAGGGGAAGAGCTGCAGCTTGGATCCATACGGCAACCGGATTGTGCCGTGTTCGATTGCAATGAAACATCCGTCTGCTCGGGCACGGCGAACCGATATGCATACTTTCGGGTAAATGGGCTCTGCTCCAAGTACTCCTCGTTGCCCATGTATTCGTGTACGCGTTGACTGCGGACAAAGTAAATCGTCAAGCCGATCGTGCCCGCCGTACCCTGGAGGATGGCAACGATCATTTCACCGACGAGCGAGCCGCTGTATTCTGTTAGCGTCGATCCATAAAACTTCACCGTGGATACAAGGATCAGAAGGAGTATTTCAAGAATGGCGCAAACGATAAACGCTTTATGAAAGTAGTCTAGGAAGGACGGGTCGCGACGCGAAATCTTTCTTGCAAACTTGAAGCAGACAACTGCGACGCCGACCGAGATCACAACCAGCACAATCCCAAGGAACACGATGAACCCGGTTTTCGCGCCGAAGCTGTGAAGCAGAGCTGCCGTTCCGAACAGGGAAATCGCAGTCCAAAACCCGAGGGTGAGCATCAAGCCGAAGCAGATATAATAGATGATGACGATTGCCAGCAGAAACCCGCCGAGCGGCGTGGGGGCGGAACTGTAGACGATCGACTTCGGCGCGTTATTTCTTGTCGTATCGTTTCTTGCCGCATAGATGATACCGGAGCGGTTCTGCGCGGGGGGTTGACTTCCGAGGAGCTTTTGCGCGGATTTGGTATCGATCTTCACATTCTCGTTTGCTGCATTCGACGCAAGAGAGTTCTGAGAAACGCGATTCGTCGAAGTGCTCTCCTTAGGAACGACAGGAGAATCGGGCGTTTTCTGTACGCTCGGCTGTACGGCTTGCACCGACGTGGATTCGGTCGTTTGCACCGATGCAGAAACAGTCGGTTGCGCGGGTGATTGCTGCGCAGCATCGGTGAACACCGCAGCCGTGCCGGACGGATTGCTCTTCTGCGGAACGCTTGTGTTTGTGCGCGCATCATGCGAACCGCCGTATAAGCTTGACAGCTTTTGCGACGTATGCGGATCGTTGGCTTCCTTCCTTCGGTTGATTGCGTTGTGAACAGCGACCCCAGCCGCATCCGCGCCTTTATAGATAAGTTTTTCAACATTCCACCATATTATCCCTACAATTCCCCCGGCTCCGATGAATGTTAGAATTGCCAACGGAAGGCTTTCTGTTTTTGCCAAAACCAAAATTGCAATTAATACTCCGATTACGGTTCCCAAATACGGCGCATAGGTAACTCTTCTTCTCATATTCTAACTCCCGGTTTATCTGCTCTGCGTTTTATATGCAAGCTTGTGTACAGTCAACGATGTGTCGCCGTCCAGTGATATCAACGTTTTCTCCACCGTCGTCAACAGAATGTTCATGTCTCCTGCGCAATCCATCACTGCTTCCCTATAGGCAGGATAGTAAAATGAGAATACATGATTTCCATTCGCTTGTCCTCTATATACCAGCATACCGTTCCACCCTTCTCCGCGAAACAGAATCGTTTTCTGATTGTTGTGATTGGGGTGAAAATCTGCGCGGCAGTTGGCATAACTCTTTTTGCTCAACTCAGACAGCAGTGTTTCGTACGATACGCTCGTCGTATATCGTCGTTCTTCTTCCCAAATCGGGGTGTCTCGCTTGATCAGATTGCCGGCGGCAGCCTCCTCTTTGATTCGTTTATTGTTGTCCAATGCCCGCTTCAGCCGCGACCAGTTTGCCGCGAGGCCTAATGCCAGGCCGCCGGCAATCGCAAGCGTAATCCATCCGCCAGAACCCATCATTGTTCTCTCCCCTCTTCATGCGCTTCGTTTGCGCGGCGCTTTCTTGCGGCACGCACGGAAAAGAAAATGATGCAGAAGACGATCGCTCCAATGACTGCCGCACAAAGACACAGTGCAAGCAAAAGACCCGCTGCATTTTGTAATAGCCCCACGAAACTCATAGATGTCCTCCCCAAAGTCGTTTTTTTGTTTTTCACTGTATAGACGCAGCATATTCGCGTCAAGTTTGATGTTTTCAAAAAAGATTATTCATCCGAGAAAAAGCTTGCATTGGTCTGCGAACAATATAACACATAGCAGGGCATAGTGCCCGTGATTTGTTGGGCCGTAGCTATTTCGTACAGTTCGATGGCATCCGGCGGAATGGCGCTGACAGGTGCTTTGTCGGTATAGAGCGTTACTTGTGTGCCTTTTGTAAACGAGCCGGTCGTATAGATATAATTCGTCCGTTCTCCATCAGCGGTTTTGATTATCTCTTCCTTGTCGATCGCATGGTCATATATGACGTCCGTTACGATAAAGGTATAAGTATAAGAATTGATCTGCTTCATATTGTCGATCCTGCAAGTGTAGGAGGAATACTGCATGGTTGCATCATAACCCGGTCCGTCCCAACCGCCATCCCAATCGTGGAAAACGCCAGTGATCGTGCCGTCGTCTTGAAACAGTATTTCTTCTCCCCATGCGCCTACGCCGGAACCGTGCCAGAAAGAGATCGGCATGCCCTCTGGGTAGCCGGTGTTTCCCGAGGCATCCACTATATAAACCAGATCAAGGCAAACATCATGCAATCCGAAGCTGTCCCCGTGTCCGCTGACACTTGTTGCACTAGCCAGTGTTTTGCTTTCCGACTCCGGAAACAATCTACAAAACAAGTTATCATTCAGTTCGCTGACTTTGATCCACACATCTTTTCCGTACGTCGTCGAACCAATATATGGCGGTAAATTCGTGACCGCGTCGCCATCAACTTTATAGTTATATGCATTCGATTCCGACTCCGGATTCTTCCACCACAGGTTTACACAGGTGTGTGGAGATTCAAAAGTGTATGTATAGATCTTTCCTTTATCGGAACCAACAAATTCCATTACGTTTTTGTTGATGGAAAGATAATTTGCAACTGCACCGCCGAGGCTGTGCCCTGCGAAAAAGAAATAATTATCCTCCTGAAGCAAAGCATCCTGCGTTTTTCCCGTAGCTTTCTCCATAAACTCTTCCAGTTGTATTTCAATATACTTTCCGCTGACTTCAAACATAGCCAGCGCACCATCTTGAAGATCAGTCCATACGTCTGTCAATCCATTCGTTGTATCTGTTCCGCGCACAACTGCAGTAAACAGGTTTTTCCCTTTTTCAATTTGCTTGTATCCGAAACATACTCCTGGATGAGCAAAGGAACTGTCGCCGTTAGAGAAACTGGTCTTTTCATATCCCAACGCATACAGTATTTCTTCCGTTTTCTTTCCCTGAGCACTTTTGTATACTTGGGCTGAAAGCGTGATTGCCGTAAGCGCTAATTCATAATTGAGTTGAGAAGAATCTGTTTCGAGAAAATCAAACCCTTTCTTCAACCTGACAGAAGCTGTTCCGATTTTACCGGAACTCGAGGTGAAAGTAGTTGTAAAATAGGAATTATTAACCGGGAGATCATCCAATGCCGCAGCACGATCAAGGTCAAGTTGTTTTTCTAAATATGCGATCGCCTCATCCGCGGTCATGGCAAAGTTCGCATAGCCGTAACGATCGAACAGCAGAACGCAGTCCTCCGGCACGACGACTTTGAGCTGCGCTTCATATTCTTCCTTCGAGATCAGTTTCCTGCCCCGACCGTAGTAGTTTTCTACGATCTCAGGAGAATCCTCCCATTCTTCATAAAAGTATTCCAAAGCGAATTCACGGTGCAGCATTCCGTCCTCGGCCATGAGGAACACTTCATAGTAATCCTGACTGTCAAATGTTGCGCCTTCCGAATGATAATAGACCAGCGTTCCGTCCGGACGCACCAGAAGAGAATCTGCGGATACAAAATCTTCCCACTCCGGATGATCCCATTCTCCGGAAAACAGGGGAACGAGCTGACCATTCTGATACGTCAAAACATTCAGCGTGCTAACGGATGTAAACTTTACGGGGGATGCGACGTCTCCGATATAAATCATCTCTGGAATCGCATCTCCGTAAATATCATAGAACACGACCGGACGTGTTACAATCCTTTCGTCATCGGTCAGCGGCTCATCAAGCAGGACGAACAGATCAGTTCCTTCCTCAACATCATAGTAGGATTCCCATCCGCCGATCTGCCATAGATAGTTATCGATTCCTTCTTTATGCGCGATTAAATAATCAAGATACGCCGCGCACGCATCTGCATACGCCGTCGCGCCGGGCTGCTTCTCGGCACCGTTTGAAGCGTTCAAAAGCCCCTTTAAATACGTGATCGCCTCGTCTGCCGTCATGGCGGCGCTGGTTTCGGAAGGAGCCTGCGTAGACATCAGTTCGACAGCGATCAACGACTCGGACGGTCTTTGATCGTCGGGGACTCTTTCTATGCTGTAATAACCGTTATTTGTGGCAGCATACCGATACCATTCACACTGTGCAGCGTCGTAGTCGATGTCGGCGTATCGGTACAAAAGATAAAGCGAGTCATTCTCTTTGAGTTGGCAGTAGGTATAATCGTGTTCACCCACCCAAAAGACATGCTCGTCATTGTCCGTATAGACGGTTTTCACGGCGTTGTCGACCCAATCGAAAATGTGCAGTCGAACATCACCATACTGTTCGATTGGCTCATCGGGGAGACAGAGCAACAGCTCGACAAGCCCATCTCCGTCAATATCCCGGACTGCGACCGGTCGGGAGAGCCGTTCGTTCTTCGATGCTTCTTCCTCGGTGAGATTCTTTTGCCATGTGTACGCATCAAGCGCTGCTTTCTTTTCCTGTAGCAGCTTGATATACGCCTGATACGCCATCCGCTCGGTTGCGGAAAGGCGGTTCGCCGTTCCGGATTGTGCCGTCTTGTTCGCAGAATCCGGATTGGCGAAGAAGTCCCAAGCATCCGGGTTTCCGGTCGCGGCGATATCCATCTGTACGGCTTGCCCCCTGTGCTTCTGCACCGCGCTGACTGCAGCGACCGTGCCCCCCGTGATCGCGCCGGTTGCAAGTATGCCTGCAACAATGCCCGCGATGATTTTTTTGGTCACGGCTGCCGTTACCGTTTTTGACGCAACTCCTGCGCCGGTTTTTACGGTGGTTCCCGCGACGGTCTTTGTCGCGTTTTTTGTAACGGTTCCGGCAGCTTTGGCCGTTGCTTGCCCGATCGTCCCTGTCGTGCTTTCCGTAATCTTTTGTGTTATCGTTTCCAACACCGCGGAAGCGGCTGTCTGTGAAAGCGCGGAAGACTCCATCTGTCCCAGAAACAGCTTGCTGAACGGAACCAATCCCAGCCCGACGGCACCGTAGAACGGCTGACCGGACTTGCGCTCCTGCTCTTCAATCTCGGTTTTGATCGACTTGCGAGCAAGGAACAGGCGGGACTTGACTGTGTTCACGCTGCAATCCATGATCCACGCGATGTTCTCCACAGGAAGCTCGTCAAAATAGTACAGGGTGATTGTCTGCTGCTGCACGGAGCTCAACTCGTGGATAATCTTTCCCAGCCGCGTTTTGAGATCACTGCGCTCAGCGTATACTTCTGGCAGCATCAGGTCAGATTCGATCTGGATCGGCTCGGCGCCTTCGTCGTCACTGTCGATGGAAACGTCGATTTTCTTTTTTCGGAGCAAAGAATAGCATTGGTTCAGCGTAATACGCTGGATCCAGGTCGAAAACGCTGCCGTGTTCTTGAGCTTTGCAAGGTTGTTCCATGCTTTTAGGAACGTCATCTGCAGCACGTCCTCGGCGTCGGCGTCTGACTTCACCGTGGTTTTGGCAAGGGCAAAGACCTTTTGATAATATAACTGATAAAGTTCGGTAAAGCTTTCGCTGTTTCCGCTTTGTGCGGCAAGCACCAGCGTTTCGGTGCGCGCCTTCAAGGCGCTTTGTTCATCCGGTTCACTGTGTTTGGCTGCAGGTTCTTCCGCAATCGGCGCGATCGAAGGACCAGAAGGATGCGGCTGCGCCTGAACGGGCGTTTCTTCCTGCCGCAGTTCTTCCGGTTGCTCAGCCGGCCGGCTTGTTTCGTCCGTCGTGTTGCCGCACTTCCAGCAGAACGCTGCATCTGGCTCCAACTCCGCGCCGCACCAAACACAGTACCGCTTTTCTATCTCCTGCTCAATCGCCTGTCCGCAGCGATAGCAGAATTGTTCGTTCGGCTGCAATTCCGTTCCGCAATTCTGACACCTCATATATCTCCGCCCCGTTTCTTGATTTGTGGTTTCTTCCGATACGTTGTAATGAAAAGAATAAGCAAATATACCGCAGACACCGCCGGATCGTTTCCAACTGCTATATTATACTGCAAGCTCGCCGTTTGTTCATTGCAAATTGTGCTCTGTAGCAAGATTCTTTTGCATAGACACGATTGATGGCACTTCGCCTTTTCTCAATCTGCATATCGGTATTTTTGAATGTTTTGCATGACGAATTGCTCCGCATAGGTATTATGATAAACGGTAAACTCTGCTTGGCACATACCGAACGCCGCAAAGCCAATTACTGTTTCTCCTTTGCCGATCGATACCAGCTCCAGCAATGTATCCGCTGCGCTTGCGGTTTCCAGCATATGACTGTGCAAAACCGAGTTGCCGTCCTGAATGACGATCTCGGTCAAAGAGCAGGAAAACGCATGCGAACCGACGGAAACATTACCCGAAAGGATCAGTTTCTCGTCCGCAATGTTGCAGTTAAAATACGATCCGATCCGTCGGATCCTGTTCGGAAGGCGAATTGTTCCGTCTCCATAAAGGGCATACGTACCGATCTCCCGTATACTGTCGGGAATTGCATAATCTCCCTCAATCCAAATCGAAGCATAGTCCCCGATGATTTCGGTTCCCTGCGGAAGAGCAGTCGGGGTTTTATATCCGCTGCCGCAGATCACACGCTTATCCGCCTTGCTATACAGAACGCCGCCCGTAATTTCAAAAGCCGTGTTGTCGGGCGACAGTTCAAACTCTTCGTCGCACCCGAAAGGATTGACGCCGATCTCTTTGACGCTGTCCGGGATTGAAAAGGTTATTTTCCCCAGCATTTCTGACAATCCATAGAAAGCAAAATCGTCGATGATTTTCGTCCCGTTCGGTATTTCGCACACAACGGTTTCTCGTTTTCTAGGCCGGCTGTTGAGCTCTTCCTCGTATTTGTCGAATTCGACGATGATCAGACGCTGCTCCCGCTTATCGAACAGAAAGCCGTCCCGCATCTCGAAAAACGGATTGCCCTCCGCAACCGTAATATGCTTCATGTAACGGCGCAGAAACGGATTGTGTCCGATTTTTTTTACGCTTGCCGGGATCGTAATTTCCCAAGAGCATACTTGAGAACGTGAGAGCGCGTAATCCTCGATAATCTCGGTTCCCTCCGGAACGCGCTCGCCTTCTGCAGTTGCAAACGCGCAAATCAGGCGCTTTTCCCTCTTGTCGAACAGGGCACCGTCCTTAATCTCCAGCGTCGGATGCGTGTCGGAGACGATAATCTTGTAACTTGCCATCCAATCGTCGAACGGATTGCCCTCGATCCTCGTGATGCAATCGGGGATGGTAATGGATTGCGTATACATAGACAGGTCTTCATCCCGGAACACATTTTGTGCGAGGGCCGTGACAGCATACCCGTCCACCTTCTCCGGCAGAACGATCGTCATATGGTATATCAGGTTGACACAGCAGTCGAGCATGGCCGTGCCGTCGGTTTGCAGATGATAGTACCAGGCGTACTCATCCTGGACTTCTCCGCCGTCTGCCATGACGCTTTTGGCAAGTATGGATTTGCTGTCTGCTGCTGTTTGCTCCGATTCTGCATAAGATGCATTGGAGATTGGACGATTCTCTGCAATATCGTCCCACATATCTCTCCGGTGCGTTGAACCGGAATTCTCGCTCGCACAGCCGAACGAAAGCAAAAGCAGAACTGCGATTATCCCACATAAGATTCTCTTCATACCGACTTCTCCTCTCCATCAGGTTTTACGTGATATAGACGCTGTCAATCACGATTCGGTTTGACAAGCTGCACATTTTATGAAAAATGAATACACACAGCAAGGGACTGCGTACAAAAAACGCAGACTCCGGTACTGCAACGGAACCGCTTTTGCACATCACAGTGAATGTCCCGATGGGGAACGCGTTTTATCGGGACAGCACGTTCTACGTGTGAGCCGTCTTTCGTTTATATGATAATTGAACGATTGTAATTATATCAGCAATAGCAAATAATAGCAATAACAGATTGATCTATAGAAAGTATTTTGATGCGATCAATACGGGTATAAGAGATCATCTGATTGTTAATGTTACCACAGTAAAAGGATCACATATATCTGTTAAGCCATATAGTGTTATCCTTTTCTGGTTTCAAGTCGTGATCCACGAATGCAAATGCTATGTCGCCAAGTTCAGAATTGAAATCGCAATTGGTTTGGATACATGTTGCGGGGGATCCGGTTCTCGACCGCGATGCAGTCGATGGAAACCGTGACGCCATTGTCGTACCCGATTTTCACACACAGTGTCGATATTGTATTGA
>JAEEGL013856490.1_pt1 | contig 12632 bp, 13 predicted proteins | sample 9134231 | NCBI WGS metagenome assembly JAEEGL01 (sample SAMN16246548, study PRJNA631951) | gut metagenome | biome: gut microbiome; feature: rumen; material: fiber-attached | host: Bos | place: Iran: Karaj | collected 2018-10
ACCCCGAACGCGATCAGTCCCGCAGCGAAGAGCAGCCACCAGAAGATCCCGGGCAGCAGAGCAGCCATCAGGATCAACACACCGAGCGCGATCGCCGTGAAAGCCCAGACGCAGCGCCTTCCTCTGCGCATAAAAACCGCCTCCCGCAAAGAATTCGATTCATTCTATGCGGAAGACGGTCGTTTTATCTCGGGAATCTTATTTATTTCCTTTTTTCTGCTCCCAGAAATTCTGCTGAGCGCAGATCTCATACAGACGGGAATAGGAACGGTAGCGGCTGGGATGGATCTCCCCTTTTGCGACGGCCTCTGTAACCGCACAGCCTGGTTCTTTCAAATGGGCGCAGTCATGGAAACGGCATTGCCCGAGGTAAGGCAAAAAGTCGATGAAATCGTTTGCCAGATCCTCCTTGGCAATGGATTTCATCATCTCCAGCTCAAAGGAGGCAAAGCCGGGGGTGTCGGCGATATACGAGTCCTCGGCAAGGCGGAAGAGTTCAACATGACGCGTCGTATGACGGCCTCGGCCGAGCTTTTCACTGACCTCTCCCGTCTGAACGGCGAGCCCGGGAAGCAGGCAGTTGAGGATGCTTGACTTCCCTACCCCTGAGTTTCCCGTAAAGGCGGAGGTCTTGCCGCGCAGCATGTCGAACAGCAGATCCACGCCCTCGCCGGTCACGGCGCTGGTGCGGATCACGGGGATCCCGGCCGTGCGGCAGATGTCGAACAGTTCGTCGGCGCTGCTCAGATCGCTCTTGTTGACGCAGACGATCAATTCGCAGGACGATTCGCGCGCAATCACGGAAACGCGGTCGATCAGAAAGGGATCGGTCACCGGATTGGCCCCGGCGGCGACAAAGACAAGCTCGTCGACATTGGCGACGGCCGGGCGGACGAACCAGTTTTTGCGATCCAGGACACGATCGATCCTGCCTTTTCCGTTTGATTCCGTGCTGCAGAGGACGCGGTCGCCGACGAGAGGAGAAGTCCCGTCCAGTCGGAATTTACCGCGTGCGCGGCATTCCAGAACGGTTTCGGGGATCTGAACGTAATAGAAGCCGCTCAGCGCTTTGATGATCCGGCCTTCTTCCATATCATTCTCCCGGACCGGAAGAGATCACCAGTTCGATCTTGGCGTGCTCCTCGATCTGCGTAAAGGCCTCCGGATTTTGGCCGATCACGGTGCCGGATTCAAATTCGCTGGCGATGCGCTCCGCGCCGCCGTAGCTAAGATGCGCCGCCTCCAGCTTTGCTCTGGCGGCGTCTTCTGAAATGCCGACAAGATTCGGCACATCGACGTAATGGATCTCAGGTCCGCTGCTGACCATCACATAGACCGTAGAGCCGTAGCTGATGGATTCGCCGGCCTGAGGGCTGGTGGAGACGACGATGTCCCTCGTCACCGAATCAGAGGTCACATTTTCGATCTCACAGACAAAGCCGGCGTTCTGCAGGAGCAGGAGCGCCTCAACATAGTTCTTTCCGACGAGCTCGGGGATGGTGATCTGGCTGGTGTTGGTGCTGACTTCCAGGCTGACCGGAATGCCGGAGGGAACGACCATGACGCTTCTGCCCGCTTTCGGATCCTGCTTGAGGACCATGCCCGGAGGAGAAGCGGAGTCCATCACATAGGTTACGTCAAAACGATACCGACTCAGCAGCTCCGGTTCGTTTTCGATCACCTCAAAGGATTGACCGACGAAATCGGGAAGCTGAATGCGCTCCGCAGGCGCGAAAATATCGGCGACCCAGTATTTCCACAGGAATACGAAGAGTGCCACGCCCAGGATCAGCAACAGGAAAGAACCGGAGAGAAAACTGACGCGCTCCGCACGGCGGCGTCTTCTCTGATAATTGCTCTTGGACAGTTCGCTGAGGGAGCGGACCGGCTTGACGTCCGGAGCGCTGACTTCCTCGGCTGTGCCGTCGCCGGGGGCGCCGATGCTGCCCTCGCGGGATAATTGCTCCAAGTCGTCGGCCAGCTCGGCAGCAGTCTGATAGCGGTCGGTCAGATTGGGCGCCATCGCGCGGTCGATGATCTCCTCCAGGACCTCGGGCAGGTCCTGATTGAACTGTCTGATCGGAGTCGGAACGGCGTTCATGTGCTTGATGGCGATCTCTCCGAGCGTGTCGCCGGTATAGGGAACCTCGCCGGTCAGCATTTCATACATGACGACGCCGAGAGAATAGATGTCGCTGCGGGCGTCAGGCAGTTCTCCCCTGGCCTGCTCCGGCGCGATATAGTGGATCGAGCCGATGGCCTGGCCGTCGTTTTCCTGCCATTCGTTTTCCAGTGCGGCGATACCGAAATCGGTGACCTTGATGGTGCCGTCACGCAGGAGCAGAACGTTCTGCGGCTTGATATCGCGGTGGATGATGCCTCTCTCATGTGCATGCCCGAGGGCGCGTGCGATCTGTTTCGAGAAGTGGACGGTCTCTTTCCCGCTGAGCGCGCCGCGACGGTCCATATACTGCTTGAGCGTGATCCCGTCGATCAGCTCCATCACGATATATTCGGTTTTGTCGCTGTGGCTGACGTCATAAACGGCGACGATGTTCGGATGAGAGAGCATGGCGACGGCCTGGGATTCCGAACAGAAGCGGCGCTTGAGCTCTTCATCCGATGCCATTTCCTCGCGCATGATCTTTACGGCGACCAGGCGGTTCAGACGCTTGTCGAGCGCGCGGTATACGACTGCCATCCCGCCCTCGCCGATCTTCTCCTGAAGCTCATATCGCTCGTCGAGTACTCGGCCAATGTTTTTATCGGTTTCGTTCATAGTGTCACCTTTACTTTGATACGACGACGACTGTGACGTTGTCCCTCGCACCGCGTTCCAGCGTGCAGCGCATCAGTTCACGGCAAAGCGTTTCCGGGTCGGGATACTGTTCCGCGAAGGAAAGGATCTCATCGTCGGTCAGCGTGTTGGACAGGCCGTCGGAGCAGAGCAGAAGAAGATCATCGGATCTCAGGGCGATACGGTAGTATTCTCCTTCGACTCTGGATTCGGAGCCAAGCGCACGGGTAATGATGTTTTTCTTCGGATGTACGCGCGCCTCTTCCGCGGTGATCGCACCGTGCTCCAGTAGCTCTTCCACAAGAGAATGGTCTCGGGTGATCTGTGTGATCGTACGACGGCGGCGCGAGATCTGATAGGCGCGGCTGTCGCCGACATTGATCAGATACCCTGTGCCGTCATATTTGAGAATGCCGCCGACCAGTGTGGTGCCCATGCCATTGAAGGCTTCGTCGAACTGAGAATATTCAAAGGAAACGCCGTTTGCCTCCGCACAGGCTTCCTTCAGCAGCGCTTCGTAGTCGAGACGTTTTTTCACGCGCGCGGTCAGCTTGGCGTACAGGTGTGAAACAAAAGCCTTGTTGGACAGTTGGCTGGCAAGCCCGCCAGCTTTTGCGCCGCCCATTCCGTCGCAAAGAGCCAGAACCAGACAGTTCCTCGAGTCACAACGCTCGATGATGAAGCAGTCCTGGTTGTCTTTCCTGACGATTCCCTTGTCGGTCAATCCAAAACTTTTCATGACGTCGGCTCCTTTGCTCCGTTCGGATCTTCGCGCTGAGCTTGCTCTCTTTTCCTGCGAAGCTGACCGCAGGAGGCATCAACGTCGCTGCCGAGTCTCCTGCGGACCGTGACGTTTACTCCTTTTTCCTCCAGAATCTTGATAAAGGCCTTCATATGACCGGGCGTGGACGGACGAAATTCTCTTTCCTCCACGTGATTGAGGGGGATAAGATTGACATGGGCGCAAACCTCACGGGCATGCCTGGCCAGCAGCTCCGCGTGGCGTGCCGTATCGTTGACGCCGTCGATCATGGCATATTCGAAAGAAATACGTCTGCCGGTCAGTTCATAATACTTTTTGCAGCAGGCGATCAGATGCTCGACTCCCCTGCCGCGGTTCGCCGGCATCAGACGGGACCGCGTCTCGTCGTCCGGCGCATGGAGAGAAACGGACAGCGTCAGCTGCAGGTCGCGCGCAGCCAAATCGTCGAAGCGCTCCGTGATGCCGCAGGTTGACAGCGAGATGTGGCGCATGCCGATGTTCATACCCTGCGGATGGTTGACCAGATCAAGAAAGCGCATGACGTTGTCAAAGTTGTCAAGCGGCTCACCGATGCCCATCAGTACGATGTTCGAGATCTCCTTTTGGGAATCCAGCTGAGAAAAAAGGACCTCGTCCAAGATCTCAGACGGCGTTAGATTGCGCACAAGGCCGCCGATCGTGGACGCGCAGAAGGCGCAGCCCTGGCGGCATCCGACCTGAGAAGAGACGCAGACGGTATTGCCGTGCTTGTAGCTCATGACGACAGTTTCCACCGCCTGGCCGTCCCGCAGCTCCCACAGATACTTGATCGTACCGTCGATGGCGGAGACCTGTTTCCGCAGGACCTTCGGCTCGTAAAGATAATAGTTTTCCGCAAGTCTGGCACGCAGAGCTTTCGGCAGGTCGCTCATCGCATCCAGATCGCGAACGCCTCGCCCCAGCCAACGGAAAACCTGACCGGCGCGGTATTTCGGCAGATTCAGTTGTTCGAAATCCGCTTCCAGTTCTTCCGGAAGCATGGAGGCAAGGTCTTTTTTCATGGTATCTCCCGTATCAGTTTCGCCGCGAAAAAGCCGTCAGTCCCGTCGATATGCGGCCAGAAGGTATAGCATCCGTTCTCGGACAAGCGCGGTCCGACATTGAAATCGACAGGACGATACTCCGGATGTCTGCGCAGGAATTCGGAAACGATCTTCTCGTTTTCCTGCCGAAGGACCGTACAGGTCGAATATAAAAGCGTCCCGCCGGGGACGACGTATGCAGCCAGCGTATCGAGGATCCTGCGCTGGATATCAGGCATCGCAGCGGCGTCTTCCTGATTTTTCAAGCGGATATCCGGCTTTTTTCGCATGACGCCGAAGCCGGAACAGGGCAGATCCGCGATCACAAGGTCAAAGGCATTTTTCCACGCGGGAACATCCTCCCCCGCGTCATGAGCCAAGGTTCGAATGCAGTCGATCCCGAGACGATCTGCGCCGCTTTCGATCATAGAAAGCTTTTTCTCGTGCAGATCGCAGGACAGGATGCTTCCCCTGTTTGCCATGCGGATCGCGGCGGCAAAGGATTTTCCGCCGGGAGCGGCGCAGGCATCCAGTACGCGCATACCGGGCTTTGGCTCGGCAAGTTCGACCGCCATGGCGGCGGCGCGGTCCTGAACATAAAACAGGCCGTCTTTATAGCCGGGCAGATCGGTGACCCGGCCGCCCTTCAGCGAGACGCAGGCTTCGGGATGATCATGGCATTCGAATAGGAAAGCTCGATCCGAAAGCAGATCCTTGTATGCGGACGGCTCGATTTTCAGTGTGTTGATCTGCAGTTCCGTCGCCGCCGGTTCCTGACAGGCTTTGAAAAAAGCCTCGGTGAATTCATAGCCGCGCTGGTGGATCAGTTCCTCCGTCAGCCATTCGGACTGGCTGAAGCGGATCGCCAGATAGGATGCGGTCCCCTCGCCGGGGATTACGGGGAGAGCGTTCTTGTGTTCGCTCAGGCGGCGAAGCACCGCGTTGACGAGCCCGGAGGCACGGGACAAGCCGGAACGCCTGCACAGAGAGACTGTTTCATCCACGGCGGCGTGCGAAGGGATCCTGTCCAGAAACAGGATCTGATAGGCGCCGAGACGCAGGATATCCCGCAGCTTCGGCTCAAGCTTGCCGGATCGGCAGTAATAATCGATATAATAGTCCAGATAGCGACTGTTTTGGATCACGCCGAGCGACAGCTTCGCGGTGAGAGCGGCGTCCTGTGCGCTCATCTCAGCGTTTTCCTGGATCATGTCCAGCATGCGCTCGGGCCATGCGCCGTCGCGTCTGCAGCGCTCGAGGAGCTTCAGCGCAGTTTCCCTTGCCGTGCTCATTTAATTGTCTCCGCTTGTGATCGGATGCCCGCGCAGATAATCGGCGGCAGACATCCTCTTTTTCCCGGGCGCCTGGACTTCCCGGATCAGGATGCTTTCTCCGCCGGCACAGGCGATCTCGATCCCGTCTTTTCCGGCAGAAAGAATGCTGCCGGGCTTTTGATCGTTCCCATGATCGGTATAGTCCGCGTCAAAGACGCGAAGCGTCACGCCTTCCAGCTCCATCGTCGCAACGGGCCAGGGCTGCAGACCGAAGATCTGCTTCATCACGGCGCGCGGTGAACGGTCAAAATCGATCGGAGACATGGACTTGTCCAGCATCGGCGCGTAGCTGACACCGACCTGGGGCTGCGGCGTACGGGGTGCGGTCCCGGCTTCGATGTCGCGCAGGGTCCTGACCAGAAGCGCGGCCCCCATGTCCTTCAGCCGCTCGAACAATTCGCCGGAAGTCTCTTTTTCACCGATCTCGGTCTCTTCGGTATAGATGACGTCGCCGCTGTCCAGTTCGTGCGCAAGATACATGGTGCTTACGCCTCCGATCCGATCGCCGTTGAGAACGGACCACTGGATCGGAGCCGCGCCGCGATAGCGAGGCAGAAGCGAACCGTGGACGTTTATGGCACCGTATTTCGGCAGCGCGAGGAACTCATCCGGAAGGATCCGACCGTAAGCGACGACGGCCAGGATATCCGGCTGCAGTTCCTGCAGGAGGGTAAGCGCCTTCCCGTCCCGCATCTTTTCCGGCTGAAAGACAGGGATATGGCTGGCAAGAGCCAATTTTTTAACGGGTGAATAGCTGAGATCCATGCCGCGTCCACGCGCTTTGTCCGGCTGAGTGAAGACGCCGACTACGTCAAAACCCTCTTCGATCAGTTTCCTGAGGGACGCCTCGGCAAAATCGGGCGTGCCCATAAATACCACGCGCATATTGGCACCTCAATCGTCCTGATACTGGCCGGACTGCAGCTCTTCCTCCGTGAGCATACGCTTGCACAGAGAGGTGAAGACCACTCCGTCCAGATGATCCAGCTCGTGGCAGAAGCAGCGTGCGGTGAGACCCATACCCTCTGCCTCAAACCATTTGCCGTTGCGGTCCTGTGCGCGGACTTTGACGTTCATGGGGCGCTCGACCAGACCGTACTCACCGGGCACGCTCAGGCAGCCTTCCGGGCCGTTTTGTGTGCCGGAGCGCTCGATGATCTCAGGGTTGATGAGCTCGATCAGATACTCGTCTTCTCCCTCCGGCACGTTGGTCTCGAGTACGATCACCGCACGGCGGAGCACGCCGACCTGCGGGGCGGCAAGGCCCACGCCGTTGGCCTGCGCCAGCGTATCTGCCATATCGTCCAGCAGCTGGTGCAGCCGGGCGTCAAACTTTACGACGGGGCGGCATTTCTTGTACAGAGTCGGCTCTTCTTTTGTCAGAATAGTCCGTAAAGCCATGACGGACCTCCATTCTGCCGCTTAAGCGGCCTATCTATTCTACAGGATTGATGTCGGCAAAGACGGATACGCCCTTGAAGCGCTTGTCCGTGCTGCAGGCGATGATGATCTGAGAAATCATGCTGCGGATCTCAGCGTCCGCCTGGCAGCTGAGATTGACGCGATAGCGGTAACGGCTGTTCACCTTGACGACGGGCAAGGGCGCGGGCCCCATCACGCTCGTCTCTTCCCGCCCCCCGAGGACGTTCCGGAGCCAGTCCGCGATAAAGTGGGCTGTCCGCAGGACCTGCTCTTCCACGAGACCGGAAGCCGTCAGTGAAATGAGATCGGAGATCGGGGGCGCCTTCTGCAGACGGCGCAGCTCGATCTCAGAGGCGTAGAAGGCCTCGTAATCTTGGGCAGCTGCCTGCCGAATGATCTGATTCTCGGGGGTAAAGGTCTGGATCACGGCACGGCCCGGCTTTTCGCCTCTGCCGCTGCGTCCGATGACCTGTGTGATCAGCGAAAAGGTCCGCTCACCGGCGCGATAATCGCCGGCATACAGGCTTTGATCGGCTGACAGGACGCCGACCAGTGTGACATTATCAAAATTCAGGCCCTTTGTGACCATTTGCGTTCCGACCATGATCGGGATCCTGTCCTTGAGAAAACGCTCGAAAAGGGCCTCGTGAGAGCCGACCGGCGCGACGGTGTCCGAATCCATGCGGAGGATCTCCTGACCGGGAAACAGCGTTTCCAGCTGTTCTACGATATACTGCGTGCCACTGCCGATAAACTTCAGTTCTCCGCCGCAGTCGGGACAGAGGCTGTCCATGCGCCGGGAGTAACCGCAGTAATGGCAGATCAGCCGTCGGTTGCTGCTGTGGTAAGTCAGAGATACGCTGCATCGCGGGCATTTGTAGGTAAAGCCGCAGCTGACACAGCTGATGAGCTTGTGAGCGCCGCGCCGGTTGATGAAGAGGATGCTCTGCTCACCCCGGTCGATATTGCGCTGAAGCTCCTGAGCCAGGCGCTCGCTGATATCGCTCGTATTGCCGCGCCGCAGCTCACGCTTCATGTCGACGACGGCAACCTCCGGGAGTGACATGTCATTGTATCGCTCAGGAAGCGTAAAAAACGCATAGCGGCCTTTCTCGGCGTAGTAACGGCTCGTCACGTCAGGGGTCGCAGAGCCGAGAAGCAGCAGACATCCGGCGTGGGCACAGAGATATTTTGCCACATCGCGCGTGTTGTAACGCGGCGAATTTTCAGACTTGTAGCTCTCCTCCTGCTCCTCGTCTATGATCAGAAGGCCGAGATCGGAGACGGGAGCGAAAACTGCGCTGCGCGTCCCGATCACCAGTTTGGCACGGCCGCTGCGGATGCGCTTCCATTCGTCGTAACGCTCGCCCATCGACAGGCTGGAGTGAAGCACGGCGACCTGAGTCCCGAAATAGGAGGAAAAGGTCATCAGCATCTGCGGCGTCAGAGAAATCTCGGGAACCAGAAGGATCACGGACCTCCCCTGTTCCAGCTGATCACGGATGAGATGCACATAAACGCTCGTTTTCCCGCTTCCGGTCACGCCGAAGAGCAGCGCAGCCGAGGCTTTCCCCGCGCCGGACAGATCGCGCAGACCGCGATAGACGCGCTCCTGCACGGCATTGAGTACGGGAAGAGGCTTTGTCTCATCGCCGATGAGCTCCGGCGTACGGAAGACCTCGCGTTCATACAGCTCGACAAGGCCTTGGCGCTCCAGGGCCTTTACAGACGATCGCCCGGCTCCGGCATGTGACAGGACATCGTGCAGGGGCAGAGCCTCAAAACTGCATAGCAGCTCAAGGATGCGGGCCTGCTGAACGGCGCGGCGTCTTTTGGCTTCGAGAAGGTCCGAGGCTTCTTCCGCGGAGACTGCCAGACGGATCATCTGGACCGTTTTGTCTTTTGCACGGCGCAGACCCTTGTTGTCAAACCAGAGACCGGCAGGCAGGATGGTCTTGATCGCATCGTATACCGTGCAGAAAAAACGGTCCCGCATGAAGAGCGCGAGCTTGATCTGCGCTTCAGACAAAACCGGACTGTCGTCAAGGAGACGGACGATCGACTTGAGTTTATCCGTGCTGTATTCGCTGTTCTCCGTCACGGCGAGGATAACGCCCTCGCAGAGGCGGTTCCCTTTGGAAAAGGGGACAAAAACCCTTACCCCGGGGAGCGCAGAAGCCTGCAGTTCCTCGGGGATCAGATAATCGTATGGTCTGTCTACCCAATATGGTGCGGCGGAAACCGCAATTTTGGCAATCCTCGTAGTCACCGCCAGAAAAAAGCTTACTTGATGGAGAGCTTACCGGTGTATACTTCGTCGATCGCGGATGAGACGGGTTTCCGCTCAAGGGGAAGCTGCTTTTCTTCCGCCTCGGCGGAGAGAACGCGCGCGCGGCGGGCGACGAGATTGACAAGCTGATAACGGCTGCCGACTTTTGCAACAAGGTCGGCCATGGGGGGATAAAGCATCATGATGATTGACTCCGTTCTGCCGCGTCTTGGCGGCTGAAATATGAAACGTTTATTCGAACGCTCAGCGTTCGGCAAGATAATGCGCTCTGTCTTTGAAGCGGCAATGCTCGGCGATGATGATGGCGTTGAGCTCTTCTGCCGCGCGGTCTGCATCGTCGTTGACGATGATATAATCGTAGAAATCCGCTTCCTCATATTCCTGACGCGCACGGATCAGACGCGCCTCGATCGCGCGGGCCGTATCGGTACCGCGGCCGATAAGGCGCCGCTCCAACTCCTCCAGAGAGGGCGGAATGATGAAGATCTTGACCGCGTCCGGTTTCTTTGACGCGACCTGGCGGGCTCCCTGGACTTCGATATCCAGCAGCACGTTCATGCCGCTGTCGAGCTTGTCCTCCACATAGCGCCGCGGCGTGCCGTAAGAGTTGGCCACATACACGGCGTGCTCGAGCAGCTCGTCGTTTGCGATCATCTCGTCAAAGCGATCCAGATCGACGAAAAAGTATTCACGCCCATCCACTTCGCCGGGCCGCGGCTTTCTTGTTGTGACCGAGGTGGAAAAGCACAGATCGTTGCGCATCTCCATGGTTTTGAACACAACGGTGCTCTTTCCTGCCCCGGAAGGGCCGGAAATGACGATCAGTTTCCCCTTCTCACTCATGGTCAGTATCCTCCTCGTTGTTTTCTGTGAATCGCTGTGCAAGTACATCCGGCGTAAGAGCCGAAAGAATTACATGACCGCTGTCCATGACGATCACGGACTTTGTACTGCGGCCGAAACTGGCGTCGATCAGCTGCCCCTTTTCCCTGACATCCTGGATCATTCGCTTGATCGGCGCGGATTCGGGGCTGACCAGGGAGACCACCCGTCCGGCATGGATCAGATTGCCAAAACCGATATTGACAAGCTTCAAGCGATCCCCTCCTATTCTATGTTCTGAATCTGTTCGCGGATCTTCTCGATCTCGGCTTTCAGATCGACGACGACATGAGCGATTTCGGAGTTCTGACACTTGGAACCGGTCGTATTCGCTTCGCGGTTGAATTCCTGGATCAGGAAATCGATTTTGCGTCCGATCGGCGAGGCGCCGGTCAACATGGTCTTCAGCTGCGACATATGGCTGCGCAGACGCACCGTTTCTTCATCGACGGCGATGTGATCGGCAAAGATGGCAGCCTCCGCCAGAATCCGGTTCTCGTCTATGCCTGAGGCGCCGAGGATCTCCGCCATCTTTTGCTCCAGACGTCTGCGGTATTCGGCGACCGTCTCGGGCGCCTTCGCCTCGATCGTTGAGACGAGGCCGTCGATGACGTCGAGCCGATGAAGCACGTCGTCGCAGAGCTTTTCGCCCTCGCGCTGACGCATGTCGTCAAAGTCGAGCAGAGCCCGCTCCGTGATTTCGCGGATCGCAGCCGTAATAGCTTCAGCGTTCAGTTCTTTCTTTTCGACGCACAGCACCTCGGGAAAGCGGCTGATGCTGACGACGCTGATATCGTTCGGCAGATCGTATTCATCCGCAATGTGCCTCAGCGCGTCCAGATAGCCCCTGAGCAGAGGTTCATTGACCTTAACGGTCATATCCCCGGCCTGAGAAGAATCCACGCTTATGAATACATCGACCTTACCCCGGCTGATATGCTTTTGAACGGCGGTTTTTACCGTATCTTCCGCGAAAAGGAAACTGCGCGGCATGCGAACGGAGCAATCAAGGAAGCGATTGTTGACGCTTTTCAGTTCGACTGAGATCTCAAGCCCTTCCACGCTGCCCTTGGCGCTTCCGTAGCCTGTCATACTTTTGATCATAAAGACCTCCGACTGTTAGAGATAGTCAATGATGGTAAAGGTGATCCTGTCCTTGTCCCGGATTTTTTTCTGAGAAAGGACCAGGACGACGCCGACGACGATCAGACCGGCAAAGCTTGCCAGGATGCGAAGCGCTTCACTGAGATCGAATGCGGCGGCCAGCAGGTATGCAGCCAGAAAAAACAGCAGCGGCAGCACGTAAACGAGAAAAGCGGCCTTGAAGATCTTGGAGCTCTGACTTTCGATCAGCACCTTCTGACCCGGCTTTGCGCCGATACGGTTCAGAGCCGGCGTTTTCATTTCATTCTGAAATACGCAGCTTTCACAGCTTCCGCAGTTTCCGCCGCAGGCGCTTGTCCTTTTGACGGCTACTTCAGCCATGCCTGACGGGAGAAGCTTGGTCACAACGGCTTCCTGAGTCATGAATTGCCCTCCGTCACGCGCAGGATGATCGAGATCTGAGGCAGTTCTCCGATATCGCCGATGTTCGTAAAGCCGTCCACGTAGATCTTCGGCGTCAGATTGAAGGTGCCGGTGGAATTGATATAATCCTCCAGATCGACCACTGCGCGGATGTTTTCGGCCTTCAGATCAAGCATCTGATCCTCGGGTCCGCGAAGCGTAACCGTGACAGAGCTGGTGATGATCTCCGCCTCATAGCCCTCTGTAAGGTTTGTAAAGGAGATATTCCGCACGATATACTTTTCGGTGACCAGATCGGAAATCTCAACCGTAACGCGAGCCTCGGTCACACCCGACTGATTGATCAGCCCGTCGTCGATCCGGATCAGATAGGTTTCGGAGAAGGAGTTGGTGAAATCACGTGTGTCGATCGAAGCGAGGACGATCTGATTCAGAGCGTCGAGAACATTGGAGTCGCCCGAGAGGGTGATGGATGCGGGTTCAATGCTGACCTTCGTGTTCTCCTCCGTGGCGCCGGCGGAATAATTCAGGTTCACGACGAGCGGTACGACCTTCT
>JAEEGL014167947.1_pt1 | contig 12632 bp, 9 predicted proteins | sample 9134231 | NCBI WGS metagenome assembly JAEEGL01 (sample SAMN16246548, study PRJNA631951) | gut metagenome | biome: gut microbiome; feature: rumen; material: fiber-attached | host: Bos | place: Iran: Karaj | collected 2018-10
TGAAATCTTTGATCAACATATCAGTTACCGGCTGCAGCAAAAAGCTTTGCTATATCGTCTGCTGAAAGTGATGCATTGGGATCGGAGAGGTCTACGCCTGCGGATGCGAGCCCTGCAAGAGGATCTTCCGCCGGTGCCGGCTCAGGTTCCGGTGCCGGCTCAGGTTTCGGTGCAGGTGCAGGGTCGGAAGCTGCTGCAAAGAGTTTTGCTATATCATCTGCCGAAAGGGATGCGTTGGGGTCCGAAAGGTCTACGCCTGCCGATGCGAGGCCGGCTAAAGGATCGGCTGCCGGCTCAGGTTCCGGTATGGGTTCAGGTTCAGGTTCGGGGGCAGGTGCGGGTGCGCTGTCTCCCGCTGCTGCAAAGAGTTTTGCTATATCATCTGCGGAAAGGGATGCGTTGGGATCCGAAAGGTCTACGCCTGCCGATGCCAATCCCGCTAACGGATCCTCTTCGGCTGCGGGTTCCGGTTCAGGAATACTTACCTCAGGCTCGGGAACACTAACTTCGGGTTCGGTCTCAGGCTCCGGAATGCTGATCTCGGGCTCCGGTTCCGGCATAGGCTCCGGCTCAGGCTCCGGAATGCTGATCTCGGGCTCTGCCTCCGGGATCTGAATATCGGGTTCCGGTGCTGCTTCCGGCTCTTCTCCGAAGAGATTTCCTATATCGGAATAATCGGGTGCTGCTTCCTCAAGACTTTCAGAAGCTTCCTGTGTGTGAACGATGTCGGGTGCAGGCATCTGGTACTGGTTCGGATACTGGTTGGTTGCTGCGAATACAGCGCCTGCCACCATCTGAGGCTGAACATAGCCCTGCTTCCTGTTTTCGCGGAGTTCGTCGGTGATGCTTTCTCTTACCATTTCAAGAGCTTTGCGTTCACTGTCCGCGATCTGGCGTGCGTTTTCCCTGTTGTATTTAATAACGGTCTTGATGCCTGCGTTCTGCTCATCAATCACCTTATCAAGCTTTTCCTGCATCCTTTCGAGATGCTCGCCCTGGGCTTCACTGCTCTTCTTCATTGCGGCAAAGAGCGCGCGGCTCGTTCTGTCAAGAGACTGCACCTGTTCGGATATGATCTTCTTGAAATCTTCGTCTGCCTGTTGTCTGTTCTCTTCCTTGACCTCTTCAAGTGCTTCCTGGGCTCTTACAAGTTCATCCACTTCATCGGATTTGTTTCCGAATATCTGTCCGAGAAAGAAATATGCGGCTCCCATCAGTGCCAGGCACATGATCGCCACAAGCCAATAGATGTCATGAAATTCAAGTAAAACAAAAACGGCGGCAAAAATGACTGCGGCAAAAACGACTCCCGATGCGATCTTAAGCATTGGTTTTCCGTTATTGTCGTTAGGTCTCTTGATGCCTCCGTAAGTCTTTCTCTGTCTGATGCTGCTTTTACGCTTAGACATTTGGTTTCTCCAGTCCGGGTTTACCCCTTTTATTTGGATTAACGTATCGAAAGTAGAGGGAATTTTTCCCTCAATACACTTAATTATACTGTCTTTTCAATAAAATGCAAGCGTTTTTCGGGGTTGTGACTTTTTTAACACTTGCGTTTTTTAAGAACTTGCATTAGAATGGTGTCGCAATTTTTACTTTTGCCCACTAAAGGGCTATGTAACAAAAGGAGAGAATAATGAAAAAGATCATTGCAACAGTGTTGGCCGCAGCTCTTGTTTTCTCAATGGCTGCATGCGGAACAGAAAAGAAGTCTGAAGGCGTCATGACTTACAGCGAGTACGAAGCAGCTGCACTTGACACCGAAGTTACCGTAGAGACCTACGTACAGGCTAAGCAGTCCTGGTGGAACAATCAGGGTACTTTCTACACCCAGGACAAGGAAGGCGGTTACTTCCTTTACAACATGCCTTGCTCAGAGGACGAGTACAACAAGCTCACTCCCGGAACAAAGATCAAGGTTAAGGGCTACAAGTCAGAGTGGTCAGGCGAAGTTGAGATCACAGACGCTACTTTCGAGATCGAGAGCGGCAGCTACATCGCAACACCCGTTGACGTTACAAAGCTTCTCGGAACAGACGAGCTCATCAAGAAGCAGAACCAGCTCGTATCCTTCAAGGGTATGACGGTTGTAAGCGTTTCTTACAAGAACGACCAGCCCGGCGACGACATCTATGTAACACTTTCAAAAGACGGCAAGAACTATGATTTCTGCCTTGAGTACTATCTCAACGGTTCAGACACAGAGTTCTACAACCTCGTTGGCGGCCTTACCGCAGGTCAGACAGTTGATGTAGAGGGCTTCCTTTACTGGTACAACGGATCCAATCCCCACATCACAAAGGTTACAGTTAAGTAATATCAAATTGTCATTTTGCGCATTGCACATATGCAATGCGCTTTTTTTGTTTTTCAAAGCATGGTTATATGATATAATCATCAGGCACGAATGTGGCTTAAAAAGACTGAAAACGGAGAAAACTATGTCTGTGACTGTTGATACTTCATACGGAAAGATAAAAGGTAACGAACGGGAATACTGCAACGAATTTCTCGGTGTCCGCTACGCAAGAGCCGGAAGGTTCAAATATGCTGAGCCCGTAGATAAATGCGACGAGCCCGAATACGATGCAACGCATCACGGCCCCACATGCCCGCAGACAAGGCAGTTTTATGAGCATCTTGAGATCCCCGAAAGGATGTTCTATCACAAAGAATTCCGTGACGGCATCACATACGAATATGATGAGGACTGCCTGAACTTAAATATCTACACTCCGAAAGCCCCGGAAAAGTGCCCCGTTATCGTATTTATTTACGGCGGCGGCTTTAATTCCGGATCGACAAAGGATTCTTCCTTTGACGGCGAAGCCTTTGCAAAGAACGGCGTGATCCTTGTCACCATCTCATATCGCGTGGGAATACTGGGTTACATGACCAATTCCGATATAAAACGGGAATTCGGGCGGGAAGGCAATTTCGGTCTCGACGATCAGCTCACCGCCATAAAATGGGTGAAGCGCCACATCCGCGATTTCGGAGGCGATCCCGATAATATCACCCTCATGGGACAGAGCGCAGGCGCCATATCGATCCAATATCTCTGTCTTCTTGACGACTGCAAGGGCCTCTTCAAGCGTGTGGTGATGATGTCCGGTGCAGGCCTTTTTCCAAAATTTGCGTTGCCGCGACCCGCGGAAAACACAAGAGGATACTGGCTGGAATACATGGACATTGCAGGGGCGAAAACTCTTGATGAGTTACGAACCCTTGATCTGAAGACCGTGTTCACCGCCATCGAAGAGATAAAGAAAAGACGTAAAGACAACACATATTGCACGATGCCGGTCATAGACGGAGTTCTCATCAAAAAGCCCGTGGACGAACTTATAAACTCGCCCATTCCCCTTGACAACATGATCGGTTTCACGAACAACGACATGTATGCGCCTCTCATGGCCCACATAAGCCTAAAATATGCTGCCCGGGTAAACGGCTATGCATACTATTTTGACAGGAACGCCCCGGGAGACGACAACAACGCAGCTTTTCATTCCGCGGATCTCCGCTATGTCTTCGGTACATTAAACAGCTCACACAGACCTTATGATGCAAGAGACTATGCGATATCCGCCATGATGACCGGATACATTTCAAACTTTGCCGCCACAGGAGATCCCAACGGAAAAGATCTTCCCTTATGGGAAAGGAAAAAGGGAAAGGCTCTTTGCATCGGTTACGATAACTGCAAGATGGCAAAGCCGAGATATTTTACGCTTGTTAAAAACATGATCACCAAAGGAGATCCGAAATGAAATATGACCACAGGTTCATTCTAAAAGAAAACAACGGCTCATCCTTCCGCTTCGTATCGGAAGAAGGCGAAGGAAAGAGCATCACTGCGGGACTCGACTTTTTTGAGAACGCTGTCAGGGTTTCCTTTGTAAAAAGCGATGTGCCGCTTTTTCCCACATACACCGTATGCCCCGACGGCAAGTGCCCCAGGGAAGGAAGGGATAAGCTCAGCTTTGACGGGCTGAGATCAGCGGTTCCCAACGTACAGGATCTGAAAAATGACCCCGTAACCCCGTCCCTCAGGTTCAATTTGCCTTATGCGACGGTCACGCTTGATCCCCTTAACTTCCGCCTTTCTTTCGAAAATGAGAAGGGACTTCTCTTCCGTGACAGAGATTATATATCCTTAAACCTCGGACATGAGCTTGGCCGCGGCAGCACCCATTACATCACCAGGGAGCCTTCCGAAAAGATATTCGGCCTCGGGGATAAGATCGGAAACGTAAACAAGAACGGAATGTTTTTTAAGCTTGGGACAAGCGATGCCATGGGCTTTGATGCATCCTCATCGGACCCTTTGTATAAGCATCTCCCCTTCTATATATGCGAAAATTCAAACGGCGCATACGGCATATATTACGACACCTATTCAAACGGCGAGTTTACCTTCGGTAAGGAACTTAACAACTACTATGACATTTTCAAGGGCTTCCGCTGCAATGAGGAAAACCTTGTGTTTTACGTGCTTTTCGGCACCGTTCCGGAGATCGTAAGACATTTCTCAACGCTTTGCGGCCCCATCTTCTTCCCGCCGAAATGGACGTTAAAATACTGCGGAAGCACCATGTCTTACACGGATGCGGACAATGCGGATGAACAGCTCCGTGGCTTTTTAGATTCATGCGAAAAAAACGGCATAACCCCCGGAGGCTTCTATCTTTCAAGCGGATACACCCAGATAGGAGAAAAGCGCTGTGTATTCCACTGGAACACCGATAAGATCCCGGATCCCGAAGGTCTTGCAGCATTCTTTAAAGACCACGGCACGGAATTTCTGCCCAACGTCAAGCCCGCATTTTTAACGGATCACCCCATGTATGACATGATCGCAGAGAACGGCTGGTTTCTGCACTACAAAGACGGAAGTCCCGCGGTATTCCCTTTCTGGTCGGGATTCGGAAGCTATCTTGATTTCACGGATCCGGGCGCTTACGATTTCTGGCGGGAATGCGTTAAAAAGAACCTGGTTGACAGAGGATATAAAAACATTTGGAACGACAACAACGAATACGATGTATGCGATGAGGATGTATACGCCGACGGCTTCGGAACCCCCGTTAAAGCCGCTGACATCCGCCCTCTCTTCTCCTTCCTCATGACAATGGCAAGCCTCGAAGCCCAGGATAAGAGCGTGAGACACTATTCCGTTTCCCGCTGCGGCATAGGCGGACTCCAGCGTATCGCAGCCACCTGGACCGGTGACAACAGAACATATTTCCCGGACCTCAGATATAACCACAAAATGGCAATGACCATGTCTCTCTCCGGTTTTTATAACTTCGGACAGGATATAGGGGGATTCTCCGGTCCGAAACCGGGTAAAGAGCTGTTTATCCGCTGGATCCAGTACGGACTCTTTACTCCGAGGTTCACTCTGCATTCCTGGAAACCGGGAAGCGAGCCCACAATGCCCTGGCTTTATCCCGATCTCATGCCGGAAGTAAAAGCGCTCTTTGACTTAAGAGAAAGCCTTGTGCCATATCTCTCAAACGAAATGTATGAGAGCACATTGAGCCACGATCCCGTTATAAGCCCTGTATTTCTCAAAACCCCTAGCTTCGACGAGGAATCGGACATGTTCTTTTTCGGCCGCGATATCCTCTCCTGTCCCGTGTTTGATGAAGGTGAAACAAGTGTAAATACGGTACTTCCCGAAAGTGCTCACGGCCGGTATCTCGGAGCTTACGATCCAAATGCCGAAGACCACACCGTAAAGCCTTTATATAACGGCACCGTTTCTCTCCCCGCGTCGATACACGACATGCCGGTATGGTTCGTACAGGCAGGTTCCGTGATCCCCAGGGAATACAACAATAAAACCGTATTTGAGATTTATGCGTTAAACAAAGGCTCTTTCAGCTTCAGATATCTAAACGACGACGGCATCTCAAATCTCACGGGAAACGAGACATTCACAGTAATTGACGTTTCCTGCGATGACAGCAAAGTCACCGTAAAAATAACAGGCGCTCCCGAAGGAACGCCCGTAAGAGTGATCGACTGCAAAGACCGTGATGTAAATGTCACGTTTTCCAAGTGATCAGCCTATATCGATTGTCTTGTTCTCGTAAGCCTCTTTAAGCTTTGCTTCTTTCTCGATCTGAAGCTCGTCTATCCTCTTCTTTGAAAGGGGATAGAACACAAAGAGGATAAGCGCCATGAGCGCAAAGAGCACAGCGGGGATAAGGGTTGCAAGATCATACATCTTTTTGAGATTGTCCACGGTCTGCACCGCGCCCTTTTCATACTTGTAATTCATTCCCAGGAGCGCACCGTTAACGCATATTGCCGCAACAACCTGTCCCAGCTTTCTGAAGAAATTGAAGAAGGAATAAGCGGTTCCGTCATCCCTGGATCCGGTCTTTACTTCAATGTCATCAATGGCATCGGTCGCCATTGCCCACAGCTGCATGACAAGTGTCGTAAGTCCGAGTCCGCTGACAAAGCAGAGGGCGAGGAATATGAACATAAGTTTTCCCGGCTCGACACCGCGGAGGAAGAACAATATAAGGTTTGCAAGTGCCGCAAATGCAACGCCCACCGAACTGATCTCCTTCTTTCCCAGTTTCCTTGCAAGCTTCGGAAGGAAGAACATGAAGATTATCATCGGTGAATATGTGCAGGCCTGACTTGCAAGATTCATCCAGTTTGCATTGAAGTAGTCGTTAAAAAGATAGAGATAAAAACTCTGGGTGAACATCTGTCCCGCAAGGAGCAGCATTGCCGTGAGGGATACCGCGATAAACGCACGGTTTTTAAGGAGTGTGCCGATGGCTTTCCGGGATGCTCCTTTTTCTTTCGGCTGAGGCTTTGTGATAACACGCTCTTTATTAAGGGCGAAGGTCAGAACGAGCAGGAGTGCGGATATGATAGCCATTATCGCAACACCGATTATAACGGGCTCGTACTGCATATCCGTGATGATCGAGCCATTCTCGCCGTAAACGTAGTTTCCTGCGGCATCCACACGCTTTTTATAGATGAAGGAAACAAGCACGAATACAGGGATAGATCCTACCGCAGCACCTATAGACCTGAATACGGAAAGCTTGTTTCTTTCGGTAACGTCTGTAGTGACCACGGAAGCAAGAGATCCGTAAGGGATCTGAAGCACTGTGTAGCACATGCCCCAAAGGATGTAAGTAACCGTTGCATAAATACAGGTACCGATATAATTGTTCTCACCGCCCAGTCCCGGAAATCTCATGAACATGAGGATCGTGAGCACGCAAAGAGGCGATGCCACATAAAGGAACCATTGGCGATAGCGACCGAAACGTGTGGTCTGTACCGTATCGCATATCCTTCCCATGATGGGATCGTTTATGGCATCCCACACTCTCGCACCTATGAACATGAACATTATGAACATGGGACTTAAGTGGAATACATCGGTGTAATACTTCTGGAGTATTGATGTCACAAGGCTGAACACAAGGCATCCCGCCGCATCACCCAAAGCATATCCGAAATAATCCTTGGCTTTAAGACCGCTTGTCCGTGCTATATAGCTTTCTTTTTGTTCTCCCATTTCTTGTACCCCTCTCCAATACAGCTAAACGCTGCCTTCTTTTTTCTTTTCCTTTTTTATCTTAACCTCTTTCACAACGAAGAACGCGATTATCCCAACCCATATGACTCCCAGCGTTATGAGGAGCGCCAGTGATTCCGCCGGAAGAGGCGTGGTTATCTCGGTTCCCGAGCCGTTGTTGACCTTCAGCTTATCCAGCCTGTAAAGTGAAACAACCTCATCCTCGGTCTTCTCAAGGAACTCATCGTCAAACACATTTCCGCGGCGGACACCCTTAACGGTATTCTCGATAAGCTGGGATGCCGCATCCCTGAGTGACGCGGAACCGTTAAATACAGGCGTTGTAAAGGTATTTGCGATGTTGTTCAAAAGAAGCATGGAAGCATCTATCTTTACATAATAGTGATCGCTGTCATCCTCGCCCCTGCGGGAAATATAATCCACGTAATCCGCGCTGTTCTGCGCTTTTTTTGTCACGGGAAGATATCCTTCGGTCTCCGCATATGCATTCTGCACATCGTTTGTGAGAAGGAACTGTGCGAACAGCCAGGATGCAAGAACTTCCTGCGGATCTGACTTATTGAATATGCATACCGACGGGCCCTGGGATATCATCTTCGGGTTATCGGGATCTGCCTGAGGTATTGTCATTACAACGGTCTCAAAATCAACAAGCTGGTCGTCGCTTATATCGTGTAACGGCGCCTTGCTTCCCATCCATGTGGCTCCGGCCGTCGAATCGACAGCAAATATGCACTGTCCGGCATTAAGGAAGTTCCCGGGATAGCTTGATATCTTAAAGGTTGAGAACGCGCGGGTCTCGGAATGCTCCGATATTGTCTTTAAGAAAGCCTTTTCTGTATCGTTAAATATCTCTATGGTGCCGTCGGGCTTTGAATATCCGGCATTTGTCTGCTTAAGATACGTGATCATCATGTTGTCCGTGGACTTATAGATGAAAGGTATCATTACCTTCTGTCCGTTAACAAGGAAATTGCCATCGGCATCCTTTTCCATCGCCTTTTCGGACACTTCCCACACGAAATCCCATGTGAGAGTCTCCGGCAAAGTGTATCCGAGCTTTTCCACATAGGTCTTATTTACGTAGCATGCTTCCGTGGAACGCATGAAGGGGATGGCGTATGTAACGTCACCGATCTTGCATTCCTTAAGGAATTCGGGAACGATCTCCTCTTCCTTTACGCCGTCAAACTTAAGCTCTGAGCCTCCGAGGCCGTATTTTTCGTTATCAAACAGCTCGTCAAGGGAAACCACCACGTTCTTTCCCGTAAGATATGTGGCGATATGGTCGGGATAGGTAATGCAGACATTGGGCGTTGTCTGGGTCGCAATGTTTGTTATTACATCGTTGTATATCCTGCTGTAATCCGTATAAAACCTGATGGTCACATGTACGTTGGGATACAGCTTTTCAAAGTCTTCCGCAGCCTTTGTGTATATGGCCACCTGGACTTTGTTGGTGTCGTTCTTTGCCCAGAAGGTTATGTCATAATCTCTTGAAGTATCAAAGGTCTCCGGCATGACAAATTCCGGAAGATCCCTGGAGCCGTGGCATCCCGCAAAGAGCCCCGTGAACAGCACAAGAGAAAGAATGCATACGAGAAGTCGCTTCATCCTTTCGTACCTCCTCTCGAAACACCGCTCATTATCTGCTTACGGAATATGAGAAACAGCACGATGAGGGGCGTGGACACGGATACCACCGCAGCCATCATGGCAGGGATGTTCTCTCTTCCGAATCCGGTCTCTCTGATCTCCTGAATACCGTTAGAAACAAGATAGTAGTTTTTATTGTCCGTTATGAGACGCGGCCATACATAGGAATTCCAGCACTCAATGACCTTTAGGATGGTGATGGTCACCATTGTGGGTCTGCATACCGGGATCATGACCTTTATGAGATATCCGAAATCACTGGTGCCGTCCACGATGGCGGCCTTATAAAGCTCTTCCGGCACCTGTTCGAAGTTTTCTTTAAGAAGGTAGATATAGAAAACGCTGGTTACGGAAGGAAGTATGAGTCCGGTAAAGGTGTTCCTGAGATTAAGGTCAGTGATGGTAATGAAGTTCGTAATGATGACGAGCTCGTTCGGTATCATCATGAGTGACAGGAATATGGTGAACACAAGGTTTTTACCGAAGAACTTCATCCTCGCAAAGGCGTATGCCGCAAGTGTGATCACCACAAGCATTATCGCAGTGGTGACAACGGTAAAGATCACGGAGTTTAAGAAATATCTTCCTAAGGATACTTCGGTAAACGCCGAGATATAATTTTGAAACGTCGGGCTTAATGTGTAGAGCTTCGGAATGTATTCCGAGTTGTATGCGCCGTAGCCTTTTACTGACGTGAGGAGCATCCAGTAAAACGGGAATATGACCACGATGGCCCATATTATGAGCAACACATGGGTAAGGCCTTTTACGAAGGTCTCACGGGCTGCGGAGCCGTTATCTGTTTTTGTATTGTATGATGACATAAGACTCACGCCCCCTTCTTCCCTGATGCATTAAGGGAGAATCCGCCGCTCACCAGAAGGTTTATGACAGTAATGGTAAGCACTATGGCAAAGAGGATTATGGCCGCTGCCGATGCGTAGCTCGGATATCCGCCGCTGTCGCCGTAGAGCATGTCGTAAATATATCCCACGATGGTGTTCATCCCGGCGGAGTTAAGATCCGTGCCGAATATTGCGACCTCATCGCTGTAGGCTTTGAAAGCGCCGATAAAGCCGGTGATGACAAGATATGATATCATCGGACTTATCATGGGAAGGGTGATGGTGTAGAATATGCGGAATTCCGAAGTTCCGTCCACCCTGGCCGCTTTGTAATAGTCGGGATTAACGGAAGCTATCGCGCTTGTAAGGATCAATATCTTAAACGGAAGCACCACCCAAACCGTATAAAAGCACATGACAAACATCTTTGCCCAGTATGGACCGTCGATAAAGTCTATGCTCGTTCCGCCGAAATAGTTTATCACCATGTTGACGAAACCGTCGGTGTAGGGTGTCTTTCTGAAAAGCAGCATAAATACAAGTCCCACCGCCAGTGTGTTTGTTACATAAGGCAGGAAGAACACGGTCTGATAAAGCTCGCGGAGCTTCTTTATCGAGGAGAGCCCCAGGGCTATAAGAAGCGCAAGCCCCGTGGATACGGGCACCGTGATGATAACAAGTATAAATGTGTTTTTCAGCGCTTTAAGGAAATAAGGGTCCCTGAGAACATAGGAATAGTTATACGAGCCCACTCCGAAAAACGACTGTGATGCCGAATTGTAGCCTTCTTCAAAGGAATATACAAAAACGTCGATCAGCGGGTATACAAGGAATACACCGAGGAACAGGACCGACGGAAGAAGGTAGAGCCATGGTCTTATCTTCTCTCTCATGTGGTCTCCTTAAACGGGATCCTAAGCCCTGTGATCTTATCGAAAATATGGATCTTATCGGGAAGAACGGACAGAGGAATAAAGCGGTCTCCGGTGTTTATGTTGCTCCTGCTGCTGACGATGGCGCGAAGCATCTCGCTTTCCTGTCCTTCATGGAAAAATACCAGGGATGTGTCTCTTCCCATTACTTCAACACTCTTAAGTCCCGCACGGAAAGTGCCGTTTTGATCGGGTAAGAATCCTTCGGGACGAATACCGACAGTTACTTCCGCATCAAAGAAGGAGGAACCGTCGGGCTTTCTTATGGGAAGCACAACGTCGTTTCCTATCATTATCCTTCCCTTTTCGATGCGGCCCGAGAACATGTTGATGGGCGGATTGCCGAGGAAGGAAGCAACAAAGCTGTTTGCGGGATTGTCATATATGTCCTGGGGGCGTCCGATCTGCTGAAGCACACCGTTCTTCATGACCACCATGAAATCGGAGATGCTCATGGCTTCTTCCTGGTCATGGGTCACGAATATGGTGGTGATGCCGGTCTCCACCTGGATGCGGCGTATCTCTTCACGTGTCTTTAAACGAAGCCTTGCGTCAAGGTTTGAAAGCGGCTCGTCAAGAAGGAGCACTCTCGGCTTTTTAACAAGGGCCCGGGCAATGGCCACTCTCTGCTGCTGACCGCCGGACATTTCGGAAGGACGACGCTCCATCAGGTTTTCGATCTGAACGAGCTTTGCCACTTCCTCAGCCTTTCTGTTCATCTCTTCTTTGCTGAGCTTGTCTGCCCCTTTAAGGTTTTTGAGGGGATAGATGATATTCTTCCTGACGGTGAGATGGGGATAAAGGGCATAACTCTGGAACACCATGCCGATACCGCGATCTCTGGGAGGAAGCTTTGTCACATCCTCATCATCAAAAAATATGCTGCCTTCTGTGGGCTTTTCCAGTCCGCATATAAGGTTTAACGCTGTGGATTTACCGCATCCCGAAGGTCCGAGAAGGGATACGAGCTTCCCGTCGGGGATCTCGAAATCAAAATGGTCTACCGCCACAACATCGGGTTTTCCCTTTTCGCGGTTCGGAAATATCTTGGTCAGGTTTTTAAGTGTGATCTTCATTTACCGTGTCCTCTTTGGAAGGTGAATTGTTGGTATAAACCGCATTTTTAACACCTTGCGGTCCGTTCTTAATTTTATTAAATCGGGCGGCTCATGTCAACGCTTAGCGCTCGCTATTCTTTTAACAAACGCTTATAGAAAAATGCGTACTGCTGCATTATCCCGGCGTATTTTCCGTACTTCGGAAAGGGATCCGTGCCGTTGTAATCCTCATCTATTATCTTTTTTACCCACACATCCACCGGGGATGCGCCGGTTCTGTGAAAGCCGAACAGCATGACACAATCGGCCACCTTGTTTCCCACCCCCTTTATCTCAAGGAGCTTCTCTTTAAGCTCGGAATCGGAAAGGCTCTTAAGCCCTTCTATGTCGGTCTCGCCGCAAAGTACCCGCCTTGCCGCGTCTTTTATATATTCCAGACGGTATCCGACACCGCAGTACTTTAAAACTTCGGTATCAGCTTTTACAAGAGCTTCCGGTGTGGGAAACGCATAAAATCCGTCCATCTTTTCCCCAAAGTTCTCACATATCTTTTCAA
>JAEEGL015813206.1_pt1 | contig 12632 bp, 10 predicted proteins | sample 9134231 | NCBI WGS metagenome assembly JAEEGL01 (sample SAMN16246548, study PRJNA631951) | gut metagenome | biome: gut microbiome; feature: rumen; material: fiber-attached | host: Bos | place: Iran: Karaj | collected 2018-10
AAGAGCTGCAGCATGTTCTCGTAGCCGCCCACCAGATGCCGGCGCATAATGGCCTGCTCCCAGAGCTGCGCTACGCCCCAAAGCGCCTCCTCCCTGTCCTCTTCGTTCAGGTAATCGGAATGGCTCAGATTGTTGAGCACCGCCACGGTATTCACACCCCAGGTCTCGTACATCCAGGTGGAAAAGTGCATATAGTAAGAGGCGGGCGCGCCGCAAACCAGCGTTCTGTGACGGGTCTTGGGCCGCACGTTGATTTTTTCTTTTACGCACTTTTCGCAGATGGCGAGCATCTCGCGGCCGATCTTTGCGCAGTTTTCGTTCAGCCCGCTGGAGAACGAGAGCTGGAACGAGCGGTAAAGCAGATTCGGCACGCTCGGTACGGGGTAGTACGGGGACTTTGCCAGCTCCCAGAGCTCGTGCTGGATGCGGGTCTCCTCATTATACTGCCTTACCGTTTTGAAGAACGCGTCCCAATCGAAGGTCTCGCCGGTGCAGTCCTCAATGAATTTGATCACTTCTTTTACGTGGGCCACGGCGTATTCGCGCGTGTCCTCATCCTTCCAGCGCATGGGCGTACAACCCTGAATGCTGGGCACGTGCAGGCGGCGTTCGACCACGGAGGAATTCATAACGGAGGAATCGCAGGGGGCGTTGCTCGTGATCAGACACGCGCCGTAATACGGTAGTTGGTCGTCGATCGCCACGCCGCAGACGATGGAGGAATTCCGGCAGGAATCGGACGGCAGACCGTAGGAATCGATGATATCGGTAAAGTAATGCCCCGCGTGCTGGTCGTTCGCCGCGGCAAGGATACCGAAATAGGGCTCCTCCACCGCGTTCATCAGGTTCGGGAAGCCGCCGATCAGGATGGGCGACGTATCCTGCTCGAAGATCACCATTTTTTTCGCGTATTCGTTTTTGCCGAAGCGTTCGTCCGCGCGGATGATCCTGACCAGCGCCTCCACGTTGCTTTTCAGCAGGAACTGCATATATTTGTGCGCGATCAGAAGCGCCTCGCCGTGCGCGTCGTCGATGGTGCGGTCCACCATACTGCCGCTGCCGAGATACGGCGCCAGCCAGTGGTAATGGGTGAGTGCCTTGAACGCCCGTACCGGGTCCGCCTTGATCAGCTCGCCGCTGATCTTTTTTTCGGTGAGCCATTCGCGGAAATCCACCCACGAATCCCGAAAGCCGCGCCAGGGGCGCCAGCGGGCCAGCTCATAGCCGTTATAAAAGCGATTACGCGTTCCTCTGTCAGATTTTTTCCCCATGCTCAACCCTCCTTTGCGAGTTTCTTGATCTCAAGCGCTTCCACAAACGCCTGGAAGCGCGTGCGAAGCTGCCCCACGGACGTGTTCACATATTCTTTTTCAATGCCCATGCACGGCAGGCCGTAGTCCGGTTCCATCACGTGCTGGCAGTACGTCCGCTCATATTCCCAGTATTCGCAGAACTTCATCTGCTGTACGATCAGCCCGTCGGCGTGATACTCTTCGGCAAGCTGCTTCAGATACGCCTTTCTGCCCTGCACCTTTTCGTGGTTCATAAAACGCGGGCACTGGTTGGTTTCGATGTAGTGGCGGGCGACGGCCGCAAGCGGCGTTTCGCCTTCCCTGATCCCGATCTCTTCTCTGCCCGGCAAAGAGCCGAAGCAGTAGCGGTCCGCGACCACAAACGCCCCCGCGTCCTCGATCAGCTTTGTAAACTCCGGATCGTCGTTCTCGCCGCCCGCCAGCACCACCCGCACGCGGTACCAGGGGTTTTCGTCCGGTCGTCTGGTTTTCAGCTCCTCCAGCGTTTCCTCCAGATACGGCAGGATCAGGTCGTGCGGGCAGCATTCGCTCACCAGCTCGATCAGGTGGAACTCGTACCCCGTGATCGGCGGATTTTCAAGCTTGCGGTATTCACCGATCGCGGAAACGACGCGGCACAGCGCGTTGTGTTTTTTTACGGCCGCAAGCAGAGCTTCGTCGGATACGTCCACGCCGTATACCTCGTTCAGCCTGTTCAGCACGTGTTTGCGCAGCTGCTTTTCGTAATGCTTCAGCGCGTAATCCTTGGTTACAAAGGGGGAATCGATGTGGCTGACAAAGAACTTTTCGTTATACTCCTTCACAAGGTCCAGCATCTCGAAGTGCTCGTGGCAGCGGTTCATCATGCTGCAGGTCTCCGTGCTGATCAGCGCCGCCATAAAGTTGTAGCCGCCCTCGATCGCGCGTTCCAGCAGGCTGCGTGAATACATACACGTTTTTTCGCTCATATAGTACGTGGCGATGGCGGTATCGGTGATACCCGGCGCGCGCATACGCACCGAAAAGCAGCCGTCGAGGTTCAGAAGCACCTCGGGCACGAAATAGCAGGAATAGCCGAGCGCCAGTTTGCCCCCGGCAAGCGCCTCTTCGACAAGCTCGTTTTTTACGTCGCTCAGCAGGTGTTCAAAGAACACGCGGTATTTTAAGTCCCTCACGCTTGTGCGCCTCCTTTTCTTCTGGCAAACTCGGCGGCGCCCAACGCCCCCATAAGCTGCGGGTCCACGGATAATTCCGTCACTTTGATTTTCAGCACCTTTTCAATGGCCTTTTTCAGCCCCTCGTTTTTCGCGCAGCCGCCGGTGAGCGTGATGCTGTTCACGGCGCCGGCCTTTTTCGCCATCACGAAACAGCGCTTTGCCACCGCCATCTGGATGCCGGCGGCAATTTCCTCGGGCGCCTTGCCTTCACCGACCAGCGCGATCACCTCGGATTCGGCGAAGACCGTGCACTGCGCGGTGATGGGAATGGCGTTCTTCGCTTTCAGCGAGAGAGCGGAAAACTCTTCGAGCGTCATCTCAAACGAGCGTGCCATTGCCTCAAAGAACCTGCCGGTACCGGCGGCGCACTTGTCGTTCATTGCAAAGTTTTTCACCGTGCCGTCGTGCGCGACGGCAATGCCCTTCACGTCCTGACCGCCGATATCGATGATGGCTTTCACCGTCGGGTCTGTGATATGCACGCCCATGGCGTGGCAGGAAATCTCGGAAACGTTTTCAGCCGCGAAAGGGACGCGGTTACGTCCGTAGCCCGTGCCGACGATGTAAGCGAGGTCGTCCACAGTGCGCAGCGCGGGCACCTGTGAAACGCAGGCATCCATCGCCTTCTGTGAAGACTGGGCGGCGTTCATTTTGCTGCGCTGGATCACGGACGCGGCGATTTTTCCGTTTTCGTCCAGAATGACAGCTTTGGTATAGGTGGAGCCGACGTCGCATCCGCCGTAGTATCTCATGTGGGTTCCTCCCCGATTAAAATCGTGTTTTCCAGAAGATCGATCTCAAAGATCCGTCCGGGAATGACGGTTTTTTGTCCCATCAGGTCAAAAACAGTAACCTCGGTTTTATCTGGGATTACTCTCGCGATGTTCCTGCAAAGAAACACATTCTCCCCGTCTTTCTTTTGATAGACTGAAGACAGACACATCCTTTATTCCTCCAATCTTTCGATCGCCTGCCGCAACTTTTCCGTGGATTGTTTCAGCAGTTCAACCGCTTCCTGTACCGCTTTTGACGCGTCAACCGAGAGCGAATCGGCGATTTCACGCAGCTCCTCGGCGTGATGCTCGTTGTGATTTGCCATGTAGTTCAAAAGCGCCCGCGTTTCTTCCTTTGCCGTTCCGTGGGCATGACTGTGTTCGTTTTTCATGTTTTTCCTCCTTTTTTGAAATGCAGCTCTCTTAAACCTTCTATTTCATCGCAGAGTGATTTCATATTGCACGACGCACAATCCAGTTCGCCGGACTGCATCGTGTGCTGCACCGCTTCCGTGATGGATTTTGCCTTGCGTGAAAGCGCCCCGAGCGCCGTGTAATCGACGCTTTCTTCGGTGATGAAAACCGTTTGCACGCGCGCCACATCGGGACACTCCCTGAGAAGCCGGATCAGACTGCATCCGACGTTCACAAACGACAGCGGCTTCCCGGCCCGCAGCGCGTCTTTGGCGACGCGCACCTGCTCTTTGCCTGCGGACGGTGAGATGCGGATATGGTAGCCCTTCGGGTAGAGCTGAAACAACCGAAAGCCGATCTCTTTGAGCTGTTCGTAACGCAGGTCTTCTTCGCAGTCCGCTTTCAGCTGTACGATCGTCAGATGGGCAAACGCCGTGTCCTGCGTCAGCCCGCACAGGTCTTTCCCGAAAACAAGCACCTCGTCCTGCGAAGAGCCGGTCTCACCGAACAAAACGCTGCTGACGCCGGGCTTTCCGCTGCCGCCGAGCTCGTAAGCGGTATCGCTGCGGAAAAGGATCGCGTTTTTATCGCCGTTTTCGGCGCACAGATCGCAGCGGTATACTTCGGAAAGTGTTGGCTGTTCCGGCAGCAGCGCGCGCATTTGCCGTATCACATCGTCAAACAGCTTCATTGCCTGTTCTCCTTCAGAAGGGCGTCCAGCGCCTGCGCCGCGCCGCGCAGCAAAGGAGAGTCGCCGGGAAGGGAAAAGACGCTTTCCCCCTGCATATCGTTTCGCGCCTGCGCGTCGTCGTCACCGATCACGGCAAGTACGGGCGGAAGCGATTCGATTCCGGGCAGTGAAAAGCCGGGACGGATCCGGTTGAAAATCACACCGGTTTTCTCCCACTTCACCAGGCGTTGGGCAACATGCTGAATGGCAGAAATAACCTGAATGCCTTTTCGGCTGCCGTCGCTGACCAAAACAAGATACGTTATGTTTTCCATGACGCGGCGGTTGACCTGCTCGATACCGGCTTCACCGTCGATCACCACAAAATCGAAATTGCCGGAAACCGTTTCGATCACCTGCTTGAGATAGGCGTTCACCTTGCAGTAGCACCCTGCGGCTTCGGGACGCCCGATGGCAAGGAACGAAAGATTTCCGCGTTCAACGATACAGTCGAGCAGGTGGAATCTCGCTTCGCTCAGCAGCTCCGCCGCGGCGCCGGTTTCACCCTTTTCAATGCTCTCGGCAATCTGCAGACGCACGTCGTCCAGTGTTACCGACGGCTGCATGTCGAGCGCTGTCGCAAGCCCGACGGCAGGATCGGCGTCTACGGCAAGTAGCTTTTTATCGGGATAACGCTCTGACAAAAGACGGATCAGCGCGGCGGAAAGCGACGTTTTTCCAACGCCGCCTTTTCCGGTAAAAGCAAATGTAACGGTATGCATAACAGTCTCCCAATCCTTTTGGGTTTATTCCGGATGATTTCATTATTTTTTGTTAATTATAAATAGTCTACAGAAAAAAATCAAGCGATTTTAAGCTTATTGTTTGGAAATTAACGCATGCGTCTGCAAAACAGGCGCTGTGCTTCCGACTGACGCGGGCCCGAAACGCTGTGACGCACCGAGCGAACGCGGGATCGGCATTTCAAAATACCTGCCGCAGGTGCTGAAAGAATGAATCATGCAGCAAAAGAAAAACAAAAAGCCCCTGAAAACCAAGGACTTTCGGGAGCTTAAACGAACCCGAATAAGGTTCGTCTGAGCAATATCTGGCACCCCCAGCGGGAATCGAACCCACAACTTGCCCTTAGGAGGGGCATATTATATCCATTTAACTATGGAGGCAATCAGCCTGTGTTATTTTATCAAATCCTCTCCTTCTTGTCAATCTTTTTCCGTTAGGTATTGAAAAAAGTATAATCCTGCGTTATAATGGTGAATAGATACAAAAATCTTTTAAAAGGAGTATCTGAACATGAAAAAATTCAACAAAATCATTGCAGTGATCCTCTCTGTACTGATGACCGCGTCGCTTCTTTCGGTTACCGCGTTTGCCGCCGACGCGCAGGAAGATCCCTATGCCAGTCTCAAGGAAGGCACCGGCTACGTTGCGATCGGCGACAGCTTCACCCGCGGCTACGGCGCAGGCGACAACTGGCAGGACGAGATCTATCTCAACGATACCTACGGCAATTATGAATGCCGCAACGTAGGGGGCTCTTACCCGAACCGCATTGCCGAAGCCTTCGGCCTCTATGCGCCGGACGATATCCGCGACACAGATGCAAAGCTGTGGCCCATCGCCCACGACGCCGTTTCCACCGCGTATATCAACGACCTGCTCGGCCTTGACGACGGCTTCCGCGACGACGAGTTCACCTACGATGAATCCTACATGATCGAACGTTACGAAACGGACCTGCAGTATTTCGGCGACCCGCTGAGCTTAACGGTAGACGAACAGTCCACCTACGGCCAGACCGGCGAAGTGATGAGCATCCGCGAAATGCTGAACAACGCGAGCCTGATCACGATCGGCCTCGGCCAGACGGACGTGATCTACAAAGCGCAGATCTTCGGGCTCAACACCCTCGATCTGAGCGATACCGCAGGCCTTCCCGCGGGCATTGCCAACATCATCAGTCTGCTTTATAAATACTTTGATTACTGGAAAGACGCGTATCCCCTTCTGCTCGACTATATCAAAGAAAACAACCCGGACGCCAAGGTGGTGCTCGTGGGCACCGTGAACCCCATCAGAGACGCGATGATGACGGACGATATCTCGATCAGGATCGGCAATTTGCTCAACGTGATCTTCGATTCGATGAACACCTACACAAAGATGTGCGCAACGAAATACGGCTATATGTTCGTGGACATTTCCGACGTTGACACGCCGCCTTCGGTAACCGATATGTCCATCGGCCATATCCTTTCGATCAGCGACGGCATTGAGTACGCGCTGATCGCGCATCCCACGCCCAACGGTTACAAGCAGATCGCCGACAGGATCATCAGCGCGGTCGAAAAGGATCTCGAAAAGGATGCGGCAAGCGGATTCGGCAAAATCAAAGTGTTCTTTGCTTCGATCATCGATTGGTTCAAACAACTCTTCGCGAAGATCGCCGGTGTGTTCAGCAAGATCGGCTGATAAAACGGAAACATACTTTTGGGGACAGGGGCTATGCCCCTGTTTCTTTTTGTATTTGAACGTGCAGAGATACAAATTGGAATTTGTCGCTGTGCTCAATGAATGATGAACGATGAATGATGAACGATGTTGGAAAACGCTGAAGCGTTTTGATTATAATGTAGGGGCGGGCATGACCGCCCGTAAACCAGTTGTTACAGTTTGCCGTCTGTTAGCGAATCGATTTTACCTCGCTTACATCAGGCGTTGTATTGTTATGGGCTTGCGGGCGGTCATGAGTCTCACCTGCCGGTTCGGTCAAGCGCTTCTGTCTGCGACAGAGGTGTCCAGCGGACACCCGCGCCCCGCCCCTACAAACAAACCGAAAGGCATTACGTTTTCAGAAACGCGGAGGCAATCATTCATCGTTCATCATTCATCAAACAGAACGACAAACTGAAATATGAACACCATAACACAAACAAAAAAAGCATCCCCGGAAGCCTGTTCCGGGGAATGCGGTAAATACAAATCAAACGTTCGGTCTGAGCTCGGTGAGCTTCATAAAGTCGACCTTGCCGACGGGCGTGGTGGGGAGCTTATCGATATAGCGGATGTCTCTCGGCACCGCGAAACGGTGGATCTTATCGTTGCAGAGCTTGCGGATCTCTTCAAAGCGCTTTTCTTTGTCGGTTTCGCCGTCCGCGGTAACGATATAGAGCCTCACGAGCGATCTTGCGTTTTCGTCGTAGCCCTGTACGGCGCAGCACTCTCTGATATACGGAAGGTTATCGGTAAGGAGCTTTTCAAGATCGTTGGGATATACGTTGTAGCCGGAGATGATGATGAGCCGCTTCATTCTGCCCGCAAACACCACGTAGCCGTCTTCGTCGAGCTTGCCGAGGTCGCCGGTGAGCACCCACTTCTTGCCGTTTTTATCGGTATGGATGCCGCAGCCTCTCTCTTCCTTTACGGTTTCAAGATAACCCGCCATCACGGTGGGGCCGCTCACGGCAAGCTGGCCTATGCTGCCCTGCGGCAGGGGCTCGTTGGTTTCGGGATCCCACACCTCAACGTCGATATCGGTGAGCGGGATGCCCACGGTACCGAGCTTGTTTTTATAGTAAGGGTTGGCGGCGCAGCTCGCGCAGCACTCGGTAAGGCCCCAACCGGCGCAGATCTGCGCGTGGGAGCCGTATTTGGAAAGCACCGCGTCGTAAGCGTTCTGCAGCACGGGACGAACGTCGTCGCCGCCGCAGTACATCACCTTCAGGTTCGCAAGGTGCGGCCCGTCGAAGCCGGGGGTGACGAGCAGCTTGCGGAACAGGCCGGGTACGCCGTTAAACTGGACCACCTTGTTATCCTGGAGCACTTTCACGAACACGTCGGGGTCGAACTTGGGCAGAAACACCACCTTCGCGCCGCCGTGCAGCGCCGATAGGCCGCCGGAGGCGATGCCGTATACGTGGAAGAACGGCATACAGCCGACCTCGGTATCCACGCCGTGATCATAGTTGATGGGCAGAATGCGGCCGATGGAACGCACAAGATGATTGAGGTTCGAGTTCTTGATCATGATCGTTTTGCTCTTGCCGGTGGTGCCGCCACCCTGCGCGAACATCGCGATGTCTTCTTCGTTCTCTTTTACGCTCTCAACGCGTTCGTCTTTATACTTCAGCAGCATTTCGGGGTAGGTATATACGGCGCCGCTGAGCTTGGAGAGGGCCTCGGCGTTGGCCTTTGCCTCGTATTTGTTCTCGACGGCGTAGGTGGCGCCAACGGTAACGATGCACGGGAGATCATACTTTTCAAGGATACCGGCAAGGCGCGGGGCGAGCATATCCGGAACAAGAACGGCGTTGGACTTTGTGAGCTTCACGATCTCGTCCACCTGACCCTCGGGGAGCATCGGATGGATGAAATTGATGATGCCGCCGATCTTATTCACGGCGTAGAACATGATCACGCCTTCCACGCAGGTGGGAAGGAATGCGGAGAGCACGTCTCCCCTGTTGAAATGCAGCTCGTTTTTCAGAAAAGCCGCCATGGTTTCGATATCGGCGATAAATTCGGCCTTGCCGTGCTCTCTGCCCTGATGGCTGAACACTGTGTATTCACCGTAGCGCGCGGTGTTTCTGAGATAATAATCAAAACAGTTTTCGTTTTCGGGATCGATCTGTACGTCGTAAGCGATCGGGGGACGGTTGTTCTCCATTCAAGTTCTTCCTTTTTTCGTTTTTCTGAAACATATCCTTATTTCCCGTGTATTATAATGCAACGCACTGTTTATTTCAACAAACAATTTTTCCGCGATTGCGGATAATCTTCCAACAAAACGGCAAGACGTTTTTTCATCAACAGATCAAGTCTGTTTTGTTGACAATCTATAATTAATTTAAGTCTGTTATCGGCAAGTTTCCGGTTGCGACAGTGCGTTTTCTTACAGGGGATTTCACTTTTTATACAAAAAAACACCGAAACGTATTGCATTGCGGCACGGCATCGGATAAAATGGAGCAGAATTGATTTTCCGGCTTTCCACGGAAGCCGGACTCGGTCGGGTGACGCACGCAACATGGATCTTTGCGGATCGCCGGATTACCGGCGTACGCGCGGCGCATACATAGCGCAGTGCACGTTTGATTATTTCTTTACGATACTGGCCTCCGACGCCTTTATCGCGAAGCTGCTGACGCATATCGGCGCGAGCGACGCCGCCGCCGGCGTGATCGCTTCGCTCGCTTCGTTCGCATTTCTGTGCCAGCTGTTTTCACTTCTCTATGCAGACCGGCTGCGCAGGCTGAAGCGCACCGTAACGCTGGCGGATACCTGCAGCCAGATGCTGTTTACGGCGGTTTTTTTCGTACCGTTTCTGCCGGGGTCCGTCGGCTTCAGAACGGCGCTCGCGGCGTTCGCGCTGCTGGGGGCATACTGCTTTGTATACAGCATCGCGCCGATCTGCTATAAATGGGGCAATTCCTTTGTGGACCCGCACAAGCGCGGGCAGTATTCCGCATGGAAGGAAATGATCTCGCTGATCTCGGGCATCTTCTTCTCACTGGCGGTGGGCTTCGCAGTGGACCGTTTTGAAGCCGCCGGGAAGCTGCGCGGCGCGTTTTTGTTCATTGCGGGCTGCATGCTCGCAGTATGCCTGTGCAATATCGGCAGCTTTCTGCTGATGGAAGAACGCCCGATCTCGCACACCGCAGAAAAAAGGAACCTGCGCGGGATCCTTCAAGAGACCTTCGGCTGCAGAAGCTACCGCAGAGCGTTGATCATGGCGTGCCTGTGGGAAGTATCCAAAGGCGTGACCGCCGGGTTCATGGGGACCTACAAAACAAACGACCTGCAAATGACCGTTGGCACGGTGCAGATCATCAATACCGCGTCCTCGCTGGCACGGTTCTTCGTATCGCGCCCTCTGGGCAAGTACTCGGACGCCCATACCTACGCCAAGGGGTACCGGATCGCCCTGTATATCGCAGCCGCGGGCTTTTTATTCAATATCTTTGCCGCCCCGGGCACGAAATGGTGCGTGGTGGCATTCTCGGTGCTGTACGCGATGAGCTTTGCCGGAACGCACCAGAACACATATAACATGAGCTATAGCTTTCTGGATGAAGAAAACATCGTGCACGGCATAGCGATGACGGACGCGCTGCGCGGCGTATGCGGCTTTACGGCTTCGCTGGCTGGCGGCAGGATCCTTCACACGGTGCAGGCGGGCGGCAACCGCCTGTTCGGGCGCACGGTATACGGGCAGCAGATCTTATCGGCGATCTCGCTGCTGCTCACCGCGGCGACCATAGCTTACAATAAATTCGTTGTGTCAAAACAAAAGGAAAACAGGAAATAAACGGTATGAAAAAGCTGTACGCTTCCGTTCACCGCTGCATGGGCGGGAACGAAAAAACGGACGAACTGAAGGCGCTGTTTGCCGGGGTGTGCGCTACCGCGCCTGAGGTACGTTACTTCCCTGAAAGAGACCCCTACCCTGCCGATGCGCGCATCAAAGCGATCCGCTTTACCGGGCTGCCCTATCAGGGCCACCAGAACACGGTGTTCGCGTATATCGGCTTCCCCGAAAACGCCGCGCCTGAGGCTCCCGTGCCCGGCATGGTGCTGGTGCACGGCGGCGGGGGCCACGCCTACGCCGAATGGGTGCGGGATTGGGTGGACCGCGGCTTCGCAGCCATTTCGTTCGACGGCTTCGGCCAGGCATATATCGGCGAAAACGGCACGTATGAGGCGTCCCTCGATTTCTGGAAGCCCGACCCCGAAGTACGCTACCCGAACGACGGTTTTGCTTCTGTAAACAAGCCGTTTGCGGAGGAGGGCTTTACCTATTACGTAGCGGACGTGTTTCTGGCACACAACGTGCTGCGGGCAGACGAACGCGTGAACAACGCGCAGATCGGCCTCTCGGGCATCTCCTGGGGCGGGATCGCCGCAAGCGTGGCCGTTTGTTACGACGCCCGTTTCGCCTTTGCCGCCCCCGTGTACGGCAGCGGTTTTATGCACGCCACCAAAACGGTGTGGGGCGAATACTTCAGAAAGAGCGACGTCTCTTACGTATGGGACGCCGGTTTTCTACTGGGCGCAGCGAACCTGCCGGTCCGCTTTTTCAACAGCGACTGCGACCCGTTTTTTGACGTGGGCGCAATCACTGCCTCGGCAGCGGCGGCTCCCCTCGGCTCCCTTACCCTGCTGCCCGGATTCACGCACGGGCAGATCGAGGGCTCGTCGATCCCTGAGCTGACGCGGTTCGCCGAAGAACAGGCGGGCAGAGGCAAAAAGAATATTGAGATAAGCGGCTTATATGCCGACGGCGACGGCGCGGCGCTCGCCTTCTCGCTGCCCGAAGACGTAAAGGCCGCCGGGGTGTTTGTGTATTATAAAACCGAAGACCTTATATATGAAGACAAATACCTGAGAGAAGCGTGGAAACGCGAAAAAGGCGAAACGGCGAACGGGATGGCGCGGGTACGCATCCCCGAAAACGCGTACCTGTTCTATTTCAGCGTGGAGGGCGCAAACACGGACGGGCAGACGCTGCACGCGACCACCGGCGTCTACACCCGGGAGACGTGGGACGCCGCAGAATGTGAATGAACAGTTGTCAGTATTAAGCTAAACATGAGGTAAAAACAATGAACGCGCAGGACAGAATGATGAGCAAAAAGTGGGGTATCTTCAACCACTATCTGTATTCCAGCGAAAAGGGCTATACCGATTTCAGGTGCGAAAACGAAACCGCCGCGCATCTGATGGCGGCCGAATGGAACGAGCAGGTCGACGCCTTTGACGTACAGAAGCTCGCGCAGACGCTGCATGAGATCGGCTGCGGCTATTATATAATCACCGTGATGCAGGGCACTCGCTTTTTGCTGGCGCCGAACGCGGCGTATACGAGGATCACCGGCATTGCACCGGGCGAAGCCTGCTGCAGACGCGACCTGATCAGGGATATCGGCGAAGCGCTGGCGGCTTACGATATCGATTTATACCTCTACTATACCGGCGACGGACCGCACTTTGACAAAACGGCGGGACCCGCCATGGGGCTGTATGAGGATTACGAGGCCGGGCTCCACGGCAAGGTGGACCGGCGCTTCGTGGAGAACTGGGCGTCGGTGCTGGAGGAATACGCCGTGCGCTACGGCGATCCGGTAAAGGGCTGGTGGGTGGACGGCTGCTACGCCTCTCTGGGATATAACCACGAGCTGCTCTCTAGTTATTACAGCGCCATAAGAAAAGGCAACCCGAACGCGCTGGCGGCCTTCAACAGCGGCAC
>JAEEGL016437350.1_pt1 | contig 12632 bp, 11 predicted proteins | sample 9134231 | NCBI WGS metagenome assembly JAEEGL01 (sample SAMN16246548, study PRJNA631951) | gut metagenome | biome: gut microbiome; feature: rumen; material: fiber-attached | host: Bos | place: Iran: Karaj | collected 2018-10
TATTATATTTCCCCGGTTTTCAAGGCCAGTGTCTTTTGTGGCTACCAGAATTACTGCTACTCACCGAAACCATTTTTGCAGTCAGTTCAGGCGGGTCTTGGAATTTCAATCAACCTGACGAGAAGCATTTTCAAAAGCGATGTCATCAACACTCAGGAGATTGAGACAGAGCCGCTCTTCCCAATTTTCTATGCGCACTACGACACAAGCAGCTTCGGCAAGGTGACGTTTACAAACATTGAGAAGAATGATTTGACCGATGTGGAAATATCAGTGTTCATTGAGCAGTTCATGTCAGTTCCAAAGGTCGTGGGAACTTATGGGAAGATAAGTCCGGGCGAGGAATTCAGCGTTGACCTTACGGCATTCCTGAACGAAAGCATTATGAACCAAATGCAGAAACAGCTCACGGATGCGGTTGTAACGGTAAGCTGCAAAAATCTCGGGCAGCAGAACAGCTACGAAAATCATTTCTTCCTGCAAACACTCACCAGAAACTCAATGTCATGGGAGGACGACCGTCGTGCCGCGGCATTTGTTTCCGCAAAGGACGGCGCGGTTCAAAGATTCTCACGACAGATTTCCCTTGCGCTGAAGGACAAGATTGAGACGGATTCCAGCGCAAACCGGCTTTACGCAAAGGCAATTTTTGACGTACTCAAGGCCTATGGAATCAATTACGTCATTGACCCCACGAGCGTTTTCTCCACGTCCGACACTGTTGCGGTGGATTTTTTACAGTTCCCCTACCAGACCCTGCTCTACCATGGCGGTGACTGCGACGATCTTTCAATATTGAACTGCTCCCTGTTCGAGGCTCTCGGCATACAGACCGCATTCATTACGATTCCCGGTCACATCTACATGGCCTATGACTCTGGACTGACAGCGACACAAGCAGACACGGTTTATGGAAAAAACAAATACATAGTTCAGGATGGCAAAGTGTGGATTCCCTTTGAAATCACCGTCTCGCAGGACACATTTGAGCTGGGCCTAAAACTCGGAATCCGTGAATGGAATAAATATCCGGAGGAACGCAAACTCATTCCGATTCATGAGGCATGGACAGAATTCAAACCTGTTACTGTTCCTGAATCAGACGTAAGCCTGCAGTTCCCGAAAGATGCCCTGAGGTAATGACATTGACATCTGTTATTTTTTCATCGCCCTCATTTCAAGGAAACCTGTGACATCTTCAGCCCAGCTGTACTGGCTCATAAACTCACCGGCAAAACTATTTATGGCCTGAGAATCGCCGTTCAAAAAATCATAGTAGTCGCACTGAATGGACTCAGGATTTATTCGGAAATTGTTGTACTCGGTCAAAAAGAAATTCTGGATTTCAAGTTCCGCAAGGCTGTGCTTTATGTCCACAATCAGATTGCGGAAGTTCGCGCCATGACGGGCAGAATTTGCATGGTCGCCCCAGAGCACGGAAATCAGTTCTTTTGTTTTTACGGAGCTTCCGTTTTTGTAAATCAGGTACGCCAAAAGCTCGGTAGATTTTGTCCTTGAAAATTTGATTACACTGTTATCGTACAGCAGGGTAAAATTTCCGAACGTCTTTGCGACTAGACTCTTTTTCTGTTTTTTCAGAAGCAGTATAAGTTTCTTTTCATTCCGGCGTTTGTAAAGTGACAGACCGAACATAAGTATGGTCGCAAGAATTGAATCCGCCAATCCTGTAATGCCAAAGTTTTTGTAGATTCCCGGAGCCATAATGCCCATTCCCACAACCAGTCCAAGAAGAAACCAGATGGGCGAAAACGAAAACACGCACAGGGAAATGAATCCGGTCAGGCAGTATGTAATCACACCATTGAACGGCTGACCCAGAATATAAAAATTGTACACCCCCATCATTATTCCCAACCAGAACAATATGTAAAATGGAATGGTCTTATAGATGTACGCCTTTTCCCTCGCAACATTTTTTACTTTTAGTGAATAGAAAAAAAAGAATATTCCGAAAAGCGTAAAAAGCCCAAAATAGACAAGCGAAACAACATGTTCTTTAAAACTAGTGTAGCGTACGATTACGAGGGCAAACAAATCAAAAAGGCCGAACACAAAAAGAAGTGGACTTACAACAAGTATGTGGAGCCTGTTTGTTTCTGCTGAATCGGCCAAGTCCAGTCTGGAAATCTGATAGCGGTTTCTGTAGCTTTCAATCGGATTTTTCATAACACCCCCCTGCAATCCTTAGTCCAAGAACGAGTAATCCGTATTAGAAAATATTATAACATTGGTTTTTATGATTTTGCAACAAATTTTCCATGTTCAAACCAATTCCAAAACCATTCCCTCAGTGTTCTGCACAAATCCAAGATTCTCGTAAAGCGGCCTGCCATCAGACGTTGCGTCAAGACTTATTTCGGTGCATCCCCTCTTTTTTGCCTCGTCAATCAATGGTAGCACCATTTTTTTTGCAATTCCCTGCCTTCTGTAGTCAGATTTCGTGTACACGTTCATAAGGTGCGCACGCTTCCCGGTCGGATGGCTGTATGTCGGCATTATTGTGATATAGGAAATTGACGCGCATCCAACAGCGGTGTTTCCGTCCATGGCAAGAACCGTCGTCTGGTCTCCATTAAGAAAATACTCGCGCGAACAGTCCACAAGTTTTTTATCAAAATCCTCCGACCCGTCCATTCCGTTCACCACCCTGAGCATCTCCAGCCTGATTGACATGAGCGTTTCAATATCAGATTCGCCCGCCCTAATGATTTCCACCATAGTCTTCTCCTTATTTAATTTTTTTTGTAAGAGATTTCTTGAAATCCCTTGGCGACATTTTATAGAATTTTTTAAACGTTTCGGACATGTAGCTTGCTCCCGTAAATCCGGTAAGCTCTGCAATCTCGGTCATACTCATGTCCCCTGTCTGCAAAAGGTCTGAAACTTTCCTGCATCGGTAATACATAAGATATTCTATCGGAGATTTTTCGGTAAGCCTGTTGAAAATCTGGTTGCACAGGCTCTGGCTCACTCCGCCCGCACTTGCAATGTCGGAAAGCGAAATGCGCTCGTTGTAATGTCCGTCGATAAAAAACATCATCGCCTTGATTTTTGAATTATAATTTCCGGCATCTTCCATTCGCTGGATGTGAACGCGGTAGGCATCGGTAAAACGGTGCATGATTACATCCCAGATTTCAAAAAAATATTTTGTGATTAGAAATTCATTTTCCTTTGCCTCTTTTTCCATATCGACCAAAAGCTTGTGAATGACAGGTGCATCAAAATCCTTTGACTCAAAATGCACGAAAGGAACTGATTTGTCGGTCACAATCGGTTTTATTGCCTTCTCCTCAACGACGGGAGCCGAGCAGATGATTTTTGGATGGAGGACCGCGATAACGTATCTTGCGACACCTTCATTCGGGGCAGCAGAGTAATGGACATTGTTGGAATTTACAAAAATCGTCTCGCCCTTTTTTAGATGGATGTTGAAGCCGTTCACGACATAATCCATTTCGCCGCTCGTCACGGTAAGGAATTCTATATCGTCATGGTAATGCGGCACACGCTCCCAGGTGCAGCCCTTGAAGATATAGCCGTAGTAAATATACGACGGAAAATCATCGTCATTATAGTTGACAATCTCGGACCCGTCCTTCCGCTTTTTTATAAAACCCCTGTTCGCCTCAATCACTTTGTGCCCCTGCTAAAACCATAACAATTTTTCAATCTACCAATAAGATTGTTATCAAAATATGTTGTTTTCATAATTTTATTACATCTTCATTTAAATTACAATTCAGATAACATGAAAACAAAAAACTTTTTATAAGGAGGATTTATGTCTGAAGAAAGTTTTGCAATCGAGATGAAAAACGTGGTGAAAGAATTCAAGGTCCTGAACAGGCACGAAGGACTTGCGGGAAGCATCCGCGATTTGTTTTCGCGTGACTATAAAATCGTTAAGGCGGTGGACAATATTTCAATAAACATAAGGCACGGTGAAATCGTCGGATACCTTGGACCGAATGGAGCCGGAAAATCAACGACAATAAAAATGATGACGGGAGTTCTTGAACCGACACGCGGCGAGATTTTAGTAAACGGAACGGTGCCTTATAAAAACCGCACCCGCAACGCAGAAAACATCGGCGTAGTGTTCGGACAGAGAAGTCAGCTCTGGTGGTCCCTTCCGCTCATTGAATCTTTCAATCTGCTGAAAGCAATCTACATGATTCCGGACGGCGATTACAAACAGATGCTTGAACTGTACCGCGAACTTGCGGACATTGAAAACCTTCTCCACAAACCGGTCCGCCAGATGTCACTGGGCCAGCGTACCTTGAGCGACATTCTTGCGGCATTCCTTCACAATCCGAAAATCGTTTTTCTTGATGAGCCGACAATCGGACTTGACGTTTCGATGAAGGCAAAAATCCGTGAGCTGATTAAGGGACTTAACAAAGAAAAAAATACAACCGTAATCCTCACGACACACGACATGGGAGATGTTGACGCTTTGTGCCGGAGGATTGTAATCATAGACCACGGCAGCATGATTTACGACAACGACATTGAGCACCTTAAGCATTACTTCGGATCATACCGCACATTACGGCTGAATCTTGTTGACGAAGGCTGGAAGGAAATTATTGTTGACGAATCAAAAACGGATGTCATGTCGGTCATTGCAGAATATCAGAAAAAGAACGGCGTAAAGGATATGAAACTTGAGGACATTTCTACGGAAGAAGTAATCAAGAAAATCTACGAACAGTCCGCAACAAGAACTGCATGAGACGGAGGCGTAAAATGAACATAAAAAAATATCTTGCGCTGGCTCGAATCGGCATGATGGAAAAACTCCATTACAGGCTGGGAATATTCGTTACTCTGTTTGGAAATTTAATCTATCTGGTTCTGATTTATTTTTTGTGGAAGGCAATTTACGCATCGGCAGGAACGGACGTGGTAAACGGAATGACATTGAATGACACTCTGATTTATCTTGTGCTTGCAACGGCCCTGTTCAATTTTCTCGAAGTCTTTCTTGTCTGGGACATGAGCCGTGAAATCCAGTCGGGTGCGATTGTGCTGAAACTTCTTAAGCCGATGAATTTCAGAAGCTACAGTTTCTGGTCGTACATCGGGGAAAACATAATGTCGTTTTTCCTTACCTTCGTTCCGACTTTTGTAATCATAAACATATTGACGCACGGAAGGATTGCTTTCGGAGTGAACATTCTGTTTTTTATTCTGTCGGTCGTTATGGCTCTTGTAATCAACTTCAGCATTGACATGATTGCCGCGACAATTTGTCTTTACACCGAATCGACATGGGGTCTGAACATCGTCAAGGAGTGCATCGTCCTTTTGCTTTCAGGCGCATCAATTCCGCTCGCATTTTTTCCTGAGACGCTGCGAAAAATCGTGCAGTATCTTCCGTTCCGCTGCATCTATGACACACCTTTGAGCATCCTTTTGCAAAAACCGGGCTACACAATCGGAAGCGGGATTTTATCGCCACTTGCAATTCAGTTTGTGTGGTGCATCGCCCTGACCAGAATAGGATGTCTTTTCTGGAGAATTTCAATCAAGAGAATTACCGTAAACGGAGGCTGAATCATGAACGGAAAAAATGAAAACATATTGAACGCACAGATTAAAAGACGCGGCCTGAAATTTTATCTTGGCATATACGGAAAAATTCTTGCGCAGGGTTTTAAAAGCAAGATGAGCTACCGTGCCGATTTTATAATTTCAAATATCGGGATGATTGTTTCAAACCTCATGGGCTTTGTGACATTTTACATTTTGTTCCAGAACTTTCCGTCAATCAACGGATGGACAATGTACGAGATGCTCTTTCTCTACGGATTTTCGCTTGTCGCATTGACTCCGGTCCAGTGCTTTTTTGACAACAACTGGAACCTGCGCTTCATGGTCAAGTCAGGTGATTTCATAAAATACTGCTTCCGTCCGATAAACATTTTCTTTTATTTTATATCGGAAGATTTTGACGTAAAGGGACTCGGTCAGTTTGCGTTCGGACTCGGAACCTTGATATATGCGTGGAACCACATAGGACTTCCCGTAACTTTTTTTGTGATTGCACAGCTTGTTCTGTTTTTGTTTGCGGCATCCCTTTTCATGATTTCGATTATGAACTTTGCAGCAGCCACATGCTTCTGGATTCAGAACTCGGGTTATGTAATGGTAATCATGTCGCGGTTCAGGGATTTTTCAAAATACCCCGCAAGCATTTACAATTCGGTATTCAAAATAATATTTACATTTGTGATTCCGATTGCATTCATTGCCTACTATCCGTCCCTGCCGATTCTGCGACCGGATTCAGTCCCCCTGCTTTCGTGGCTATCACCGCTGATAGGACTTGTGTTCTTTTACCTGAGCTACCGGTTCTGGCTCCACGGTGCAAGAAAATACGACGGAACGGGATCCTGAATAATCTACGGAAACACTGAATGAGCATACGGGGTATACTACCCACATTCGGATTATTCAGTGTTTCCTTGTATTTTACAATTCACAAATCGATTTTTGTCATCGGGCCATTTTCGCTATGATTACCGTTCAAACCTGTCAATCCTTTTCATAAAAAACGATGTCCATTCTTTCGTTTATTTTTTCAATCTTTCCTGTCCAGTGATAGCCAAGTTTTTCATAAAGATAAATATTGCCTTTTTCCTGAAAGATTGTATCAAGGCTCCAATGCTCAGTGCCGTAGATTTTTTCTGCTTCCAAAATTGCGCTCTGGGCATAACCTTTGTTCCTGTGTTCCGGCATAATCAATATTGGTGAAATTCGTTTTCTGGAACCGTCTTTTTTATCAACCACACGGATTGCACCGACCTTGTTTTCATCTGCGACAATAAAATAATATTTTGTCCACGGCTGTTCAAACCTCTGTAAGACTTTTTCAAAACTTTCGTTCGCCGGACTTAAATCAAAATCCTGATATTTTTTCAAGAGACCGGAAAAGGCTTCGACCTGCATCTTCCAAATCTCCTTCATGTCATTTTTTTCAGCCGGTATAAGAGAAACCTGTGTATTGATTTTTTTCATGAACCAGTCCTTCCGATTGTACAAAGTTTTCCTCTAAGCACATATCCGATTTTTTCATAACAAGCATTTGAAGCAACATAGTCTGCATCAGTGTAGAGCATTGGAATGAACCCTGAATCTGCTGCAATTTTTGTAACCTGATAAACAAGATTTTCTGCATAATGCTTTCGGCGATATTCAGGTCGTGTAAAAACAAGCGAGATGCTTGCCATGTCATCATTTGGTTTCCACTCACAGCTTGCAACATTTTTTCCATGGGCGTTTTTCCAGAAATAAGCATTTCCCTCTGCAATTGATGTTACCGCATCGTTCAGATATTCTTCTTTTGTTTTTTTATCGCAATTGATTTCATTGTGCATTCCGTCCATGAAACAAGCCAGCTCCTCTTCATCACCGGGCTTGCATTTTGAAATGTTTCCGTCTGTTTTTGAAAGAAGATCCGGAGAAATCAGTTTCTGGCAGTCGTATGCAAACATGTTCGTGAGAATTGAAAGACTTTTGTTTTCTGATGCCGCACGTTCGATAAAATATTCCGCAAGACTGTATTTGAGATTTATGCGGTGGCTTCCGTTCAAAAAGCCATGCCCGTCCGAAAGTTTATATGCGGTCTCCATATCTTCTTCCGTCGCATCATCGGAAGTCCATATCCAAACCGGGAATGGATTTTGTGAAAAGCAGATGACAAGTCTTTTGTGATCTGTCAAAAGTAATTCATTTTTAAAACCAAGAATTTTTTTCAATACAAAAAAAGTATATTTGTCTGCATCAAGAATTTTAAAATCCCTTTCGTCCGTAAAATTATCCATAACCGAATCACCTCTTTTAAACTACTTTTACAACGATGCATTAATCACAAAATCTGTTTTTAACAAATCAGCATGATAATAAATAAAATATTTTAATCAGTCAATCGACAGTCTGGGATTTTATTCGTGCGGAGGGTTTAATACCCAGCCCCTGATTCAACCAAGGACGGTCTTTCAAAAATCAGTATGACCTAGTTACATCCAGCTGTGTAAAACGCACATCCCTAATTCTTGAATCAATTAAAATCGTGTCGTTAAGCAAATCCTTGATTTTCTGCCTCAAAATTTCTTCATTCTGAGGCTTAAAATCATTTGCAGTCTGTTCCGAAAAAAATCTTCGAAGTGCATCGGTAATTTCTACACGTCGGTTTTCAATTTCCGTAGGCTTAGCCTTGTCATCTTTTTTATATCCAAGGCTAAGCCTAACGCTGACAGTCGCAGGATTTTCATCAGCAGTTTTTACATTAATCTGGTCAAGGGATTCGTACCAATCAAAAGACTCAAAATCGACACAGGAATAAACAACAAAATTTTTCCCCTGGTTCACAGCAGTTTGCGCAAATGCAAATGCGGAAATAAAAACACAAAACAAGCCAAGAAAAAATCTTTTCATATTTCCTCCCGTTTCGAACAATTCTACCAATATAATTATATAACAAATCTGGTTCTTAAATGCAACAAAAAAAGAGGCCGCAAGAAACTTACGACCTCCGTATAACGCTCGCAATTAAAGGTGCGATTTCCTTATTTTTTTTATTTATCAGTACATTCCACCCATGTCAGGTGCAGGGGCTTGTGGTGCCGGTGGCTCAGGGATGTCCGTGATTGCGCACTCGGTTGTCAGAAGCATTCCTGCGACAGAGGCTGCGTTCTGGAGTGCAGAGCGTGTCACCTTTGCAGGGTCGATGATTCCGGCTTCCATCATGTCAACCCATTCCTGTGTTGCGGCGTTGAATCCGACTCCAGGCTTTTCGTTCTTTGCGCGGTCTGCGATTACTGCTCCGTCAAGTCCTGCGTTGTCGGTAATCTGGCGGATCGGTTCTTCCAGTGCGCGCTTTACAATCTTGAATCCAACCTTTTCGTCTCCAACAAGGTCGGCTGCATTTTCGTCCAAAACCTTTGATGCCTGAATCAGCGCAAGTCCACCACCGCATACGATTCCTTCTTCAAGTGCGGCGCGTGTTGCTGCAAGCGTGTCCTCGACGCGGAACTTCTTTTCCTTCATCTCGGTTTCTGTGATTGCACCGATGTTGATTACTGCAACTCCACCGGAAAGTTTTGCAAGGCGTTCCTTGAGCTTTTCCTTGTCGTAGTCGGAAGTTGACTTTTCAATCTGTGCCTTGATTTCTGCGATGCGGCTTTCGATTGCAGACTTTTCGCCTGAACCGTCAACGATTGTGGTGTTGTCCTTGTCAATCTTAACGGACTTTGCGCGTCCAAGATCAGCGATTTCGGTTGTCTCAAGCTTGAGTCCCAGATCCTCGGTGATGACTTTTCCGCCAGTGAGGATTGCGATGTCCTGGAGCATTTCCTTTCTTCTGTCGCCGAATCCAGGTGCCTTTACTGCACAGCACTTGAGGGTTCCGCGGATTGCGTTGACGACCAAAGTTGCAAGTGCTTCACCGTCCATGTCCTCGCAGATGATGAGGAGAGGCTTTCCGGTCTGTGCAACCTTTTCAAGAAGCGGAAGGATGTCCTTCATTGTTGAAATCTTCTTGTCATAAATCAGAACGTAGGCGTCGCTGTAGTTGACTTCCATGCGCTCGCGGTCGGTTACGAAATATGATGAAACATAGCCGCGGTCGAACTGCATTCCTTCGACAGTCTTTACGGTCGTGTCCATGTTCTTTGATTCTTCAACGGTGATGACTCCGTCCTTTCCAACCTTCTCGATTGCCTCGGCAAGAATCTTACCGATTTCAGGGTCGTTGTTTGCAGAAATTGTAGCGACGTGGGTGATGTCGTCGTTGCCCTTAACTGCGCGTGAGTTCTTTTTGATTTCGGCAACAGCAAGATTAACTGCCTTGTCGATTCCCCTCTTGATTTCAATCGGTGTCATTCCGGCTGAAACTGCCTTCAATCCTTCGCGGACAATTGCATAAGCAAGAACCGTTGCTGTTGTGGTTCCGTCTCCGGCGACATCGTTGGTCTTTGATGCGACTTCCCTTACAAGCTGTGCGCCCATGTTTTCAAACGGATCCTTCAGCTCAATCTCTTTGGCAACAGAAACACCGTCCTTGGTGATTGTCGGAGCACCGTACTTTTTGTCCAACATGACAAGACGGCCGCATGGTCCAAGAGTTACCTTGACTGCCTGTGCAATCTGCTCGACACCAGAAAGCATCTTTTTGCGTGCTTCCTCATTGTAAATCAACTGTTTAGCCATTTTTTTAGCTCCTTATAAAAACCGTTTTGCCGGTATATTTTTTCCTTTACAAAATAAGATAATAAAATCAAAGCGAATCGGCAAATTTTTTTTTGATAAATCTTCCGTTTTCACCCAGATTATTCAGAGTTTCCTTTACTGCTGCGAGCCGTCAACAATCTGCCCGTCCTCGACAAGGATGCTCCTTCCGATAGACTCGTACCTGTTGCCGAAAATGTCCGCCACAGTGAAAAAACAGACATAAAATCCATCGGGAAGCGCCGATTTTTCCACAACAGAAGATGAAGTGTAGACCGTGGAGCCGTAAGGGGTCATCACATCGACCAAATCAACGCCGAACTGGGCCGGGAACACAAATTCAACAAGGTCTCCGTCCTCCAGATTCCTCCTTTCCCTGCCGATTGCATCCAGTGAACACTTCGGATATACCCCTTCGATTTTGAAACTGTCGTCCACAATGTCGTGATGAATCAAAAGGCCAGCATAAAATCCGTTATACACTACAAGCGTGTAGTAAAGCTCATGATTTTCGTCCGATTCCACACATTCCGCCCAGACAGGATGACCGTCAAAGGAAAGCGCCTCGCCAGTGAACGTGGAGCCGTACATGTTTTCGGAATCATCAAAATCCACGTCGCAGAGACTTTCCATGCGGATTACGGCCCCTGTTTTTTCTTCCATATATAGTGCGCGGAAATCAACCGATGAGACGGCCTCTTCCCCGGAAACAATCTTTATTGAAAAGTCACCGCCATCGGAAGCATTTTCCGAAAAACTCACGGGGTGCATGGAACTCTTTTCCGCAAAAAAATGTCTGAGGCATGGAACTTTTCCGCTCTCAGTCTGCCTCAAGGACCTAACCCACGTCGGTGCAGACCAGGAATCAAGTGCAGCATCAAGATAGGCAAGATAAGGTCCGCAGCCAAAGATTTCGGAATATGAATCGAGTTCCTCTTTCACCACTGATTTCGGATTCTTGATGACAGGTTTCGGATACCAGAACGAAAGCCCTGACGCAGCCGAAAGATTTTCCCCGTGGCTCTCGTAGACAATCGAATCGTAGACCGCATCCAGGAGTAAAGTTGAAGCGTCCCCCATGATGTCGGATGCCAGAATCGCAAAGTCGGCAAGGTCAATCATGTTCGTGTGGGCAGAATCAGAGCGGCGGCCAAATTCCCATGCCAGAGAGAAAGCCCTTGACATGGCGGAAAAAGTCTCCGTCGATGTTGCGGCCAAATCCATTCGGTCTGCGGCACGCGTGAATGACGAAAACACCTCCCCCATTTTCGCAAGGTCAACCAGAGCCATGCTGTGACGTGAAAGTTCCTCGCCTCCAGAAAGTTTTTCAACATAGCGGTCAAGCATGGACATTCCCAAATCCATTGCCGAGGCCGAAGTGTTCGAGCTTAAAAATTCCGCCATGGAACTGTAGTCAAAGGCATCAGGCGGCAAAACATCCTGGGAGCCAAGCATATAGCGCGCGTATGGTGCAAGTGCGTAGCCCGTCTCAACGTTTGACGAAAGTCCGGTGTCAAAAACAACAAGGTCCAGATCAAGTCCCGCATCGGAAAGTGAAGAGGAAAGCTCCTTTACGGTCAGCCGGTCGCCCGAAAATCCGTCGTGGCAGATTGCGTTTGAGACGGAAGACGGAAGCCCCCTGATTACAAGCGCGGTCCTGTCTCCTGCATAAGATTTTTTAGCCCACTGTATAAAGGAAGAAAGGGACTCGGCCATGGTGCCGAAAGACTTTTTTTCCATGACGGATGAGGCAGTTCCCCTGTTCAGCCTGTATCGGACAAAATTTCCCCTTGAGTTCCTTGTCTGGACCAGAAAACGCAGCCTTGTCGATGTCACCTTGGACGCAACCGCACGGAACATGGCATAGTCGCTGTGTCCGCCCGACAAATCAAGTCCCGCGTCAAAAAAAAGCACGGTCCATGTATTTCCTTTCACATCGGAGCGCGAATGGATTTTCGAGTAGATTTCATCACCGTAGAAGTCAGTGGAATCATCATAAAGCTCCTCGAAGGATGCCTCGTCAAGTGTCTGGGCACAGCATACCCCGGCAAACAAAAAAGCCAGAAAAAATATATCTATCAGTTTAAGAATTTTACGTCCGCAAGTCATAGGGCAAGATTCTAACAAATTTTCGGAGAGATAACAACCACATTGAAAAAAGTTAAAAAATCCTATAGAGTGGATGGACTATGGATTTGATAAAGAAACTCGAAGACCTTTCGGCACGATTTGAAAAGGTGCAGGAACTGATTGGCGACCCGGATTTGGTCAAGGACCAGAACAAGTACAAGGAAATAATGCGCGAACATCGGTATCTCACGGAGCTGATGGAACTCTACGGCGAATACAAGAAAGTCCTTTCCGGGATTGAA
>JAEEGL017304090.1_pt1 | contig 12632 bp, 5 predicted proteins | sample 9134231 | NCBI WGS metagenome assembly JAEEGL01 (sample SAMN16246548, study PRJNA631951) | gut metagenome | biome: gut microbiome; feature: rumen; material: fiber-attached | host: Bos | place: Iran: Karaj | collected 2018-10
ACCTGGGGATACAGCACCTCCGGTTTGATTTCCACAGTGCCGCTCGTCATCGTGCTCACCATCTGGTACAGCTGTTCCTTCAGCGGTGCAATATCCAGCCGGAGCCCCGTGGTTTCCGTCGTGAAGATGAAGGGATATGTCCGGCTCGGGTCAAAGCTGACCACCGTGGCGTCCTGTGCCGACTGGTCAATCTGGCCCTTCAGGCTTTCCAGAATCCGGTCTATTTCCCCCGTATCGCCGCTGGGCCGCGCGGTATAAACCACGTAGGGCGTCGTCTCCAGCGTCTCCATCTGGGTGTAACGCTCCGCCTCGGAGCCGTTGTGGCCCTGCAGCCAGGCGTTGTTCATCAGGTTGTTCAGTTCGTTCTCGTCCACGCGCATGTTCATCGTGTCCGTGTTGATGTTTGCCACGATGCTGCCGTTGTATACCAGCTGGACCTTCCATGCGTCGTCCCGCTGGTTGATCTGACTTTTGACGGAGTTCATCGCCTGTTCCGGCGTCATGCCGCCCAGCGCGATCCCGTCCACGTATACCCCCGGACAGAACAGTCCGTTGTAGGGGCTGACCTTGTCGCTGATCCGCTGCCTCTCCGCCGTTTCTTTGGAGATCCGGACTCCGGTCACCACCGCGGCGGCAATCCCGGCCAGTGCCAGGATCGTCAGGAATATAATCAGCCCTGTCTTCCTTTTTTTCTTCGGTTTCGGCGGAACCGGGCTCATGGCCGCCCCGCGCCGGCCGTTCCATCCCGGGTTCTGCGGGGGTACGGCATACTGCACGGGCCGCTGGTTGCCGGTGGGCTGCGGAACGTACCCGCGGAAGGTCCCCTGCGGGCCCGTGTTCCGCATCTGTCCGGCAGCGTCCTGCACCCGCCTTGGCGGTTCCGTCCGGCGGGCGGAACCCCGGTTGTTGTTTGGCCCGTTCATTCCGTCCACCGCCTTTCTTTCCTGGTCAAAGGTTCGTCCCATCCTTAATTCAGCAAGTCTGTATCGTCTTCCGGCTCAATGCCTGCGGCTTCCGCCAGCGCCTTGGCTTCAGCTTCCTTCCGGGCGCGTTCCTCAGCCCGCGCCTTCTCTTCCGCCTCCAGCACGTCCTTCGCTTCTGCCAGCACTTCCGCGGTGGTCCGGGGTTTGTCGCTTCCAAGACCTTCCTGCACTTCGCCGTTTTCCATCACGGCCAGGAATTCCGCCCGGTTCAGTGTCTCGTACTTCAGCAGTGCTTCAACCAGCGCGTTCATCTCGTTGGATTTTTCCGTCAGGATCGCTTTCGCCTTGTCGTAGCATTCGCTCAGGATCGAAGCAACCTCCCGGTCGATCTTTGCGGCAATCTCTTCGCTGTATTCGCGGCTCTGGCCGAATTCCATACCCACGAACACTTCCTGGTCGCTGCCCAGGTAGATCGTTCCGATGTTCTCGCTCATGCCGAACTGGGTTACCATCTTGCGGCACAGTTCCGTCGCCCGCTTCAGGTCGCTGCTGGATCCGGTGTAGATTTCGCCCAGGATCACTTCTTCCGCGGCGTGTCCGCCCAGCATCATGGTGATCTGGTCCAGCAGCTGCGTCCGGCTCATGTTGTCATGCTCTTCTGCCGGCAGGGACAGCGTATGCCCGGCTGCCTGTCCGCGGGGCACGATGGTGATCAAATGCACTTCGTCGCAGCCTTTCAGCATGTGGCCCACAATTGCGTGACCGCCTTCGTGGGTAGCCACCATCCGCTTGTCCTGCTCGTTGACCTTGTGACTCTTCTTTTCCGGGCCCATCTGCACCCGGGCAATCGCGTCAATCAGCAGCTGCTGATCAATGGACTTTTTCCTGGTACGTGCAGCCAGGATGGCCGCTTCGTTCATCACGTTTTCCAGGTCCGCGCCGGTCGCGAACGGCATCCGCTTCGCGATGTTTTCCAGGTCCACGTCGCTGGCCAGCGTTTTGCCCCGGCTGTGTACCTTCAGGATCGCCACGCGGCCGTCCTGGTCCGGATAGTTGACCGTCACCTGGCGGTCAAACCGGCCCGGACGCATCAGTGCCGGATCCAGGATGTCGCGGCGGTTCGTCGCGGCCATCACGATGATGCCTTCATTCACGGCAAAGCCGTCCATCTCAACCAGCAGCTGGTTCAGGGTCTGTTCACGTTCATCGTGTCCGCCGCCCAGGCCTGCGCCGCGGTGGCGGCCCACTGCGTCAATTTCGTCAATGAAGACGATGGCGGGGGCCACTTTCTTCGCCTGTTCAAACAGGTCGCGCACACGGCTGGCGCCGACGCCGACAAACATTTCAACGAAGTCACTGCCGCTGATGGAGAAGAAAGGCACGCCGGCCTCTCCCGCCACGGCTTTGGCCAGCAGCGTTTTGCCCGTTCCGGGAGGTCCCACCAGCAGTACGCCCTTCGGGATCCGGGCGCCCAGCTCGGTGTAGTTCCGCGGGTTCTTCAGGAAATCGACCATTTCCTGCAGTTCTTCCTTTTCCTCATCCGCGCCGGCCACATCCGCGAACGTAACCTTGTTCTTGGAGGGATCCTGCATCCGCGCGCGGCTCCGCCCGAAGGACATTACCCGGCCGTTTCCGCCACCCTGGGCGCGCATCATCAGGAACCATACCAGTGCCATGATACCCAGCATGATCAGGTACGGAATAAATTCGTACCACCAGGGAATCGTGACAGGAGCCCTGTACTGAATCTTGAAGGACAGGTCATTCACTGAAACTTCATTCAGTACCTTCCCGTCCTTCTTGGCCTGCATCTGGCGTACGGTTTCCAGGAAATCGTCGCCGATGGTGGTCTCGAAGTCATAGCTCCGCTCCGGGAAGTCAGCGTCCGCTGTCGCGGTCTGTCGTTTCTTGCCGTCAAACACGCCCACCAGGCTGGATCCGCGAATGGCTACGCGCCCAACCTCGCCATTGTCGATGGCTTTCAGCAGTTCCGGATATTCAATGCGTTTGCTGACGGTACGGTTCAGCCCGCCGTTCAGCAGAATGGCGATCAGAAGCAGGGTTCCGATCAGGATAAAGTATCCGAATATTCCTCTTGATGGTTTCTTGTTCAAATGATTATTCCTCCTGCGCACCGCGCAATTGATTCATACCAGGTTATCAGATCATTCTAAATTCTTCTTAAAGCAAATCGCATACCATTGATTATTGATTCCCGTAAATCCGCGGGCTCAGCACCCCGATATCCGGCAGGTTCCGGTATACCTGGTCATAGTCCAGCCCGTAGCCCACTACGAATGCGTCCGGAATGTCGAAGCACATGTAGTCCACCTTCAGGTCCGTCACCTTGCGGCGTGCCGGCTTGTCCAGCAGCGTTGCGATCCGCAGGCTCTTTGCTCCGCGCTGCATCAGCGTCTTGGAGAGGTAACTCAGCGTAATGCCGGAGTCCACGATGTCCTCCACCACGATGACATCCTTTCCCAGGATATCATTGTCCAGGTCCTTCAGGATCCGCACGACGCCGCTGGTCTTTGTGGCGCTTCCGTAGCTGGAGATCGCCATGAAGTCCAGCGTCAGCGGCAGGTCAATTTCCCGGATCAGGTCTGCGAAGAAGACGGATGCCCCTTTCAGGATGCATACAAGCACCGGATTCTTCCCTTCGTAGTCACGGGTAATCCGCTGTCCGAGTTCCTTCACCTTTGCGGCAATTTCCTCCCGCGTCAGCAGGATCCTGTCCAGATCTTTGTACAGTTCAGAATTCTGATCCATCCTCCGTCTCCTCCTTTTCTGACTGTTACCGGTTCACAGTCCATTTCAGCCGGATGTTCTTTTTTGCTCCGTCCCAGGGAGGAATTGCCCCGGCGCCGATCCCGGCGGCGAAGAGCACTTCATTCCCCCGGCAGATCAGCGGGATCCCGTCCCGTACCGGTTCGTCCACACCCCGGTCCGTCAGATAATCCTGCAGCTTCCGGCTCCCGTTCATTCCGAAGGGCCGGATCCGGTCCCCGTTCTGCCGTGTCCGGATCACGCATCCCCGGAAGAATTCCTCCGGTGCTTCCTGTTCCGTTACGCCGTTCCCGGGGTTTCCTTCGCTTTCGGTGATGCGAAGCACTGTTTTCCCGAACCGGATGTCTTCCCGGCTTTCCGGATCCAGCGGGATCGCCTCGGGAATTTCCTTTTCCATCCCGGTCAGGTATAACCCGTTCCGGCCTTTCACCGCGTTCCATCCTCCCGGCAGGTTGATCTTCCCCCGGGGCATGCCCGCCAGCCGGGCCAGCTCTTCCGTCTGCCGCGAGTTCAGTGTGTGTTCTTCCCGCTCCGGCATGTTCTGCTTCCACCAGGCCCGCAGGATCCTCACCTGCATCGGCCCAGCCATCTGCTGCAGCGCGTCGGTGTCGATCTGCCCGCCGCTGCTGTGCAGCCGCAGGAAGTTTTCGGCTTCCGCCTGCATCATCCGGTTCTCCCCGGTCAGGATCTCCGCGGTTTTCGCGATTCTTCCGGTGGCCCCCGGATTCATTTCCTCCATCAGGGGAATCAGTTTTCCCCGCACCCGGTTGCGCAGGTAGGCATCCGTCCCGTTCAGGGAATCTTCCCGCCAGGCATTTCCGCTCTCCCGCAGGGCGCTGCGGATTTCCTCCCGCCCGCAGGTCAGCAGCGGCCGGTAGATTTCATATCCGTCCCGCCGGTCGTGTCCGCTCATGCAGTCAAGGCCTTCGGCCCCCGCACCCCGGAGCAGCCGCATCAGAAAGGTTTCCGCCAGGTCGTCCCGGTTATGCGCCAGCACCAGCTGCCGGATCCCGGTCTTCTCCGCCGCTTCCCGGAAGCAGCGGAACCGCGCTTCCCGGCAGGCATTTTCATCCTCTCTTCCGCTCAGTTCCGCTCGCAGCACATGGATGGGAATCCCCAGCGCCTCGCAGATCCGGCGGCAGAAGTCTTCGTCCCCGTCGCTTTCTTCCCCACGCAATCCGTGGTTCACATGGACCGCTTCCGGTTCCGCGTGTCCCGCATCCCGCTCCCGGGCCAGCATCAGCATCATCAGCAGGCTGTCCGCCCCGCCGGAGAATCCGGCCAGGCATTTTCCCCGGGGAAATTCGCCGGCTTTGGCCAGCAGCGTTCCGATTCTGTCCGTCATGGCCGCAGCGGCGCACCGCATACATTGCAGGGCTGCAGGTCCTTGAAGTCCGCGTCGTTCAGCTGGCTGTAGTAGAAGGTGCCTGCCAGCGGAAGGTATTTCGCGCCCACATTCTTGCAGTCCGGTACGGAGTGATAATACTTACCGCCCTTCGGATTATAATACAGCACCGTATTGTCAAATACGGCCGCGGTCGGCGTGGGAGCCGGTGTGGGAGTAATGTTCGGATCCGGCGTTTCCTCGATGTCGTTGGTCTGCAGGCTCTTGGGATCCACGAACCATTCACCGTTTTCCTTCACCATCAGCACCGTCATCCGGTATTTGACCTTCGGCTTGTTGTTCCTGCGGTCAATCTCCGTTGAAATGGTCACCTGCCGGCTGGAATCCGCATCCGTTCCGGTGATGCTTTCCGCCGTAAAGTTGGTTGGGAACCGGTTGGCCAGGGTGTTGAACAGGCTGGTTCTCGGGTTCTCCTGCTTTTCGATCCAGCTCGGCGCACACAGGGCCAGCATTTCATCCTGCCGGTTTTCACTCCACAGGTAAAAGAAATTGATCAGCCGGTCCATCAGTGTCGTATCGGCGATGGCCGGTTCTTCATTTGCTTCGCTTTCAGTGTGTGCCGCCGGATTCTCTGGCTCGCGGCTTTGCGGGGTGTTCTGCGTGTTCCCGGAAGAGGCTGCCTGCTGCTGGTTCTGGTTGGTGTTCTTCGTGTTGTCCTGCGGCGCTTTGATCAGGAAGCTCACCGCCGTCAGCACGCAAAGGGCCAGCGCAACAATCGTGTAGGTCAGCCTCCGGTTTTCCGCCACCAGCGGTTTAATCCACAGGAATCCGGCACTGCCGGCCGCCAGGATGATCAGGAGAATCTTCAGCATAGAGCTCTTGAGCACCAACACCGCCAACACGAACAGCGCGATCAGGATGCCGCTGAGCACCAACAGGTGCCAGTCCCTGAATTCGAATCCGCGCCTGCGCACCGGCATCTTCGGCGGAATGTATCCGCCGCCGTTGAGCGGGATTGTATTGTTCGGGTTGTACTCACCCTGCATGGGCTGTCCGGGCGCCTGCGGCGCGCGGCCCATCTGGGTATAGGGGCTGTATCCGCCGGTATAGGCACCGCCCTGGGGTGCCTGGTATCCGGTCATCGGAGCCTGGGGATAGCCCTGCCCCTGCGGATACCCCGGCTGCGCCTGGGGATATCCCTGCTGCGGATAGCCCTGCGGCTGGGGCGGAGCGTATCCGCCGGTTGCCGGCGGCTGGTATCCGGGGCTTGTGTAGCCGGGGCTGTAAGGTGTCTGCGGGATAAAGCTCCCGCCGTTCCCCTGCTGGGGCGGTACGGTGTAGCTGCCGGGCGCGGCGTATCCGGCCGGCGGCATCGTATAGGGGCTGTTGACCGGTGCTCCGTTCATCGGTGCACCGCCCATCGGCGCGGTCGGCGGCACCATGTTCACAGCCCCGTTCGGCTGGCCTGTGGGCGGTGTCCCGTAAGGGGCATATCCGCCCTGCTGCTGGCCATATCCTTGCATCCCGTTGGGATGGTATCCGTTCTGGTTCATTCGCATTCCCTTTCCGCCGTTTCAGGCGCGCTTGAAGAAGCTTCCCTTCGAAAATGAGAAGCAACTTAATAATAAATTTTATCATTATTATGCATGATTGTAAACCACTTTTGTTCCCCTTCCGGCGTTTTTCGCGTTCGTTGACTCTGTCTTTTGAACGTGGTAAAATTATCGAGGTTTATAAGAATAATGATGAGTGGAAAGAGGAGAGTTCCAGGTATGAACACAACGCTTCTGATTATGGCAGCCGGTCTGGGTTCCCGTTACGGCGGCAACAAGCAGGTGGACCGCATCGGTCCCAACGGCGAAATCCTGATGGAGTACTCCATTCATGATGCGGTGGAGGCCGGTTTTGACAAGGTGGTTTTTGTCATCCGCCGCAGTATGGATCAGATGTTCCGTGAAGCTATCGGCGACAAGATTGCGAAGAAAGTCCAGGTCTATTACGCCTATCAGGAATATGATTCCCTGCCCGGCGGCTTTGTCCCCCCGGCCGAGCGCGTAAAACCCTACGGCACCGTGCACGCTGTCATGTGTGCGAAGGATCTGATTCATGAGCCCTTCGCCGTTATCAATGCGGACGATTATTACGGCAAGGATGCCTTTGCGGCCATGGCCGATTCCCTGAAGCGCCTCCGCACGGAGCCCAACAGTGCTTCCATGGTCGCCTATTATCTGAAAAATACCGTTTCGAAGAACGGGCATGTCACCCGCGGCGTCTGCACCACCGATGCGGAAGGCCATCTCGTCAAGGTGACTGAGACCTACAGCATCCTGCCCTTCCCGGACGGGACAATCCGTGATATCCATGACGACCCCGAAGGCGTCATCCTGGATCCGGACGCGCTGGTTTCCATGAACCTCTGGGGCTTTGCTCCCTCCTTCTTTGATGCCGGCATCAAATACCTCAGCGATTTCCTGCAGGATCCATCCGGTGATCCCCTGAAGAAGGAATGCCTCCTGCCCGCCCTGGTCGATACGCTGATGCATACCGCCGGCCTGAAGGTGGAAGTGCTTTCCACCCATGCCGTCTGGTTCGGCGTCACCTATAAGGAAGATAAGGATTATGTCGCCGGTGAGCTCAAAAAGCTCCATGATAATGGCAGCTATCCCCCTGCCCTGTAATCACCGGCCTGGCTATTCCCTTTTCCGGGAGTGATTCTTTGAATTCGTGTCTCCTTGCTGTCGGCCCGTCTGCTGGCCGCATGCTTCCAACAGTATTTACGGCGCTGTCCTGCGGCGCCGCTTTTCCTGTCCCTTCTTTGAAAGTATTTTCCCTTCTTCCCTCCCGCCCCGGGGATCCGGAGCCCGCGGAGCCGTCGGAAGCAGCATCCCTTGCTTCCGCTTTTTCCGCCTGCCATGACCTCCTTGCGCCGGAAGGGGACGTTTCTTTCTTCCCGTCTTCTTTCGATTATCAGGGCTGTGCCCTGTCCTTCCGTTCCGTCCGCGATCTCTATGCGGATCCGGATACAGCGCTGCTGGTTTCCGCCCTGCGGGGCAAAGGGCTTCCCCTTTCCTTCCAGACGGACCGGGAAGCTGTCGAATGGTGCTGCGCGGATCTCCTGTCCCAGCCGGAGGATCCGTCCATCCGGCCGCTCATAGCCTGGCTGGATGCACTTCCTGCGGGGAGAGAACAGGATCCCCTGCGGCTGACCCTGCTGGCGGATCTCTGTGATCCCTTTGCGGCCGGTGTTCTGTTCGCGCTCCTGGCTTTCCTGAACAAACGTTTTTCCGGTCAGCATGTCTTCATTTCCCTGATTGCCCTGGCGGAGACTTCGTCTCCCCTCCCGGATACCTTCTTCCCGGCCCTGCGCGCTTCGTTGCAGGATCTGGAGGATCGTTCCCTGGCGGATGCGCTGTGGATGCTTTCCCTGCCCTCGTCCATGGCGGAGACAGAGGATACTTTCCGTCTCACCGCGCTTTCCGCCGCCAGGGTCATCGGCCGCATCTGCTCGGAGGAGGATTTGCTGACCGCCGGCGTCCACACCCTGGAGATGGACGGAACCCTTTCTGTTTCTTCCCTCGGTGACCAGGCGTCTTCCTTTGCGGTATCCCTGCAGTCTGCTGCCTGGCTCCTGTCAGACCTGCTTCCCGCTCTCCGGTCCTGGATTGCACATCCCGCCCGCCTGCGCGGTCTTGCCGCCAATCCGAGGAACGCGGTTTTCCGCCAGCTCTTTTCTTCCTCGCGGGAGAATCTTCTTCCCGCGGTCACGCAGCTGGAATCCGCCCTGCGCACGGTCGTGGGGGAAGTGCTGTCCCTGATGCGCGCCCTGCCGGCTTCCCTCCGTCTTTCCGCGGATACCTCTTCCCTCTGGCAAAACGCCGTCAATGCCTGCGGCCGTTATATCACCGTTGCCTCCGAGCTGGACACTTCCACCGACGAAGCGCATGAATCCGGCCTGGACGCTGTGCGTCCGGTGCACCGGGTTTCCCTGGCCGATACGGATGAGGAACAGCTCGCCCGCCGCCTGCAGGATATGCGGGATCAGCTGGAAGCGGAAGGCCGCGCCCGCGCGGAAACGCTTTCCGCCCTTGGCGGTTACCGTTCCCTCCAGGTCCGGCAGGACTGCCTCGCCCGCTGCCGCGCCGCACTGGAAGAGACAATGCGCCGTGCCGCTGATCCCCCCGCAGGCGAGGATCGTTTTACCGCTATGAAGCGGGAGCGCCGCGTCCGTTTGCTGATGGCGGCGGTGGCCCGCTGTGAAAAGGAACTCACGCCGGACGCCCTCCTGCTGGAAATTTCCGCCCCTGCCGCTGCCCGCGCTTCGGAATCCGACCCCTATGCCGGTGTTCCGCTCACCTCTGAATCCTGCCATGCGCTGGAGCAGCTGCTGCAGGCAGCGGAAACGGATAGTCTCCCCCGCATTCCTTCGCTTTTCCCGGATGTGCCGGAGGCGGATCCCAAAGCCCGTATGAAATCCCTTGCCGTGGCCTGCAGGGACGCATCCCCGGCGGATCCTCTGGCTTTCTTTGTGGCCCGCGTACTGGAAGTCTGTGCCCGGGATCTTTCCGAAGTCCGCCTCGTTTCCCGCGGCGTCATGCCCCGGGTCCCGCTCCTGCCGGATTTGTTTGCGGAGTCGCCTCTCCTGAGCATCGGTGACCTGCTTTCCCGCCTGCCTTCGGTATCCGTTCCGGAGCAGGATGTGCCAGCCTGCCGTGGCCTGCTGGCTATGCTCCTGCTGCGCCAGTACCGCCGCCGCGCTTCGGAGGAAGCCGCTCTGACCGTATCCTGCCTGAAGCCGGAGTCTTCTCCTGTGCTTCGCTACTGGCTGGAATCCCATTCGGCGAAGGCGGCGTATGTCCTCTCCCTTTCCCGGGAGGAAAAATCCTATCCCTTTGCGCTGGTGCTTCCCGGGCAGCAGCTGATTCCCGCCCGCCTGATCGCCGCGCAGAAGGATCTGATCCCCTCCTTCGCCATTTGGTTTGATCCGGAAGCGCTTGCCTTCTCCGATCCCTGCGCATCCCTTGGTGAGGGAGACCGAACGCTTCTCCTAGAGCTGCTTACGTCCTACCTGAAATCCCTGCCGGAGACCCCGGCTTCGCCGCTGCGTGTTTTCCTGTCCTCCTTCCTGGAGGATCTCTCCCGCGAACAGGAGTCTGCCCCGCCCTCCGGGGACTGGAAGACACGGCTCCGTTCCGTTTGCGGCCTCTCCGCGCTCCCGGCATATGAAGACAGCCTTTCAAAGGTTTCCTGTTTCTATGAACATTATCTCGCGGAAGACCCGGTGGCTTCCTGCCTGACCGGCGTTGAGGGTTTCCCGCCTTCCGTCTGTTCCGATATTCCGGAGGAGATCCTCTATCTCTTCCGCGGGGTACCTTTTGCGCGGGAGGATTCCCGCTTCCTGCTGGACAGCCCCCGTGCCGCCGGCGAGGATTATACCCTGGCCCGCCTGAAGTCGGAATGTGAGATCCTTTCCGCCTCTTCCGACGATTATCGGGATGCTCTCCTTTCCGGCCTGCGGAAACTGCAGGAAAAGTATCCCTCCGCGGATCCGGATTACAGTGAAGCGCTTTCCGCCGTGCTTTCCGAGGCCGCTGAACCCGTGGACCGGCGCGAACCGGTCTTCACCTGGCCCTGGGATCCGAAATCCCCCTCTATGCTGACAGTGCTGCGGGAGAGCCTTGGCGCGGATCTTTCCACCGCCGCCCTCGATCCCTTCACGGACCTGCTGGCCGTTTTCCCTGCCCGCGGCCGGGAGATCATCGGGGATTCCCTCTTCTCCGCCATGTGTGTGATTCTCCCGCGGGAAAACAATCTGGCCGATGTGGATCCCGCATCCGTCCAGTCCGACGCCGTGCTTCCGCCCCTTTCACCGGACTTCGGCCGTGCGCTCTGCACCCTGCCGGAGGGCCGTACCCTCCTGAAGCCGGACCTGCTCCGCTTTGAACATGAAGCGGAAGGCGCTTTCCGCGTAACGTTGACCCTAGACGGTGTTTTCCCCGTGCAGTTTGTCCGCGTTTATTCCGCGGAAGAAACACTGAATCTTTATTCCCACGATATCCCGACGGCTGCCCTCTGGCCTTCCGTTCCCTTCCGGGCGGAGGACTGGCATTCCTATTATGTTTATGCCCATCTGCAGGATCCCTTCACGCTTTCCGTCTGCACGGAGAAGGACGGTTTCCGTCCCGTACTCCCCACGTCAGAGAGCCGTTGTGTAGCGGTGCTTCCTTCCTTCCCGGTCTGCTTCTCCTTCTCCCGGAAGGATCCGGATTCCGGGGAGATGAAAACAGCGGGCCTCCTGCCGAATGTTCTGCCTGAGCCCCTGATTCATGTGGCGGATCCCGTGGAGATCTGCGTGGATTTCGGTTCCTCCGGCACCTCGGTGGTCTTTGTCTCCGGCCATTCCCGCCGGCCGATGAACGGTCCGGTGATGGTCCGCAGCCTCCTGATCAATCCGTCTGCCTCCCGGGATCTGCTGCGTCGGGAATTCCTGCCGGCCGTTCCCGTTTCCGCTTTGCTGCCCACGGTCTCCCGGCTTTTCCGGAATGTCCCGGGCACTGCGCCGGTCCCCTTCGCGGATGGGATTATCCTCATGCCTGCCAATCTGAATGATCTGCTGGGCACTCCGCCGGACGCGGTCTATACCAGCCTGAAGTGGGAGGAGGAAAAAGGCCGTTCCGGCTTTGTCTGCCTCCATCAGGTGCTGCTCATGGCCGCCCTCCAGGCCCGTTTTGAAGGTGCGTCCGCCCTTTCCTGGCGTTTCTCCCTCCCGGATGAAATGGCGAAGGAAGGCCGCGAATCCCTGATGAACCTCTTCCTTTCTCTCTGTGAAAGCGTCCTGAAGGAAAGCGGTTATCCCTGCCCGCCAGAGGGACTTCCCGTCGCTTTCGCCTCGGAAAGTTCCGCCCTCGGTGCCTATTTCCGTCTCTGTGCGGCGGAGGATACCCGTGGCGGTTTCATGGTCCTGGATCTCGGTTCCTGCACCGCGGATATTTCCCTTTTCCTGCGCGGCCGCGAGCAGGCTGTCCGTACCTGCCAGATCCCCCTCGGCGTGCATTATATGCTCCTGCCGTCCCTCCTCCGGGATCCGGATCTGCTGATCAGCGATTTGGGTTTCTGTCCGGATGAAGCCTTCCGGAGCGACCTGTCGCTCCTGGCCCGCGCGCTTTCTGCAGCCCGCACTGATCCGGTGGCCTTCCGCCGGGCCCGTGTCGCCCTGGATCTCTTTGTGGCCGATCATCTGCCCCTGCTCATGAACTGTGCCCTGCAGCGCGCATCCGCCGGCCAGCCGTCCCGCACCGGGGCGCTGCTGATCCTGCATTTCGCCTATCTGATGATGCTCTCCGGCCTGGTCCTGCTGCAGCTGGCGTCCGATCCCAGCCGTAACGATTTCCTGCCGGAGCAGATGTCCCTTTGCATCTCCGGCCGCGGCGCATCCCTGCTGGAATCCCTGCCGCCCCAGGTGAAAACATCCCTCTGGCATTTCCTCTCCATGTTCAGGAACCGGAAGGTGGCCTCCCTTTCCCTCCTCTTCTCCGCGGAGAAGAAGATGGAAATCCCCGTGGGCCTTTCCCTCCTGCAGG
>JAEEGL010747447.1_pt1 | contig 12631 bp, 10 predicted proteins | sample 9134231 | NCBI WGS metagenome assembly JAEEGL01 (sample SAMN16246548, study PRJNA631951) | gut metagenome | biome: gut microbiome; feature: rumen; material: fiber-attached | host: Bos | place: Iran: Karaj | collected 2018-10
AGCTCATGAGAGACTTCGGTTCCATCCAGTCTCCTCAGAATGCTTACTACATCCAGCTCGGTCTCGAGTCTTTGGCAGTACGTATTCCTCGTGCATGCGCTAATGCACAGAAGGTTGCTGAGTTCCTTGCATCTGATGACAGAATCGCATGGGTTAAGTATCCCGGACTTAAGACAGACTCTAACTATGAGCTTGCTCAGAAGTATTGTCCTAAGGGAACTTGCGGAGTTATGTGCTTCGGCGTAAAGGGAGGAAGAGAGGCTTCCATCAAGTTCATGGATTCACTCCAGTTCGCTACAATCGCTACACACGTTGCAGACTGCAAGACAATGCTACTGCATCCTGCTTCACATACTCACAGACAGCTCACAGATGAGCAGCTTGCTGAGGCAGGAATCCCTGCTGATCTCATCAGATTCAGCGTAGGTCTTGAAGATCCTGACGATATCATTAACGACATCAAGCAGGCTCTCGATAAGATCTCATAATTATCCACTAGTAATTCTATACTTGTGACAATTATTACGGGGTTTTTCAGAATGCTGAAAACCCCGTTCTTGTTAAGCTACGATGCTTTAAATAGAACATACCCGTTTCCATAAACTACCGCTTCAAAGTCTTGATTTGTCATGAGATATGGAAACATTCTGTTTCTTGAATCAACGACCAAGTAGTCGAAATCGTATTTTTCCAAGAACGAATCAAAGGAATCAATATTATCCACATCAGTATTGTAAAATACTGTAAGATACTCACCAACCAGATCATAACCACCATTAATGGCCTGACAGTATTGTTCTGTTCTGGAAGAAAAATAGATTTTGTAACCCATCCAAGAAATATAAGATCCATTATTAAAATCTGTATATATACGGGCTTCAGGAGCAGCATACGTATCCAAATAATCAACAGCAAGAACAGGAGTAGCAACACTGTCAGATGGCTGATCACGAAGTATCCAAACAAACGGGAATTGACTGGCTGACAAGGTGATACAAACAACAACCAAAGCAAAGCTTAAAGAAACAATCAGATTCTTTGTATTCTTTAGTAAGACTGTAAGCTTATCTAATCTAACAACAACGAGCAAATCACATAATATAAGAACTAAACCGATAGAAAACAATTGAATGTTCCTAAGGTTATTCATCATCATTAAAGCTGTTCCTATAAACATGAATAGATTGCTTGAGTGTAAGACCGTCTTGCCATAAGAAAAAGCAACAATAAGGAGCATCAAAATCAAAACCGCTGCATATCTCGAGGAAAAAGTTGGTGAATTAACCTCAATAATACCCAGGCTTGAAATCTCGCTTTGATTAAACAAGATCATGATTGAATCTATTCCATAAGGATTAATAAACAAAGAAGCGATCATCAGAAGAATAGGCAAAGCCAGTTTAAAAATACTAATATGATGATCTTCAATAGAAACATGTTTTTTAATTATTTGTGGTATCGGGACAATATACGGTAAAAGAAAAATAAAATGAACAATCCATATAGCGGAATGCAGATTTATATCCAAAAGAGTCAGCAAGGGTAAAAACAATAAGAAATAATACTTACCGGTTCTGATATATTTCTCACACAAATAAACCTGAATCAGCAAAAGTATCATTGTGATCAATCCGGGACGAACTGACAAAACTTCTCTGCAATATACACAAATCAACAAAGCTGATGTAAGAGCAAGTTTTAAGTTAATATTAAATAGTTTGAATATCAAAGTAATTAGAATTATAAAAATCAAAACTAATACTAAAACAAACAATAAAATACCGGGCTTACCAAATAAAGAATAAACCTTATAAACGATAAGATCATAAAGCCATTGCTGAATAACAATGGAGTGACCGCTGTCAACGAAGAAGATGTCATCCTTTAAAACACCAAACTTATCGATGCCGGATCCTGCAGCGAGCATATGATAAACATCATTAGAATAGAAATAAGAAAACAGATTAATAATAATCTTATATGTCAGAAAAAACCAAAACAGAATAAACAGCCAGCTTGATTTGAAACAAGAGAGAAGCTTCTTGGGATTACTGTTAATTCTATTATCCAAGTTTATGATGAAGTCCTTTTTGATTGATAATTAATTATAGATTACTTAAAATACGCCGTCAAAAACGATATAGCCATAATTACACCCAAAACTGCCTCTTCCCAATTCTCCAAAATTGTAATTATACCGAATTAGATGTTAAGTAATATTAGACCAATGACTCTTCGATCACTCGTAGCGGAGCTCCTTCCGCCCCAGTCTGTAAAGATAGAATGTGAATACAACTCTAATGATGATCAGAACGATTATGATACCGATCGAATCGATCAACACATCTCTAATCGATCCTTCACGTCCGTCAACGAACAACTGATGATATTCATCAACAACAGCTGTCAGTAATGAGAGCCACATTGAGAAAGCGATATACATCTCGTTATCTGACTTAATGAGCTTTACCGGGCTTTCTGCATATGACCTTGTCTGTGATACCCTGTTAGTAAATCTAACCGCCATAAATGACAGAACTGTCATTATAGCGTACTCAAGAACATGAGCGATCTTTCTTATCACGGTTTCAGTAGTTACACCTTTACCGAATAACATTTCAAAGAATTCAAGAACTGAGGAACTTCTTTCTGATGAAACCGTTCCTGTCTCAGCTGATAAATAGAACAGCAGAATGATCCAGCCTACTGTCAGTGCCCAGAAGATTACTGCGGCCACAAGATCCGGTATAGATATATCTTTATTATTGACCAGATTCTTAAACATCAGCGTCTTTCCCTGTTATTCCTCTTAATTGCTCTGTCGATCTCTCTCTTGGCCTGCTTCGAAGCTTCTACATCACGTTTATCGTAATTCTTCTTACCTCTTGCAAGACCGATCTCGAACTTAACTCTTCCGTCTTTAAAATAACACTTTGTAGGAACAAGCGTAAGACCGTCAAGCTTGATCTTAGAATAGAGCTTAATGATCTCCTTCTTATGCATAAGAAGCTTTCTTGTTCTCTGGGGATCCAGCTTAACGAATGAGTTAGCCTGATCATATTGGCTGATATTAACTCCTATAAGGAATATCTCCCCGCCTTTTACTGTAACATAAGCATCGCGAAGATTGATCTTACCGGCGCGGATACTCTTGACCTCGGTTCCCGCGAGGACAATACCGCACTCATATCTTTCTTCGATAAAGTAATCGTGATACGCCTTCTTGTTCTCGGCGATTATCTTAATTCCCTGTTGCTTAGGCATCTTTTCTTCCTAACTTCAGTGACGGTGCCGCATTAAGCGACATGTCATCCCTTCTACCATTAATATACTCATAATATCCCGCAGATGCTATCATGGCCGCATTATCAGTACATAATCTAAGATTAGGATAATACAACTCAAGACCGTATTTACCGGAGATATCATCGAAAGCCTTGCGCAGGAACGAATTCGCAGACACGCCTCCTGCAAGGCACACCTTCTTTATTCCGGTCTTCTCCACTGCCTTTACCGTATGATCTGCAAGGATAGAAGCAATATGGTGCTGATAAGATGCTGCAAAGTCGGAAATATCGATCTTCTCACCCTTTTGCCTCGTCTGGTTTATAAGGTTAAGAGCACTCGTCTTGATACCCGAGAAAGAGAAATCGAGCGTATCCCCCATATGATTATGAGCGAATGCATACGCATTAATGTCCCCTCCCTGTCCGGCTTTATCCATCTTCGGACCTCCGGGATAACCGAGTCCGATAACACGTGCGATCTTATCGATAGCTTCGCCTGCCGCATCATCACGCGTCTTGCCGAGTATCTCAAGCTCAGTATAGGACTTAACATGGATTATCTGCGTGTTACCGCCGCTTACGCATAAGCACAGGAACTCAGGCTCAAGTGTCGAAAAGCAAAGGTAATTAGCGCATATATGACCAAGAAGATGGTTAACTCCTACAAGGGGCTTACCGGATGCCGCACATAAGCCTTTCGCTGCGGAAAGGCCCACGAGCAAAGCTCCTACAAGGCCGGGGCCGTACGTAACAGCCACAGCGTCAATGTCTTCAAGAGTAACACCTGCCTGCTTTAAAGCAGAATCTATGCAGGGATAGACTGCATCCACATGCATCCTCGAAGCAAGCTCGGGCACAACGCCGCCGTACTGCTCGTGAAAGTCTGCCTGTGATGCTATGACATCGCTTAAGATCTCACGTCCGTTCTTAACAACGGCCGCAGCGGTCTCATCACACGATGATTCTATTCCAAGTATTAATACGTCTTTCTTATCTTCCATATTTATACGAAGTAAGACTGCATGAATCTCATGACTGTCTCTATATAATCGTCTTTACCTAATCTGAACGACTCAAGGTAACCTGCACCCGGAATCATCCTTGATACCGTAAGCGAGGAATTGAGCCTGTTCCTCTCCTCCACTATCTGCGTGATCCTGTCAGCGCCGATAAATGTATCATGTCCGCCGTAGATTATACACACAGGCATCTGAAGACGCGATATCTCTGCTACAAGATTAACCGAGCTACCCTCACCTGCTGATATTCTGATGGCATAAGGAACAAAGTTCTGAGTGATAGTTCCCATAAACTCAGTCTGCTCAACAACTGCTCTGATATAGTCATCTGAATTCTTGGCTGGAGAATCGAATATCATTCCGATAACGTATGAGCGGTCGAATCCGAGCTTAAGGATATCATCGGGATAATCGTTAAGTTCTGCTTCAGACAGATTCGCCGCAGGAAGTTTGTCATAAGCGATCATCGATGACGTGCATCCGGTACCTATCGAATACAGTACAACGTTAGTAGTAACAGATATCGATCTTACCTGCGCTATCGCACCTATAACATCCTGCCACTCAAGGTAGCCGTAGTTGCATACATCACCTTCTGACTCACCTGAGTTCCTCTGATCGAACAGAAATACATTGTAATTATTATCAAGCAATGTCTCGATAAGGTCGATCATGTTAACGCCGAACGGAAGTCTGTTCGAACCAGCGCTATGCACTACGATAACAGTAGTTATCGGATTATCACACTTAAAGAACCAGCCTGACAGATTCGTCTGTCCGTCAAATGACTCGAACGAACAAGTAGAATACGAAGGAAGGATATTTGAAGGAACATTCGATACCGATGTCTTTTCGATACTCATCAGATGGTTCGATGAAGATATCGTAAGGATAACCATGAAGATAAGTACTGCAGCAAGAACACTCAAAACAAGAGCTGATCTTACGATAAATCCTGATCCGCCCCTTCCTGATCTCTTACCTGTGAAAGACTGTTGGAACCCTGAGGTCATAACTATTTACAAAATACTCTTCTTCCTAAGGATATATGCAGTTAAGACAACGCTTAAGATGCAAGAAGTAAGTATCGATATGAACGGCAAAGGCTGCGATGAGAATTCGGGATCCCAAGGCATCGGGAAATTCTGTCCGAAGAAGCATCCGATAAGATCCGGGATAGTAAGAACGATAGTTGCAGCAGCAAGAACCTTCATTATGTCGTTCATGTTATTGGAGATAATGGAAGCATACGCATCAGTAGTCGTACTAACGATGTTCGCATATACGTCCGCCATCTCATGAGCCTGCTTGTACTCGATTACAACATCCTCAAGAAGATCCTCGTCTTCTTCATAGAGCTTGATCGTTCTTCCTCTCATCAGCTTCTCAAGCACCGCCTCATTGGACTTCAATGAAGACGCGAAGTATACGAGTGACTTACTAAGATCAAGTCTCTTATAAAGCTCTTTGTTGGACACGGCCTTCTCAAGCTCATTCTCAGCAACTTCCAATGTCTTATCGATGAAGCGCAAGAGTCTCAAGTACTCTCTTGCTACTGCATATAGGATCTGGATCGTAAATCTCGTTCTATAAGCAATGAACAAGTCTCTTATGCGGTTCTCGATAAAGTGATCCAGAATAGATGTCTGTCTTAACGATACCGTGACGATATTCTTATCAGTAAGAATGATACCAAGAGGCGTCGTCTCATAAGTAACACTCTCATTCTCTCTAACCGTAAAAGGAATATCCACGATGATAAGTACTGTGTCTGTATCATCATCATAGTCGATACGAGGACGCTCTTCTTCATCCAAAGGATACCTTAAGAATTCCTGGGGTATTCCAAGCTCCGACTCGACGCGCATGATCTCGGCTTCAGTCGGAGAATATAGGTTGACCCAGCAGTCATTCGTTATGGTATCTGTCTCGGTAGTCCTGTAGAGAATTCGGGAGGCTGTCTTGCTTACTTCTTTGGATATGTAAATATCGAGCATATCAATACCTCCCCTCTTCGAATTGACTACTTATTTTATCATCAAAGCACGTTAAATACTAGACTTTCAGGATATTCCGGAGTGTCCGAATCCGCCGCCTCTGTCTTCGCCGATGGCCTTAACATTATCCACGAATTCGATATCAGCATACTCGACTTTATTGATGACCATCTGAGCTACGCGGTCGCCCTTCTTGATGAGGTAAGTTCCGTGCTTGCAGCCCTTGTCAGCAAGAGTAAAAGGATTCTCTTCGGAGGCATCCTCGCGCTGTGATGCGTTATAGATGATTACGTTAACCTCATCTCTGTATCCGCAGTCGATCGTTCCGGGTGAATTAGGAACACGAAGAGGTGTCTTAAGGGAGATTCCGCTCCTGGGTCTTATCTGCACCTCATAACCGTAAGGGATAGCCATCTTAAGACCTGTGGGCACGAGAACACTGCAGCCGGGCTTTACAAGGATATCCTCGCAGGAATACAGGTCCATGCCTGCATCGCCGTCATTGGCATATGTGGGCGCCACGGCATTGTCTCTGCACTTTTCCATCGGGAGCTTGATTCTTTCCATCTTATACCTCCGTATAACACTTGATTACGTTGTAACCGCGGGCTGCTATCACGTTCGCAGCGGCATCATCGAAAATGTTTTTCGCAGGGCCGTAGATAGTGCACGTGCAGTCGGAAGGATGCGTTACAACCTTCGTTACCGTGCCAGTCTCCTGCGTGAGCGTGAAGACTCCTCTTCCCTTGCATGCGGAGCATCCCTGCGCGTTTCTACCCACGGGACAGAAGTCGGACTGCATCCACGGGATCTGTCCTCCGCAGTGAAGGTAAATATCACCGCAGCCACCGGCTCCTGCCGTCATATCGAGCGCATCGGAACAGTCCACCTCATACGAGATCATCGCCTCACCGTTGCGCTTCAATTCGTCCTTCAAAGACTCCGTGTTGTAGATATTGGTTCCCGCTGTGGGAACAAACTTAATGCCTTCAATACCGTCGAAAAGCTTCTTCTGCTCATCGTGACAGAAATCAGGCAGCACGAGTCTCAATTCCTTGCCTGTCTTGGCGATCACATCATCAATCTTGGCCTTATTGCCGGGAACAAGATAATCATAAGCGCTAAATGCATATATATCGGCATCAGGGATCTCATTTCCTACCAAAGAAACAGACGGATAATACCTTAACGTGCTGACAGAACCTGATTCACCAGAAGGTTCAGAAGGCATATCTCCGATACTGAATTCTTCTACGGCGACATGGGAAGTCTCGGAGAGGATCTCAGATGATAACATCTCAAGAAGTCCGCGTCTTAATTCATTGATATCCTTGATCGAGCAGCTTACTTCTTCGGAGCCTGACAGATACACATTATCTACGGCATAAGCGGTTTTACCGGTCTTACGAAGCTGCTCTTCAAGTCTTTTACTGTCGATGGGACTTCTTCCCTCGTTGACATAAGTCAATTCATCTTCTGCAAATACATCCTGCAAAGGACCGTCAGTTACTCTTGCAGATGCCTTGATAACACCCTCTTCAGACGAATCGAAGAAGATATCTATGTGAGTCTTACGTGCGCCTGTCTTACCGTCATCGAATGAATGATTCATAAGATATACGGACACGTCATCAGGAAGATCCTTGATCGAAGAAGGATGTAGTCCCTTAACGACAAAGTTACCCTTGAATGTAGACACCTTACCTACCGGGAAGGACTTGATCTCACCATTCTTATCGCGTAAAGAAAGATAATCGCCCTTGGAAGGCTCTACAGCGCCTTTGACGGGCCTGACCGTTACCGTGCCCTCTTTACAGTCGCGAAGCGTAATCTTGCCTATCCTGAGACCGAATTTGCCTACATAATCTCCGGAGAGGATATCGTTATCCTTCTTACCCGTAAGATTCTGAGAAGTGAAGCTTCCTCCGCGGTTAAAGTTAACGAGCAGTTCCTTCTCTGTAGTAATGAGCATATCCTCATCAAGAGTGCCGTCAAAATAAGCATCGATTACCTTTCTATATGCACGGACTGCAGCTACTACATAATCAGCATCCCTCATTCTTCCTTCGATCTTAAGCGAAGAAACACCTGCTTCGATAAGACCGGGGACAAATCTTAATGCACTTCTATCCTTAGGCGAAATGAGATGACCTGAAGACAACACCTTACCGTTGTTGCTTAACTCATACATCTGTCTGCAGGGCTGTGCGCACAGACCGCGGTTTCCGGATCTTGTGCCGCTCTTATTCATCGCGGAGAACAGGCAAAGACCCGAGGTGCACACACAAACTGCACCGTGGACGAATACTTCAGTATCCATTCCCATCTTGGATGCAATACGCGTCCTGTCAGTTATCTCTTTAAGAGTAAGTTCTCTTGGAAGAACAACACGCTCGAATCCTCTTCCCTTCAAAGACTTAAGCTTATCCTGGTCGAACACATTCATCTGGGTCGACGCATGAAGCGGGATCGAAGGATATTTCTCATGAATCTTAACCGCAAGTCCGATATCCTGTACAAGTATCGCATCAACGCCTGCATTATAAGCATCGCGGGCAACCTCGACAGCCTGATCCAACTCAGTATCGTTAACCAGAGTGTTAAGTGTCAGATGAACAAAGGATGATCTCTCATGCGCGTAGGCGCAGCACTCAGCCAGATCTTCCATCGTAAGATTCGATGCGTTCATCCTGGCGTTATAAACATCGATACCGCAATAGACCGCATCGGCCCCCGCGTCTATAGCTTTTATGAATATCTCTTTATTTCCTGCGGGTGCAAGAAGTTCAATCTTCTGTCTCATTAGCAAGCAGCTCCATCGGTGTAGGTTCGGGTCTTTCTTTCTCTTCCTCGATATTCACCTTCTGCTGGTAGTACATGAGTTCAGTCTTGTAATTGGAATTCTCGTCTTTCAATGTAAGGATCCTGTCGCATGCATCGATAAGAGCAAGAGCATTTATCTTGGAATTGGAAAGACCGGGATTATTCTCTTTGGTCTCATTAAGGATCTCATTTGTAAGAGCTGCGATCTTTCTGATACGGGCTTCGCTGATATTCTCGGTACATCCGAGAAGATAAAGATTGCCGTTGATCTCCACGGATACCTTCTTCGAAGCAGAAGAATCATCCTTCTTGGGAGACTTAAGGCTCTCACGCTTGGCGATCTTCTCATCAAGAGTAGGCTTAGGCTGTTCTTTGGTGACTTCCTTGCTCATTCCCTTATATCTTTGCTCGTAGTTTGCCATGAGCGGAAGATCGTCAGAAGCAGTAGAAGTCTTTGAAGAAGACTTAGTAGAAGACTTCCTCTTAACAGACTTATCAGAATACTTACTCATTATGCTCTGGGACGATTTCTTCATCTTTCACCTCTTAAGCCTATACACTAGCACCTATTATAGCATTATAAAGCGAATAAAACGTCTCAGGCTCTATCTGTTCTGCTCTTACCTGCTGATCAAGCCCGAATCCAGGCAGTATACCCGTCAATTCCTTAACATTATTGATAAGCTTCTTACGTCTCTGGGCAAAACACCTGTTAAGGAACTTAACAAAACCGTCAGACAGCGTAAGCTCTCCCCTCGTAAGGCTTATGACACACGACGTCGTGTTGGGAGCGGGCACAAAACAGTTGCGCGGAACATCAAACTCCGCTCTCGTCTCTCCGAACAGGCTGCAAAGCACCGCCAAAGGACCGTACTGCTTGGTACCGACGGGGGCAAGTATCCTCGCCAGAGCATCCTTCTCCACCATGAAGACCATCTTCCTTGCATTAACACACTCTGCGAAAAGCTTCTTCATGATATCCGTCATAACGTAATAAGGAAGATTGCTGACTACAACATCAACTTTGTCCGCCCCGTAATCTTTAAGCTTAAGAAAGTCAGAAGAAATAACCTCAGCCTTGATCTGATCGTCTTCATCAAGGAAGGACGCGAGGCGCTTATCAATCTCGATCAAAGTAAGATCTGTCGTCTTCTCAGACAAGAATACGGAGAGACTTCCAAGTCCGGGACCGATCTCGACGACTTTATCGTCCTTCTCGATGCCGCACAGATCGATGATATCGCCTATGATATCTTCATCTATCAAAAAGTTCTGCCCGAACTTTGATTCGGGCAAGAAACCATTTGACATATATGACGCTACGCGTTCTTTTATCATCGATTACAGAAAGTAAGCCACACCGGACTCGAAGATCTTCTGATCCTTGTTACCCGGGATATTAAGCGACAGATCCGTATCGTAACGCTCGGAGTGACCCATCTTACCGAAGATCCTTCCGTCAGGTGACAGGATACCCTCGATAGCGCAGTCAGAACCGTTGGGGTTAAAGTCAGTCGTAGGAGAAGGTACACCCTCATCATCTACGTAGCATGTAGCGATCTGACCCTTAGCTGCAAGATCCTTGATGATCTCATGTGAAGCTACGAATCTGCCCTCACCGTGCGATACAGGGATCGTGTAGATGTCGCCTACCTGTACCTTAGAGAGCCAAGGGCTGTTGTTGCTCATAACAACTGTGCTTACATAAGAGCTCTGGTGACGTCCGATATTGTTGAATGTCAGTGTCGGATCAGACTCAGAGAGCTCCTTGATATCTCCGTAAGGAACAAGACCGAGCTTAACGAGAGCCTGGAAACCGTTACAGATACCGAGCATAAGTCCGTCTCTGTTGAACAGGAGATCTCTTACAGCCTCAGTAACATACTGGTTTCTGAAAGCAGCAGCAAGGAACTTAGCAGAACCCTCAGGCTCGTCACCTGCGGAGAATCCGCCCGGAAGCATGATGATGTTGCTGCCGTTGATCTTCGTTGCAAGTGTCTTCAATGAATCCGTGATAGCCTCGGAAGTTCTGTTTCTGATAACGAATACCTCAGGATCTGCGCCTGCCTTCTCGAATGCTCTTGCAGTATCGATCTCGCAGTTTGTTCCCGGGAATACGGGGATGATAACCTTCGGCTTAGCACCCTTAAGAACACCGGGAGCTGCCTTGAACTGCTTGTTCGTGCTGAACGGAGCTGCACTGATCTTCATATTGGCTTCAGCTGCAAATGTCGGGAAGATCCTCTCGAGCTTGCCTTCGAAGCTGATAGCTGCAGCACCTGCGGCAACTTCCTGCCCGTTATATGTGAATACAGGCTTATCTGTTGTTACACCGATATACTTACCGCCTGCCATCTTAACCTTGTCGACTGCGTTAGCGTCGTTCGGGATAGCAACGATAACTGCGCCGAATGTTCTGGAGAAGAGCTCCTCTTCAGAGATAGAAGAGTCGAAGTCAAATCCGAGAGCATTACCGAAGCACATCTGTGCTACTCTTGCAGCTACACCTGCGCCTCTTACTACGGCTGCGTTCTTAAGTTCTTTTCGAGCCTGAAGCTCCTTAAGGGCCTTGAACACGCGAAGAACGTGGTCCTTCTTGTAGAAGCCCTTGCCGTTACGTGCTGCCTTGATGAGGTACAGCTTCTGTCCGGGAGCCTTGAGCGTAGCCGTGATGACCTTATCTGTAGTTGTCATGCCTACTGCGAAAGAAACAAGCGTCGGAGGCACGTGGATGTCGTTGAACGTTCCGCTCATGGAGTCCTTACCGCCGATGGCAGCAGTACCGAAGTCGAGCTGTGCCTGGTAAGCACCGAGGAGAGCCTGGAAAGGCTTGCCCCATGTCGTGGGCTCACCCATTCTCTCGAAGTATTCCTGGAAAGTAAGTCTTGCCTTAAGAGGATCGACACCCATACATGCGATCTTGAGCAAAGACTCTACTACAGCGTGGTAGGAACCTGCATAAGGATTCCACTCAGTAAAGTAAGGATCGAAGCCGTATGTCATTACGGAGCAGTCATGTGTCGTACCGTGATCGAGCGGGATCTTGGCTGCCATACCCTCCTCAGGAGAGTTCTGATAAGCACCGCCGAAAGGCATTACAACGGTAGCCGCACCGATAGTGGAGTCGAATCTCTGTGTAAGACCGAGTCTCGAGCAGCCCTCAAGTGATGAGAGAGCTCCTGTAAGAGATTTAGCGAAGTCACCTTCAACATAAGAAGGAAGCTTAGTATCGATATAAGGCTCATCTGTCTCGGGAGCAGTTACTTCTACCTGTGTATACTGCTTAGCACCGTTAGTATCGATGAACTCACGCTCGATGTTAACGATGACATTGCCGTTCCAGGTCATCTTCATAACGGGCTCTTCAGTAACCTTGGCAACTACTGTAGCTTCAAGGTTCTCGATGTCTGCATACTCCATGAACTTATCAAGATCCTGGGGATGAACTACAACAGCCATTCTCTCCTGGGACTCAGAGATAGCGATCTCAGTACCGTCAAGACCG